>Ga0187893_10008453_pt1 | contig 16215 bp, 11 predicted proteins | sample MA1701074metaG_FD_139574 | JGI IMG/M metagenome (GOLD analysis project Ga0187893, IMG submission 139574) | White microbial mat communities from a basaltic lava cave in the Kipuka Kanohina Cave System on the Island of Hawaii, USA - MA170107-4 metaG ...
CCTGTCGGAGATCTACCACGGCGAAACCTACGACGCGCGTCTCGAAAAGTCCGGCTGGGCCGACGCGACGTTCGACGATCGGAGCTGGGCGCCGGTCCGCACAGTCGAGCGTCCGAAAGACGGGTTGATCGCGCCTGCGGGCCCTCCGATCAAGCGGATGAACGAGCTCAAACCGGTTTCGATCCTGCGGACGCCGGCGGGACTGCAAGTCGTCGATATGGGACAGAACATGGTCGGCTGGGTCCGGCTGCGCGTTCAGGGCCAGCCGGGCGCGGTGGTGACGCTCACACACGCCGAAGTGCTCGACAAGCAGGGTAACTTCTACACCACCAACCTGCGCGCGGCGGCGCAGGCGATCAAGTACACGTTGAAAGGCGGCGGCGTCGAGACCTACGAGCCGCGTTTCACGTTTCAGGGTTTCCGCTACGTGGCGGTTGACGGCTATCCGGGCGAGCTGACGACCGACAGCCTGACCGGGATCGTCGTGCACTCCGCCACGGCGCCGAGCGGCGACTTCTCGGCGTCGCAGACCATCCTCAATCAGCTCCAGCACAACATCGTCTGGGGTCAGAAAGGAAACTTCCTCGACGTTCCGACGGACTGCCCGCAGCGGGACGAGCGCCTGGGGTGGACGGGCGACGCGCAGGCGTTCGCGCGCACCGCGGCGTTCAACATGGACGTCGCTGGTTCTTCACGAAGTGGCTGAAGGATCTCGAGGCAGATCAGTACAAGTCGGGTGCAGTACCGCACGTGATCCCGGACGTGCTCACGATGCCTGCCGACTCGTCATCGCAACAAGTGTTTCGGCAGGCTGCGGGTGCCGCCGGGTGGGCGGACGCCGCGGTCATCATCCCCTGGACGATGTATCTGACCTATGGCGATACGCGCGTGCTGCAGGAGCAATACGGCAGCATGACGCGGTGGGTCGAGTACATGCGACGGCGCGCTGGCGACGACCTCGTCTGGGATGGCGACTTTCACTTCGGCGACTGGCTGTCGTTCGCCACGACGCGCCCCGACTATCCCGGCGCGACGACCGGCAAGGACTTGATCGCAACGGCTTTCTTCGCGCACTCGACCGATCTGCTCGCGCGGGCTGCGCGCGTCATCGGCAAGAACGAAGACGCGGCGCGCTATGACGCGCTGCTCGCCCGGATCAAGACGGCTTTTCAGCGTGAGTTCGTGACGCCGGCGGCCAGAGTGGGAGAAGGGACGCAGACCGCGTACGTGCTCGCCCTGCACTTCGACCTGCTGCCTCCCGACATGCGTGCGAATGCGGCGGCGCTCCTCGTTCGGGATGTGCGCGAGCGCAAGCACCTGACGACCGGCTTTCTCGGCACGCCGTACCTGCTTCACGTCCTGGCGCGGTACGGATACTTGGACGAGGCCTATATGCTGCTCGAGCGCGAGCAGTACCCGTCGTGGCTGTACCCGATCACGAAGGGTGCGACCACGATCTGGGAGCGGTGGGACGGGATCAAGCCGGACGGCTCGTTCCAGGATCCGGGGATGAACTCGTTCAACCACTACGCGTACGGAGCGGTCGGCGACTGGATGTATCGGGTGATGGCCGGCATCGAGGTCGACGAGAGCGCCCCCGGCTATCGCCACCTCCTGATCCAGCCGCGTCCCGGCGGAAAAACGACGAAAGTCAGCGCCCGCCACGATTCTCCGTACGGGACGGTCGCGTCCGCGTGGACCCTCGAAGCCGGGCGGTTCGAGCTGACCGTCCAGGTGCCGCCCAACACGCGCGCGACGATCCGCCTGCCGCGCGCGACGCTCGGGACGACCACGGAAGGTGGTCAGCCGATCGAGAGCGCGAAAGACCTGCGCGCACGCCGACAGGACAACGACGATGTCATCGTGGAGGTCGGTTCGGGTGAGTACCGGTTCGCATCCACCTTCAGGAAATAGTTGAGAGATCTCGAACGAAAACCGTCGTTCACGCCAGGCCCCAGGCCCCAAGCCCCAAGCCCCGTGTAACGCCGAGAGCTGGCAGCGGGCGTGCTTCGCCCAGGCCATCACGCGTCTGACCCTCGCCTTGTCGTTCGTGCGTCGGGAAGGGGATGTCCGGACCAAACGACGGCGGCGTGCCGTTCGGGATCTGGGTAGGTGGTGACGTCCGCGGCGTCACCATCGCGCACCTCACGATACGTGACGTGTTCAATCACCCGATCATGCTGAACGCCGGCGCGCAGTCGCCGCTCATCACAACGTGAGGCTCGTGAACGCGGGCCAGCAGTTCGTGACATCGAATCCGGACGGTACGGGCGGCGGCGTCGACAACGGCGTCGTCGAGTACTCGGTGATCGAGTACGTGACGACGAGCCGCGACTACTATACGAACGGCGTCGACGTCCATACCGGAGACAACTGGATCATCCGGCACAATCTGTTTCGCAACATCCGCGCGCCGATGGGCGAGCTCGCTGGCCCGGCGATCCTGATGTGGAACGGCTCGACGAATACGATCGTCGATGGCAACACCTTCATCGACTGCCAGCGTGACATCGCGATGGGGTTAATCGAGAGGACGCCGAACGACCACACCGGCGGCATCGTCCGCAACAACTTCATCTATCGCGGAGCCGGGGTCGCGGGCGATACGGCGATCTACATCGCGGACTCCCCCGGCACGCAGGTGCTGCTGGACAAGATCGCGGCGCCGCCGGCGGCCGCCGGGCTCGACTGGGACGGGCACCCGCGACCCGCGGGCGGGACAGACATCGGCGCGGACGAAGCGGGCACGCCGGTCAGCACGCCACGAAACCTGAGAGTTCTGAGGTAGGCGGAATTCATTGTGGAGTGCTGAATGTGGAGTGCTGAATGCTCGCGAACATTCAGCACTCAGCAATCAGAATTCAGCAATGAGACTGTCGTTTTTAATGCACCCCGCTCATCAGGTTGCGAATCCGCGGCACCAGCAGCATCAGGAGCAACGCTGACGCTCCGGTCGTCAGACACACCGCGCCAAAGAGCTTTGGCAGCGGGAACGTCTCGAACAATCCCGCGACGCGCGCGCCGAAAAAATTCCCGAGCGAGATCGACAGGAACCAGACGCCCATCATCGTTCCGACCAGCCGGGGCGGCGCCAGCTTCGTCACCGTGCTGAGGCCGACGGGCGACAGCGCCAGCTCGCCGAACGTGAAGAACAGGAACACCATGGACAGCCAGACGGGGCTGACTCTGGCGCCGCCCGACTGCTGCGAGATCAAAGCCGCCGTCGCGACCGTCAGGAACCCGAGGCTCACGAGCGCCAATCCCCAGGCGAACTTGGCCGGACTCGACGGTTCGCGTGTGCCCATCCGGATCCACAGCCAGGCAAAGACCGGCGCGAACACGATGATGAAAAATGAGTTCAGGGACTGGAAAACGGCCGAAGGAAAGTTCACGCCGAAAATCGAGTTGCGCGTCGCACGATCGGCGAACAGGTTGAGGCTGGATCCCACCTGTTCGAAGCCGGCCCAGAACAACGTCGCGAACACGAAGAGCACGATGATGGCGAGCATCCGCCGCCGTTCGAGCCCGGTCTGAGCCTGACCGAGCAGCCAGACGAACAGCACAATCGTTCCCGCGAGGATCACCAGGTCTCGATAGTCCCAGAGCGCGTAGAAGGCAGCCACGACCAAGAGGAACGTCGCGGCCACTCCTGCCCAGAGCAGTCCCGCCTTCGCGGGTTTACGCTCGAGCAGCCCCGCGTTACCGAGTCGCCACCCTCCCGCGACGTACTGAATCAGCCCCAGCGTCATCCCGACACCCGCCGCGCCGAAGCCCCAGTGCCAGCCGACCCATTGGCCGAGATAGGCGCAGGCCAGCGCGCCGATGAAGCCGCCCAAATTGATCCCCATGTAGAAGATCGAGAAACCGGCGTCGCGACGTCGATCGTCGGGCGCGTAGAGTTGACCGACGATCGAGCTGATGTTCGTCTTCAAAAGGCCCGTGCCGAGCACGATCAGCACGAGGCCGGCGTAGAACATCGGCGTCACGTTCAGCGCGAGGCTGAAGTGGCCGAGCGCGATCAGGATGCCGCCGTAGAGGACCGCGTCCCGCTGGCCGAGCAGCCGATCGGCGATCCAGCCGCCAGGAATCGCCGTCAGGTAAACCGAGCCCGTGTAGATACCGTAGATCGCCGCCGCACGGCTGGTGTGGAGCCCGAGCCCGCCCTCCGCGACGCTCGCGGTCATGAACAGGATGAGGAGCGCGCGCATGCCGTAGTAGCTGAAGCGCTCCCACATTTCGGTGAAGAACAGCGTACTGAGACCGCGCGGGTGGCCGGCGATGCCCCCGCGGTCGAGGGCCTCGGCGGCTGCTGTCCGTTCGGCAGCGGGAGTGGACATGATGCGCGAGCCCTCTCAGAACGTGAAGCGGTCGACGTTGTCTTTCGTGAAGGTAAACGGCGTGCCGAGGATAACCTGATCGCCGTCGACCTTCAGCGTTCCCAGCCGGCCGGCCGAAAGGGACGACGCCCCTGGCTTCAGCGTGCCGGTCGCGACCGCGTGCGAGGCGTACACCGTCAGCCATCCGAGGTCCTCGGTGTTCCACAGGACCGCCGAGTCGAGCACCCCGTCTTTCAGATAGGGCCGCGCGTCGCCCGGCAGGCCGAGACCGGTCACCCGCACGTCGGTGCGGCCCGACTGCTTGACGGCTTCCGCCGCGCCCGGCACGGCCGGCGACGCGATCGCCATGATCACGCGCACCTGGGGGTGCACTTTCAACATGGTCTGCGTTTCCTCGAACGCCCGGCGGCGATCGTCGTCGCTCGGCCGCACGTCGACGAGCGTCAAGTCGGGGTATTTCTCCGCGAGCACGGCGCGCAGCTCGCGCAGCCATTCGTTCTGATTGGCGGCGGTCAGCGAAGCGGTGATGACGCCAAACGCGCCGCGGCCGCCGAGAATCCGGGCGGTGTGATCGGCGAGGGTCTCCGCGATCCCGCGCGGCGTGGCCTGGTTCACGAAGTAGTCGCGGGCGTCCGGCTCGGCATCGGCGTCCCAGGTCAGGACCTTGATGCCGCGGCCGCGCGCTTTTCGCAGCACGGTCGAGAGCGCCTCCTTGTTCTCCACGCTGACGGCGATCACATCCACGCCGCGCGTGATCCAGGCCTCGACCACCTCGTTCTGCTTCGCGGGATCGGTCTCGGTCGGTCCATCCCACAGCAGCCGCACGTTGAGCGCCTTCGCCGCCTCTTCCGCGCCGGTTCGACAACTCGCGAAGTAAGGGTTGCCCTTGTTCTTGGGCATCATCGCGATCGTCACGCCAGTGTCGTCACCGCTGCCGCGGCAGCCTGCGAACGAGAAAGAGATGACCGCCAGGCCAAGTCCGAGCGCCGCACAGGAGCGAGTCATGTGACCGTGTCCCTTCCACTGATCCCGAGAGCCGTCAGCAGCAGCCCGGCCGTGAAGAGCCCCGCCAGCTCGGCGGGCAGATCCGCGAGCCGCAGACCATTCTGCAACACCGCGAGCGTCGTCAGACCCAGGACCGTCCCTGCGACGCTCCCGCGTCCGCCGAAGATGGACGTGCCGCCCAGCACCACGGCCGTGATCGCCATGAGCTCGAATCCGGTCCCGGCGTCCGCCTTCGCCTGGCCGAGCCGAGCCGCGTACAAGAGCGACGCGACTCCGGCGCTGAGTCCGGACAGAACGTAGACGACTGCGAGACGCTGGCCGACCGGCACACCGGCAAACCGAGCGCCTTCCGCCGAGTAACCCATCGCCTGCAGCGTCCGCCCGAGCGCCAGTCGATGCACGAGTCCCCAGAATCCAATCGCTGCCAGGCCGACGACAACGAGCTGGACCGGGACGACGCCAAGGGTCCCTTGTCCCAGAAAGAGGAATCCGTCGGGGAAGTTCGAGTAGTTGCGGATGCCGGCGGTCGCCCCTTCCGCCAGTCCCCTGAAGAGGGAGTATGTGCCGAGCGTCACGATGAGCGGCGGGATGCCCAGGCGCGACACGAGCACCGCGTTGAGCCCGCCGCCCGCCGCGCCCGTGCCAATCGCCGCACCCGCCGCCAGCCAGATCGGCCACTGGGCCTCACGCCACGTCACGCCAAAGACGACGGCCGAGAGCGCCAGCAGCGATCCAACCGAGAGGTCGATTCCGCCCGTGAGGATCACGGGCGTGAGCGCGAGGGCGAGGAGGCCCACTTCGGCGCTTGCCCGCGCGATCTCGGCCGCGTTCTCGATCGTCAGGAAGTTCGAGCCGAGCGCCGCGAAGATCGCGATCTCGATGACGAGGCAGGCCGCGAGCACGCGCTCGTGCACGCCCACGCTCACGCTCACGTTCGCGCGCCCCGTCGCGCCGCCGGAGCCTGCCGCGCCGAAGCCGCAGGCGAAGGCGGGAATGCATCTGCCGCGACCGCGACGAGAATGATGAGTCCCTGCAGCGCGCGATCCCAGTAGGCCTCGGTGCCGAGAAACACCAGCGCGGGCCCAGCCGTCGCGAGGAGCAGCACGCCGAGCAGCGTTCCTACCAGCGAACCCCGCCCGCCCGCTATCGCCGTCCCCCCGACGACGACCGCGGCGATGACCCTCAGCTCGAAGCCGATTCCGGAATTCGTCTGGACGTCGATGAACTGGATCGCGGAGACGAGGGCGGCGAGCCCCGTTAGCGCGCCCATCGCCACGAAGACCCAGAACACCACTCGTCGCGGCCGGATGCCCGCGAGCCGGGCGAACTCGGCGTCCGACCCGGTCGCGTAGATCGCCCGGCCTCCGGCAAGATGCCGCAGGCCGATGGTCGCGATGGCCCAGACGGCGAGCGCAAGCGCCGGTATCGCGATGCGACCGAGCTCCTGTCCCAGACCCATCCATTGAAAACCGTCCGGCAACTCACGGACCCACACACCCGCCGTCGTCCATCGCAGCGTTTCACGGAGGCCGACCATCATGGCGAGGGTCACGACGATCGCGGGAAGGCCGAGCCCGGCGACGAGCAGCCCGTTGACGGCGCCAAGCAGCGCCCCCGCGCCGACGGCGCCGGCGCCGGCGATCGGCATCGGCAAGCCCTGCTTCGCCAGCAGGCCGGCGACCACCGCGCAGATCGCGAATTGTGAACCGATCGAGATGTCGATCTGCCGTGCGAGGATGACCAGCGTCATCCCGACCGCGGCGAGGAGAAGCGGCGACGCGCCCACCAGCAGATCGCGAAGATGAGCGGGTTGAAAGAAGGCGGGCGCGGCCGCCGCGAGCACCAGAAGCAGCAGAACGTACGTGGCGGCGATCGCAAGCTCGCGCCGCTGGGTCACTGCGGCGTCCCCAGCGCGAGCGCCACGATCGCCTCCTGAGTGGCGTCCTTGCGGTCGAACGTCCCGACGACCGTGCCCGCGCGCATGACGGCCATCCGGTCGCTCATCCCGAGGACTTCGGGCAGTTCGGAGGAGATCAGGAGAATCGCCAGCCCTTCCGCCGCGAGATCGACGATGTGCGCGTGGATCTCCGCTTTTGCCGCGACGTCGACGCCCTGCGTCGGCTCGTCGAGGATGAGCACCCGGGGGCCGGTCGCGAGCCAGCGGGCGAGCGCGACCTTCTGCTGATTGCCGCCTGACAGCTCCGATACCGGCGCGTCGATCGATCGCGCCTTGATCGACAGCCGCTCGAGATACCTCGCCGCGACGGCGCGCTCCCGGAGTCGATCGAGGAAGCCGTGCCGCGCGATCGCGCGCAGGCTGGCCAGGGTGGCGTTGGCGGCGACCGACATCTCGGGGATCACACCGTGGCGGCGGCGATCCTCAGGAAGGTAGGCGAGCCCGAGCCGCACCGCCTGCGCAGGCGACCAGACGGTGACGGCACTTCCCCCGAGACGGATGACCCCCTGGTCGGCCGGGTCGATGCCAAACAGCACGCGCGCGAACTCCGTGCGGCCGGCGCCAACCAGCCCGGCGAGCCCCAGGATTTCGCCGGCACGGACCTTCAGGCTCACATCCCGCACGCCCACCGCTCGACACCCGATTCGCTCGGTCTCGAGCACGACGTTCCCGATCGGAACGGTACGCTTGGGAAAAATTGCGTGGAGATCGCGGCCGACCATCAGCCGGATCAACTCGGCGCGGCCGATCTCGGCGGCCGGACGGGTCGCGATCAGTTCGCCGTCGCGGAGGACCGACACGCGATCGGCGAGCGCGGCGACCTCCTCGAGCCGATGGGAGATGTAGACGATGCCGATGCCCCGGGACCGCAGGTCGCGGACCAGCGCGAACAACCGATCGGCCTCGCGATCGGTCAGCGCAGCGGTCGGCTCGTCCATCAGAATGACCCGTGCGTCCGCGCCCAGCGCGCGCGCGATTTCGACGAGCTGCTGCTCGGCCATCCGCAGCCCGACGGCAGGAGCGTCGACGTCGATGTCCGCGCCGACGCGGGAGAGCATCTCGCGCGCCCGCTCGCGGCGTCGGCGCCAATCGATCCGGCGCCAGGCTCGGGCAGGCTCGTGCCCGATCGCCAGGTTTTCGGCAACCGTCAAGTCGGGGAAGAGCGCAGGCTGCTGATAGATCGGCGCGATGCCGAGCGCGCGCATGGTGACCGGATCGGCGCGATCGACACGGCGCGCGTCGATCTCGACGGTCCCTGAGTCCGGCGCGTGCGCGCCCGTGAGGATGCGCACGAGTGTGCTCTTTCCTGCGCCGTTCTCGCCGACGAGCGCATGGACCTCGCCGGCCTCCAGGTCGAACGAGACGGACCGGAGCGCGTGCACGCCGCCGAACGCTTTGCTCACGCCTCGGAGCCGGACGAGGGACATGGGATGCGGGAGAGTAAACCATTCATTGCTGATTGGGGAATGCTGATTGCTGAATGACTAGAATGGTCCCCGATGTTTCACAGGATGGCGGCGCTCGCCGCGCTCTCGCTCATCGTATGGGCGCAGCCATCGACACCGGAGTTGGCGGACTGGCCTCCGGTTACGCACGAGACGCGGCCGTGGACCCGCTGGTGGTGGCTGGGCAGCGCGGTAGACGAGGCCGGGCTGACCTCGGAACTAGAGGCGCTGCGGGCGTCCGGTCTCGGCGGCGTCGAGATTACGCCGATCTACGGTGCGGCAGGCGCCGAATCCCGCTTCGTGCCATTCCTTTCCGCCCGATGGATGGAACTCCTGGAGCACACCCTCGGGGAAGCGCAGCGCATGGGACTGGGCGTCGACATGGCCACCGGCACCGGATGGCCGTTCGGCGGCCCGTGGGTCGGCGAGCGCGACGCGTGCCGGTCGTTGACGATCAAGACGTGGACGCTCGACGGCGGAGCGCGGTTGGCCGAGCCGGTCCGGCTGATGCAGACGCCGCTCGTCCGGGCGCTCGGCAACCAGGTCTACGAAGTGCAGGAGATCAGCCCCCGCGAGTCCGCGCCCACCGGATCGACACAGCAGCCGCTGCTGCGGTCTGGCGCGCGCGCCATACAAATCGGCGACCTCAAGGACCCGGTCGAAGCGAACGCGAACCTGCAGGCGCTCGCGCTCGAACAGGTCCGCTATCCGAAACCGGCGCCCCTCCTCGCCCTCGTCGCGTATCCGCGCGCCGGAGAGCCGGTCGACCTGATATCACGCGTCGACGCTCAGGGGACGCTCCAGTGGGTCGCACCGCCTGGGTCATGGACGGTCTACGCCGCGTTCCTCGGGTGGCACGGCAAGCTCGTCGAGCGCGCAGCCCCGGGTGGGGAAGGGAATGTGATCGATCACTTCTCCCGTGACGCCATCCGGCGTTACCTGGCAGCCTTCGACAAGGGCTTCGGCGGGTCGAGGCTTCACGGCCTGCGCGCGTTCTTCAATGACTCGTACGAAGTGGACGACGCGACCGGTCAGGCGGACGGGACGCCGGCACTGTTCGAGGAGTTCCAGCGCCGGCGTGGGTACGATCTGCGCGCGCATCTGCCGGCGTTGGTGGAAAACGCGGACGCCCGCGTGCATGCGGATTACCGCGAGACCGTGTCAGATCTGCTGCTCGAGACGTTTACGTCCGAGTGGAGCGCCTGGGCGAAGAAGCGCGGCCGCATCGTGCGCAACCAGGCGCACGGATCGCCCGCCAACCTGCTCGACCTCTACGCGGCCAGCGATATCCCCGAGACAGAAGGAAACGACCTGCCGCGATTCAAGTGGGCGACCTCGGCGGCGCACGTCGCGGGTCGGCGGCTCGTCTCGGCGGAGGCCGCTACGTGGCTCGGCGAGCATTTCCGTTCGACTCTCGCCGACGTCCGCGCCGCCGTCGACAAGTTCTTCGTCGCCGGCGTCAACCACATCGTCTATCACGGTACCGCGTACTCACCGCGGGAGGAGCCGTGGCCCGGCTGGCAGTTCTACGCGTCCGTCGAGTTCAACCCGCGAAGCGCGTGGTGGTCGGACTTTGGCGCGCTCAACGCCTACGTGACGCGGGTCCAGTCGTTCCTGCAGGCGGGTGAACCGGACCAGGACGTCCTGCTGTACTACCCGTTCCACGATGCGCTCCGGCACGGACCCGGCCGTCTCACGCACTTCGGCGGCGCCAACGCGCCGAAGACCGGATCGCCATTCGAGGAGGCCGCGGCCATGTTTCAGCGCCGCGGCTACACCTACGACTACATCTCCGACCGGCAGCTCGCCGGGACGCGGGTCTCCGAGGGACGTTTGAGGACCGCAAGCGGAGCCTCGTACGAGACCCTCGTCGTCCCGGCGAGCCGCTACATTCCGCTCGAGACGTTCGAGAGAATCATCGCGCTCGCGCGAGAAGGCGCTCTCGTGGTGGCTTTCCGGAGTCTACCCGCGGATGTGTCGGGGTATGCCGACCTCGAAAAACGCCGGGCGCGATTCAGACAGCTCCGCGACCAGGCCGCCAGTCTGCCGAACATCGATGATCTCGACCGCCTTCTCGATCTCGTCAGCACGCACCGCGAGACGCTGGTGGATAGAGGGCTCGAATTTGCGCGTCGTCGCTACGCTGGCGGGCGGGTGTATTTCCTCCTCAACAGCACTGGGCGCGAGGTTCGCGACTGGATCCCGCTCGACGTGCGGACACCGTCGGCCGTCATCTTCGATCCCATGAGCGGGAGGCGCGGTGACGCCCGGGTGCGCCGCTCGGCCGCTGGCAATGCCGAGGTCTTTCTGACGCTCGCGCCGGGTGAATCTCTGTTGGTGCAGACCGGGGCGCGCGTAGGCGAGCCGTTTGCGACGCACGAGACGGCCGGTCCAGCGATCGAGCTCGACGGGCCATGGACCCTGCAATTCGTGGCCGGCGGACCTGAGCTGCCGCCGACGCGGACGATCGATCGGCTCGGATCCTGGACGCGCTTCGAGGACGACGAGGTGAAACGCTTTTCCGGCACGGCCGCCTACACCGTTCGCTTCCCGCGCCCGACCGGCGGAGCCGGCGCGTGGCGGCTCGAGCTCGGAGGTGTCCACGACAGCGCTCGCGTGAGCCTCAATGGGCGCGATCTCGGTACACTGATAGGGCCGTCATTTCGCCTCATCATCGACGGTGCATGGCTCACTGCTGAGAACCGGCTCGAGGTCCACGTCACGAACCTGCCGGCCAACCGCATCGCGGCCCTCGACAAGGCGGGCGTCCGGTGGAAGAAGTTCTACAACGTCAACTTTCCGGCTCGCTTTCCGCAGAACCGCGGCGCCGACGGCCTCTTCACGGCCGCGAAGTGGGAGCCGCTCGACTCAGGACTTCTCGGCCCGGTTACACTGACGCCTCTCCGCGATAGCATAAGCGCACCGTGACGACCGACTCGAAGAAGATGGCCGCCGTCAGTGCGGGCCGGCTGCCCGATCTCTGGAACGACGATGAGGCGCGAGGCCTGTCGGAGCAGGAGCAGCTGCGCTATCGATCCAACCTGCTCGGATCAGACCTGCGGATTACCAACTTCGGCGGCGGCAACACCTCTGCCAAGGTTCCGATGTTGGATCCGTTGACGGGTGAGTCCGTGGACGTCCTCTGGGTCAAGGGGTCCGGCGGCGACCTCGGCAGCGCGTCGCTCGACGGCTTCGCATCGCTCTATCTCGACACGCTTCGGAATCTCACCAGCGTCTACGCCGGCCGCGACCGCGAAGACGAGATGCCCGCGTACTTTCCGCACTGCACGTTCAATCTGAACCCTCGCGCCGCGAGCATCGACACGCCCCTGCACGGGTTCATCGACCATCGTCACATCGACCACCTGCACGCCGACGCCATCATCGCGATCGCCGCGGCGCGGCACGGTGAGCGCCTCACGCAGGAGATCTTCGGCGGTGATCTTTCGTGGGTGCCGTGGCAGCGTCCGGGCTTCGACCTCGGCCTGGCCGTCGGCCGCGTCGCACGCGGGCGTCCGAATTCGAGCGGGCTGGTCCTGGGTGGTCACGGACTGATCACCTGGGGGGCGAACCCGCGCGCGTGTTATCACACGACGCTCGGCGCGATCCGGAAGGCGGCGGATTGGCTCGACGCGCATGAAAAACCGGAGCCGCTCGGGCCGATCGTCGCACCCGCGCTCCCGGCGGCGGATCGCGGGCGGCTGCTCGAGGCGGTCGCTCCGATCCTTCGGGGGCTCCTCAGCACGCGCGGCCAGAAGGTGATGCACTACGCCGACTCGCCGGCGGTCCTCGAGTTCGTCGGGTCGGCTCGATGCGAGACGCTGGCGCGTCTGGGGACGACGTGCCCCGATCATTTTCTGCGAACGAGGGTGCGCCCGCTGTTCGTGCCGTTCGCGCCCGGCAGGGAGCAGGCGGCCGACCTCATGGCGCGTCTTCCCGCGGCAATCGAGCGGTACCGCGTGGAGTACACCGCGTACTACGAGCGTTGCAGGCGTCCGGACTCGCCGCCGATGCGCGATCCGTCGCCGGTCATCGTGCTGGTTCCGGGGCTGGGGCTGCTCGCGTTTCAGAGCGACAAGCAGACCGCCCGCGTCGCCGCCGAGTTCTACGAGAGCACCGTCCGCATCGTTCGATGGGCTGAGGCCATTGACGAGTACGTGCCGATCGTGGAACAGGACGCGTTCGACATCGAGTACTGGTCGCTCGAGGAGGCCAAGCTCCGGCGGCTGCCGCCGCGAAAGAGCCTCGACGGCCGCGTCGCGCTCGTCACCGGGGGTGCCGGCGGCATCGGCGGCGCCACGGCCAGGCGCCTCGCCGCCGAAGGCGCGTCGATCGTCCTGGTGGACATCGACGAGCGGGCGCTCCACGAGGCGCGCGCCGGGCTCGCCGGCGCGGCGGGGCCTGATCGCGTGCGCGCGATCGTGTGTGACGTCACGAGCGAGGCATCGGTCGCGGGGGCGTTCGCGCACGCGGTACGCGAGTACGGCGGGATCGACATCCTGGTCTCGAACGCCGGGATCGCCTCCGCGTCGCCGATCGAAGACACGTCGCTCGAGATGTGGGAACAGCATGTCGCCATCCTCGCGACCGGGTACTTCCTCGTCTCCCGCGAGGCGTTCCGGCTCATGAAGTCGCAGGGGCGCGGAGGGTCGATCGTGTTCATCGGCAGCAAGAACGCGCTCGTGGCATCGGCGGGCGCGTCCGCGTACTCCACGGCCAAGGCCGCGGCGCTGCACCTGGCGCGTTCGCTCGCCGTGGAAGGGGCCGCGTTCGGCATTCGCGCGAACGTCGTGAACCCCGACGCGGTGATCCGCGGGTCGCGGATCTGGGCCGGGGCCTGGAGAGCCGCCCGCGCCGCCAGCAACAAGATCGACGACGAGCAGGTCGAGGAGTTCTACCGGCAGCGGAGTCTGCTGAAACGCAGCGTCTTTCCGGAGGACGTGGCGGAGGCCGTGTATTTCTTCGCCTCCGACGCTTCGGGGAAGTCGACCGGCAACGTGCTGAACGTGGACGCCGGCAACCCGGCATCTTTTACGCGCTGAGGGTCCTGTGGGATTCGAGCTGTCAGACGCGCAGCTAGGCGACGCGAACCGTCCGCTGATGGCGGCACTGAAGGAAGACTACGACCACCTCGGGGCGCAACTCGCGCGCCGCGGCATCCCGATCGAAGAGGTCGTCACGCACGCCATGTCGTTCCGCGTGGCGGTGCCGTCCTGGGCGGTCGGCACCGGCGGCACCCGCTTCGCGCGCTTTCCGGGGCCGGGCGAGCCGCGCGACGTGTTCGAAAAGATCGAAGACTGCGAGACGATCAACCGGCTGGTCCGGGTCACGCCGGGGATTTCGCTGCACGTGCCGTGGGATCGGCCCGACCGGCCGTCGGAGCTCGTCTCTTTTCTCGGGGCGCGCGGGCTCCACGTCGATTCGACGAACTCGAACACCTTCCAGGACCATCCCGGTCAGGCTCACTCGTACAAGTTCGGCAGCCTGAGTCATACCGACGCCGCCGTCCGGCGCCAGGCGGTGGACCACAACCGCGAGTGCCTCGAGCTCGGTGCGGCGCTGGGCTCGAAAGCGCATACCGTCTGGATCGGCGACGGCGGCAACTTTCCGGGACAAGTGCACGCGCGCCGGGCGCTCGACCGCTACCTCGACAGCCTCCATCAAATCTACGATGCGCTCCCCGGTTCGTGCCGGCTCTTCATCGAGCACAAGTTCTACGAGCCGGCCTTCTATTCGACCGTGTTGAACGACTGGGGCACCAGCTACGTCTGCGTGCAGGCGCTCGGCGATCGCGCGTTCTCGCTGGTCGACCTCGGCCACCACGCGCCGAACGTCAACATCGAGCAGATCGTCGCGCGGCTGATCCAGCTGCGGAAGCTGGGCGGGTTTCACTTCAACGACAGCAAATACGGAGACGATGACCTCGACGCGGGCGCGATCAAACCGTTCCAGCTGTTTCTGATCTTCAACGAGCTCGTGGACGCGGCGATCGAAGGCGTACCCGGCTTCGACCCGGCCTACATGCTCGATCAATCTCACAACGTGACGGATCCGATCGAGTCGCTCATGACCAGCGCGATCGAGCTCGTACGCGCGAACGTCCAGGCGCTCCTCGTCGACCGGGACGCGTTGGCCGCCTGCCAGGAGCGGAACGACGCGTTGATGGCGCTGCAGACGCTGAAGCAGGCGTTCACGACCGACGTGTCGCCGATTCTGGCGACGGCGCGGCTGCGAAGCGGGGGGGCGATCGACCCGGTCGCGCTGTATCGATCGAGTCAGTACCGGAAGCGGAAGGCGGAAGAACGGCCGGCGGCGGCGCGGCCGGGTGTGGGGATCGTATAGCCACAGATCCACGCAGATTGACGCAGATGGACGGCATCTTATGAGGCGACGCCATTTTCTCGAATTGACCGCCGCCGGCGCGGCCGGCCTGCTGGCGCCGCGCACGTCGCATGCGGCCGATGCGCGAATCGAAGGGCTCCTCAACGAGCCGATCGGCGACGTTACCGCGGACCTCTACGGTCATTTCGTCGAGCACCTCGGCGGCGTCGTCTATGACGGCGTCTGGGTCGGTGAGGCGTCAAAGATTGCGAACACCGGCGGAATCCGGCAGGCGCTGGTCGACCACATGAAGCGTCTGCCGCCCGGGGCGATCCGCTGGCCTGGGGGCTGCTTCGCCGACAGCTACGACTGGCGCGACGGCGTCGGCCCCCGAGGCTCGCGGCCCCGGCGGACGAACTTCTGGGAAGGCGCGATGACGAAGCTCCCGGACGGCCCGGGGAAATACGATCCGAACCTTTTCGGCACGAACGATTTCATCCGTTTGTGCCGGCTGGTCAAGAGCGAGCCGTACATCGCCGCCAACCTTCGGAGTCTGTCCGCGAAAGATTTCTATCAGTGGGTCGAATACTGCAACAGCCCGGCAGGCAGCTCCACGCTGGCGGAGCTGCGCGCGGCCGGCGGCGATCGCGATCCGTTCCGCGTCCGCTTCTGGGGGATCGGCAACGAATCGTGGGGCTGTGGCGGCAACTTCACGCCAGAGGAGTACGCAACGGAGTACCGTCGGTTCACCGCGTGGGTGCCCCGCTACGGCGTCAACCTGGCCCTCATCGGCGCGGGCCCCAACAGCGGCGATCTCGGCTGGACCCGGCGGTTTCTCACGAAGCTGACCGAGAAAGGGGACGGCTTGCTCGGCAGCCTGTGGGGCTGGGCGCTGCACCACTACTCGTGGAATACGAGCCGCGGCGCGACCACGGACTGGTTCGCCGGGAAGGGGGATGCCGTCGCGTTCAGCAACGATGAGTGGTACGAGCTCCTCGTCGAGGCGGACAAGATGGATGGGCTGATTTCAGGCCACTGGGCCGTGATGCGAGAAATCGATCGCACGCACCGCGTGAAGCTCGTCGTCGACGAATGGGGCGCCTGGTTCAAGCAGGGGACCGAAGTCGATCCCGCGCACCTCTTCGGCCAG
>Ga0187893_10008455_pt1 | contig 16212 bp, 16 predicted proteins | sample MA1701074metaG_FD_139574 | JGI IMG/M metagenome (GOLD analysis project Ga0187893, IMG submission 139574) | White microbial mat communities from a basaltic lava cave in the Kipuka Kanohina Cave System on the Island of Hawaii, USA - MA170107-4 metaG ...
AAAAATCTAACGCTGAAACCAAAGCTCCTTTCAATAAATGCTGGGAATATAGTTTTGAGAACACCGTCCGCCGATCGATCGCTTCGACGAACGGAACGGTCTATCTGTCGGAAGGCGGCGGCAAAGTGCGGGCGATATCGGCAAAATCCGGGCAGGTGCTTTGGGTAACAGAGCTGGGTGGTGAAATCTCGGCGAGCCTGGCAATCCCAAGAGTCGGTTTAGCTGTCGTAACGACGCGGGCGGAAACACTAACGGACCAACCCCCAAATTCGACTCTTCGTCTTTTAAATTTTGACACCGGGCTTGTTAGATTTACTGTTCCCGTAAAGACTTCTGGTGAAACGCACCTCGGTATTTCCGGTTCTCGACTGATTATCATAGATTCCGTCGGCAGCATTTCAGCGTTCGATATCGAAAACGGAAATGCCGCATGGAAAGCGAATCTGGGTGGCCGCGTAACGGCGGCACCTGCTTACGCCGCTTTAACGATTGCCGTGGCAAGTGAAAAAAAGATCGACGTCGTTTCCGTAGCGAACGGCTCGGTCACCGCGACGATCAAAACCGAACAGCCCGTTACTTCGTTGGAAATTCGCGAGAACGAAATGATCGTTGCCGGCGATGACCGTGGGCATGTGACCAACTTTCGCGATCTTTCCGGTGCAATTTGGTGGCGATTCAAAAGCGGCGCGCGGATCGGCACGATCACGGAAACCAAGGAAGGAATGCTTGTCGGATCGTTTGATAATTTTCTTTACATGATCTCCAAGTATTCCGGCGACGTGAAATGGAAGCGACGAATGGAGGGCCGTCTTGTCAACAAGCCTTTTGTTTCGGGCGACCTTGCCTTTACTTCCGTTTCGGTTGAAGACACGGCGGCGTTGATCGATCTCGACAACGGCAAGGTCATAGAGCAAATTTCGTTAGGTGAAAATCGTTACGCGATTACGAGTCCGGTCTTGACCGATGGCTCCGTTCTAGTCTTCTCCGTTCCGGAAGCTATCGTGGCTTATTCTAATTCAGGCTGCACTTCAAAATAGGACAGTGATCTAATTGCGCGATGTTCGCAGCGAATCAGGCGTAAACGCCATCTTGAGGCAACGAGGGTCGCGCCCTTTCTAACGGTCGGGCTCCTGACATAATAAAATAGAAAAGGCGGCAATTTATGCCGCCCGTTTTCCAATCCTTAAAATTCAGTTAATGCGAGATTTCGTAATCATGCATCATTGCATAGATCTCGTCTTTGACCATCAATTTCTTCTTCTTTAGTGTGGATTCTTCGATTTGTTCGTCGTCGCTGGGGTAGGTTAGGCCTGAAAGTTCCGTCAATCTCTGTTCGTAATTCTGATGTTGGTGGACCAAATCGCGAAAGGTTGGGTTGGTTTTGAGCAATTCGTCCTTCAATGCATCAGAAGTTGCAATGTCCATATCGTTTTCGTCCTCACTTTTCAAAAATTTGCACACCTGCCGCAACCGGCTTAAACAATATAGGTGTAATTTGAATGTTACTCCAATCGCCTGGTCAATTCAAGTATTTCGGAGCAGCGGCCTCTAAACATTGTCCGCATTACGATTGCATCTTCGACTGGCTCGCGGTAGAAGGATTTCCGTTCTGCAACGGCAATGAATCCATGCTTGGCGTAAAACTCTTTCGCCACTTTGTTGCTTTTTCGCACGTCAAGCCAGACCGAACGGACTTCCCGTTTTTGACAATCTCGAAAAAACAACTTTAGTAGTTTTGACCCGATTCCTAGTTTCCGAAGACTCTGTTTGACGCCGACATTGTATATTTCCGCGTCCAATTTAATTCCCGAATCGGCTGAAGGAACGATCCGGCCTATGATGAAGCCGCAAAGAATTTTCTGATCTTCAAAAGCACCGAGGAAGACCGAATCATCACGCTGCGTCTCGGCGTGATATTCTTCAAGATTCCAGTAGCTGAGACCGCAGGCTGTGGCGAGCGAATCTACTGAATTTACATCACTTGAAATAATGTTTCGAATCTCAATCATCACGATCTCGGCCTAAGATATATCGGCGCTAACTTTTTACTTCCAAGTCCCGCGACGCCCGCGTTACCTATGAGCCGCGCAATATTAGAAGTGCATTTAACAAAATTGCGTTTTCCTTCTGCAAATTTTGCGATGCGTAACGAGTTTTCAGGGATCGATGGATGAAGCAAAAAGTACCGACCGCTTATTTGAAAAAGATTTATTAGCACGTTTTCGTTAACGAACTCCGGTTCGTGTGTCGTGCCGCCCTTCGGCGGCGACGCCGAAAAATTCTGAACTGCATACATGTTTCTTCCCAACGGCAGGACGACGCTACGATCACGGTCTGGAAGAGTTGTCGCAAGAGCTTCAAAAGCTGAGAAGCCGACACACCCGATATCCAAAGCTTTGCTAAGCCCCAGTGCGGTCGAGATGCCGATGCGAATGCCGGTAAAACTTCCGGGGCCAACCGAAACGGCTATCTGGTTGACTTCAGAGATATCGATGCCGGCAGACTGCAGAATTTCTTCCATGCCGTCAAGAATTTGCTCGGCTCGTGATACGCCGCCGACTTTAGCCGCCAGTTCCCGGCCGTTACCATTCAGCAATGCGAGACTTCCTTCTCCGATCGCCGACTCGATCGCTAGAACGTAATTTCCTTTATCGTTTTTATTAGTCACCGTTTTTTGCCGAACGTTGTTTTGAAGATGCGTTTTATCGAAGGTGCCGTGCGCACAAAAATGCTGCCGAGCTGATGCGGAATTCGCGAGCGTTCGTCAAACTTGCCTTCGACGTCGATAGTAGCCTGTATCGGATTCGGCGGCAGACGTTTCAAGATTTGCCGAAAAAATGCCTTACGGTCGCGAAGGCATGTGTGTAGCGGTCTGAGTCGAACGTCGGTCGCCCACTCCGTTTCCAACGTTCGAGTCAGCCAATCTGGGATTTGACTCGACTCATCCGCAAACGGCAGGTCGGAAGCGTCGAGACCGAGATATTTCTCCGCCAGACGTATCGTCGTGACCATCCATTTGCGCCGCGTTTCCGAAACGCTGTTGAGGCAGAGATTCCAATCAAAATTATTCGGGCGGTTCGCCACAGCGTAGTAAATGTCCCATAGACGTTCCTTATATGCACCGCCATCGGTGAGCCAGTGCACGCAAAGAACACGAAGGTGATCCTCTGGCCGAAGGGTTCGGATCATCGTGCCGTCTATATCGATTTGAAGCGAGCGAGAATAAAGCGTCTCGAATTCTACGGTGTCCAGATGCCGAAGTCCCCGGTGCAGATCAACACCGACGCGAGGAAATTCCGGGTGAGACAAAACGGATTCGGCGAAATCGAATCGATCGGGGCTGACCGCAAGATCGACGTCACCGAAAAAACGCGGTTTGTCGGGCGGATAGTTTCGCGCGGCGGCCCAGCCTTTGATAAGAATCGGCTCGATTCCGTGACTGCGGTAATAGTTAAAGGCATCGATCAGACCAAGCTCGGTACGCCGCAGCGAAAGCTTGTACCAGCGAATCTCGTCGTCAGGAACAGTTGACCAAACCTTTTGCACGAAAAGAAAAAGAGGTAGCAAAGAAAAAACACTCATTTGCTACCCTATTTTTAAAAATCAGGTTCTATATCCGGCTATAGGCACATTCCCAATACTGGGTCAATTAAAGGTGCACAAACAGACGACTCGTTACAACACGCCATGCTTGTGCACGATTCAAACCCCGGATTGCCGCAGTCCATTGAAGAAAAGCAGATGCAGGAAGAGCCTGCCAGCGCATTTTGAGGGGCGACAAGTGACGCGACGACCGGAATAGCGACCATTGACGTGAGCCCTATTTTCTTTATAACTTCGCGGCGCGACTGGCCGGCAAACGAGTTTGAAAGTTTGCTTTCCAAGAGATTGTTGTCGTTCAGCTGGTCGAGTGCCAGCCAAACCAAGTCGTCCGACACTTTTTTTCCGGAGTGTTTTTCAACGGATCTCGCAATTTTTGAAACCGAAGTCTTGCCGTCGCACGATTTCCAAACCAGTGCGGCGGTTTCGTTCAAACAGTGGGCCTTGTTACTTTCAACGTCATAAACTAATACCTCGTCCGGCACCTCCTGAATCACGAGGCCGGATTTGCGAGCCGATGGGAATTGCGAATTATTCATTTTTTCCTCCAGTGAAAAACAACAGTTTTGGCAAGGCGCAGCTAAATCCGATCTAAATGCTTGTCATCTGATCTAAGTGCTTATCCAGAAAACTTAAAATTTTTACGACTTCGGTTTTCGCGTCGCCACGGAAACTCTTGGCGATTATTGCACGCTTGAAGGCAATATTCAATACCTTAAGTGAAAACTTTGTATCGGCGTGGAGCGGTATCGTATGAGGAATCGTCTGCAAAATCCCCTCACCGGTCCTTATGATCTGGGGTTTCCATTTAGAATTTTTCCTGAATTCGGTAAGTAAAACGGCACCGACGTTTATCGGAACTTCCCCAATTTTCGCTCCGAGCGACTGCGGGCGGACCGAAGTTTCATAGAATTCCGTTCCGGCGCCCCGAACGGTCAAATCTCTCGGAAACGGATGAACAAGGCCTAAATGATCGAAAATCGCATATTCATCCGAGTAATAATCTGCTCCGTTCCTGATCAATTCGGTAACTAATGTAGTTTTGCCTCTATGGCTGCTGCCTGGCAAAACCACGGCCTTTCCCTTCCAACCGACAACTCCTGCATGCACGAAAACCCGATTTTCGGCATTTTCCGCCACGATAAGCCGGATCATGCTGTTCAAATTCTTGAAAAAGTGAAACTCCAGATCGGTATAATTCGTTTGCTCGCCGTTCTGGAAAAGATAAAACGTTCCGCTGTCGTCCAAACCGACTCCGAACCGGTGCCCCAAATCTACGCCGCGGTTTTCGATGATCTTTAACTTGCCAAGCAAGGCAGACTCAGCAACCTCGGAGGCCTTTTCCAGCAACTCGTCCTTATTGCTTTCGATGGTGACGCGAACTCCGAAGGATTCGAACGTAAATTTTCGATCTAATATTTCGCGAAACACAAAATGCTTACCGCAGACAGAATAAAGTTAAAAGAAAATTTAACCTTTGTCCTGTAAACCTAACATTCTTTTACGTTTACAGTAAATTACCAGTTACGACCAATGCTGGACAGACAATACGATTGCTATTTAGAGCATTACGCGGGCTCAAGCTCTTGAGAATAACGTTTTATGGCGGACTCTCTTGAATATTTTTCGATTGCGGCATCTCTTGCGCGTTTGCCCATTTCGCCCAGCAATCCGCGGTTTTCGTAGATTTCCATGACCTTGGCCTGAAGCTTATCGACATCGCCCGGCTGCGTGTACCATCCGACATTCTCTTCCTCGATTACTCTGGCGAGCTCCGAACCGTCCTCGGTCAAGGCCAGAATGGGTTTCCCGGCCGCCAGTATGTTGTAGGTGCGGCTCGGCATCGCAGTTCCCCACATATTCTTTACCAAAGAGATAAGACCGACGTCGCAGGCGTTTAGAAAAACTATCTGTTCGTTTCTCGGACGTTGGCCCAGGATAGTGACATTTTTCAGCTTTCGGCGCTCAACCTCGTTTCTAAGGTAGCTTGCTTTCGCGCCGGAGCCGATAAATACAAAATGAAAATCTTCTTTCGCCCGCAGCCTGTCGGCGCACTCGATTATGCTCTCGATATCCGTCGGATGCCCGATATTTCCGGCGTACATAAAGATAAACTTGTTCTCGATACCGAGATCGCTGAGCAGCGAATTCTGGCTGCGGGGCGTAGGATGGATGGTTTCGAGGTCGGCCCAATTCGGTATGAAAACTATAGGTATTTTCAAGCCGTTCGTTTTATTTCGTAAAAGCTCGTTCATATCGCGCCCGACGACGATTATTTTCGAGGCGTGTTTGTAGAGCCAACTGTTTAAAAAATTTACGCTGCGCGAGGCAAATGAGTTCGGCTTCATTTTTCCCACGGCGATCAAAACTTCAGGGTAACAATCGTGAAGAAGCAGCGTATAGCTCGCGCCTTTCAAAAGAGACGCAAGCGCGGAAATAAACGGAAGACTTGGCGGAGCCGTCACAACGAGCACGCGGTCATTTTTTCGAAATCGCCGAACGGCGAAGAACAACATTGAAAGGCTCAATGTCAGCATGTTCAGAAGCCGAAACGGTATTTTATTCTTATCCAGCGTTGTGCTCGCGACGCGAAATACGTCAACGCCGTTACGAACCTCGTGCTTCGCCGCACGAATTCCACGCGACGCGTAATTCGGCTGGCCGCAGATAACCTTCACGTCGTAATTCTGGGCCAGGCCTTCGGCGATGTTGGTCAGATAATAGCCGGTGGAAATATCTTCGGGGTAATAGATCTCCGAGACGACCCAAAGCGTCGGTTTGCTTTCGGAAGGCGTGGGGTGCCAACCATTAGAATTATTGGTCTCGCCTTTCATCTATGTGCCAGCAGCGCCTTCGAGCACTTCTTCCAGAACCTTCGCGTTAGCTGATTCCGTCTCTTTTTCAGCCGCCAACCATTTTACAGCAAATTTCCGTGCCATATAAGAGACATTAACGTATTCGGAATGAGACATTTGCACGCACTTTTCCAACGTGGTCACCCATTCGGGCACGGCGGACAACGGCAAGCGCCATCCAACTCCATTTTTTTCGATTTCGTGCCAAGCTATCTGATCGCTTGCGATCACAGGGCATCCAGCGGCTAATGCTTCTATTATGACATAACCAAAGTTTTCATTCAGCGTCGGAAGCACCATGAAGTGAGATTTCAGCACAATCTCCAACGCGGCTTCATACGGCACTCCGCCCAGAAAGTTTACCGAGATATTAGACGGCAGCTCGTTGGAGAGCTCCGCGCATCGGGCCAAATATGCTTCTTCGTCGGCCGGTCCGACCACGTCCAACTTTATCTCGCCGTAATTAAGATGCTTCAACAGCTGCAACAGGAAGTGAAGATTCTTTTTCGGCGTCACTCGCGAAAAATAAACGAATCGAACCGATTCGGTCTTTTTGTTCGGTTTATTTTCCATTGAAAAATCCGGCAGTATTTTCAGCGGCGCGAGTTCCGACGCGATCATGACTTTTGCCTTGTGCCGGATCGCCTGATTTATATCTCCAACCTCGGCTTCTGAGGTAGCTTTCCACAGGACGTTTTGAAAAACGCCGCTGAGACGCGCAAACGCAAAGAAAAATGATTTTCGAATATTTTTGAGACCGAGTGCCGCTTCGGAAAGCTCTCCGCACGGAGCTATGACGAGGTTTACCCTTCTGAGCGAAGCGATCCGGCGTGCGAGCAAAAACGTACCGCACACCTTGCTGAAAATACTGTTGAGATAGATCGCGTCAGGCTGAATGTCATTCACAAGGCGGACAAAATTCTTTTGGTTCAAGGTGGCGGGTGACGCGTAAAAGACCCTGGCCTCCGGCCTGACGTTCCATTTGTCTCGGGCGACGCTTACGTAAGGCGTGTCGTCGAGTTTTCCGTCGCAATCGCGAGTGATTATAAAAAAATCGTACCGGTCGCAAAACCGCTCTGCCAGATTGCGCACCGACCACATGCCTCCGCCGCCTCTGTAACCCGGAAGGTACGAATCGCAAAAGATCATCACCCGCTTTTTCATTTACAAAGTAAAAGAGCTCAGTGGTGGTCACGCAGACTCAAACGGCCGAGCAGAATGTTGCACACCGTATGCGAAACGTTTGGGACAAGGTATTCAAACGGTGCCGTCCATTCGGACACTCGCGACGCGACATATCCAACAGCCGAGATTATCGATTCCGTTTGAGTGCCGCCGATGATATTGCTCCCGCATTCTATTGTCTCGGGTCTTTCGGTCACGTCGCGCACAGTCACGTTCGGGACGCCGAATATCGCACATTCTTCCTGCACCGTTCCGCTGTCGCTCAGAACCATAAACGCATTTTTTTCCAAATTGACAAAACTTAAAAAGGGCATTGCATTCAGAAGCCTGACTCGCTGCTGATCGACCGACATGCCGAACGTTGAAAGCTTGTCGGCAGTCCGTGGATGAACGCTGACGAGCACCGGTTTCTTAAATTCCGTCGCAATTTTATCGAAGGCGGCGAAGATCGAAGTCAAGCGAGCCTTATGATCGACATTTTCGGCTCGATGTATTGTTGCAAGAAAATATTCCTGGTGAGAAATGCCGAGTTTCAACATCATCGGACTGTCATCTATTTCTTTTTTGAACGATTCCAACACTTCGAAAATCGGATTTCCGGTGATAAAAATTCGATCACGTTCGATTCCCTCGCGAACAAGATTCTCCTTGCTTCGTGACGTGTAGGGCAAAAGTATCGTGCTCGAATGGTCGATGATGCGGCGGTTCACCTCTTCGGGCACACGGTCGTCAAAGCAGCGGTTGCCGGCCTCCATGTGGAAAACGGGAATCCGGCGTCTCGCAGCGACAATCGACGAAAGAGCGCTGTTCGTATCGCCGAGTATTAAAATGCGGTCCGGTTGAACCTCATCGAATACAGTCTCGATCTTCGAGAAGAGGTCGCCAGCCTGTTCTCCGAATGAAGAACCGCGAATCTCAAGATTTCTATCGGGAGCCCGAATGCCTAATTCATCAAAAAAAACGTCGCTTAGGTTTTCCTGAAAGTTCTGTCCGGTGTGGACGATGAAATGCTCGCAACTGCGGTCGAGAATTTTTATGATCAGCGAAAGCCTTATAATCTCCGGCCGCGTTCCGAATATTGTCAGAATTTTCATTTGGCGATGGTCAGACCGACGCGGTGATAAATTTCTTGATATCGGGATTGGCAGCACTCAGCAGGTCGCGAAGCTCTTCAATCGAGATGTTATTGTCGTGCGAAGAATATTCAGACTTGAGTGCAGGAACGAATTCGACGCCTCCACGCAATTCAGGCAGCACCGGCAAAATCACGTAAAAGCCGTTACGCTCGATGGTGCGGAAACACTCTTCTTCGGAAACCATTATCTCGTGAACCTTTTCGCCGGGACGGATTCCGGTATAGACGATCGGGATTTCCTTATCGCCCATCAACGCTTTGGCGACGTCCGTAATATTCGCGGCCTTCACCTTCGGCACATACGTATCGCCGCGGTCGCCGGAAGTCAGCGCGCCAAAAACCGTGTCAACGGCACGGTCAAGCGTCAGCAGGAACCGCGTCATTTCAGGCAGCGTGACGGTGACGGTTTTCCCGGTTTCGATCTGCTCCAGAAAAAGCGGGATGATAGAGCCGCGCGACGCCACCACGTTTCCGTATCTAACGCAAACGAAACGCGTCTGCGGGCATGAGCGGTTTGCTTCTATCAAGATCCGTTCCTGAAGAGCTTTCGTCATGCCCATCACGTTGATCGGCTTGCAGGCCTTGTCCGTGGATATGCCGACGACCGTTTCAACCGACAGATCGTTTTCGCGGATAGCACGAACAATATTCTGCGCGCCCACGATGTTTGTCAGGACGGCTTCGTAAGGAAAATATTCACACGATGGAACCTGTTTCAAAGCTGCGGCGTGAAATACAACGTCGGCCTCACGCAACGCCGCGCCGACAGCTGAATAATCTCGGACGTCGCCGATGCGAAATCGAAGCATCTCGTGCGCGTTTTGATAAATAACGTCATCGGTGGCGGCGTTCCGACGCATATGGTCGAGCCGCATGTAATGCTGCTTTGCTTCATCGCGGGAAAAAACGGTAATGTGCGCCGGACGGCCCATTTCGCCCGTCGAGAGACGCTTGACGAGCGTTTGCCCAAGCGAACCGGTTCCGCCTGTTACGAGAATTCTCTTCCCTTCCAAATAATTTATCTGTTCCATTTATAATACGGCGTGGTGTCCGCCGCAATCCTGTCGATCATTTCATCCCAGGTCATCGGGCTAAATCCGGTCTCGGTCCGAAAGCGTGTCGAATCCAAACTTCTATCAATAACAAAATCGTCGAACTTTTCGATCTCGACTTCAAGATCGAGTCTGTTTCTAATTTTTTCCAATAGATCGAATTTGCTGATAGGCTCGCTGGAAATATGAAAAACGCCGCACAGATTCGGGTAATTTACAATGATGTCAAGAATTATATCGGCAAAAACGACGGTTGGAAAGCCCGAAAATATAGCTTTCGCATAGCCGTTCACTTTCTTTCTGTGCTGGCCGATGAGCCATTCGAGCAGCCCCTGCCGCGTCGCAAGCTCTCTTCCTATTATCGAAGTGCGGATTGTCAGACAATTTTCGGACAAAATCTCGCCAAAATGCTTGCTCTGGCCGTAAAGATCGAGCGCATCCGGTTGATCGTCTTCACTATAATTTCCTCGCGTGCCCGCAAAGACGCAATCGGTGCTGACCGTGATCAAGCGAAAACCATTCGTCGCCCCAAGCTCAGCCAGCCGATGCGGGAAAATGGAATTCACCTCCAGCATTCCGACGACATTTTTCGAAGTCTGCTTTTGCTTTACGATGCCCGCGGCATTGATCACGACCGAAGGCTGTATTCTTTCCAGAGCTTTTTCGACCGAATTCAGATCTTCGGCAAAGACGCCGGTCACGGTTTTTTCCTTTTCGCTAATCCCGAACCGCTCGATCGATGCGAAATCCGTTCGAACGGCCGACCATGTATCAAACTTTTTCTTCAATACCTGAACGAGCTTGTGGCCGAGCATTCCGGTAGCGCCGAAAACTAAAACTTTCATCGTACGAATTCGCGCGTTTTGCCGCGCTGGATTTCAACTTCAGAATTGATCATACGAACACAGGCGTCGTAAACCTCGTCCGCCTCGATCAGCTCAAGGCAAAGATTGCCGCGATCGCAGATGTCGATCCGGCAGCCTTCGCATTCGACGTGGCGGCGAAAAAATATGTGGCTGCTGCCGAACGGCTCCCATTGCCCATTGCGGTCGGCGGCGGAAAAAAGCGCAACGCACCGCAGACCGACGGCACCCGCTAGATGCATTGTTCCCGTGTCGTTGCCAAGATAAAATCCACACAGTTCCAAGACTGCGGCCGATTCCCTGACGCCGAGGTCGCCCGCAAGGTTTAAGCCATTTCCGACCGCATCTAGAATCTCTTGACCAAGCTGACGTTCGCCGCTGCTGCCAAAGAATATTGGAAAAACATTGTTCTCCAAAACCAGCTTTTCGATAACCTCGACATAACGAGCTTTGTTCCAAATTCTCGATGGCCGTTTACCGCCCGGAGCAACAGCTGCGAGCCGTCTCTTTTTAACATCGATAAAAAATTTATCGCGAAGCCCAGCCGCCATATTTCTTTCCTCATCCGTCAGCAGAAGCAAATCTTTGTTCGGAACCTTTTTCGGTACGCCGTCTGACGCAAGACACTCGAGAAGAAATTCGCCTTCCGACGAAACACGTTTGCGCGCAGGCGCAGGGTTGAGCTCAAAGCTGCCGGAACGCAAACCTGACAAACCAATAAAATAACGTACGCCAACAAGCTCGAAAAAGCGCCTGTCGCGGTCGAACTGACGAACTGAACGATCACGCTGCAATAGATACGCGACCGAATCAAAGCGTTCGCGCCGTAGCTGAAAAAACAGCTTGAGCCTGGACGATAGTTTTTCAAAAGAGCCTTGTTCGTCGTAATAATCGTACGGCAGCCAGCGGTCGATCAGACCGGAAGGCGGAAGCACATCCTTTGGTGTCAGGTATTGCGGATTTCGATTGTTGACGTTGTATAGCAAAGTAAGTTCGGCGGACGGAAAGGCAAAACGCAGGCTCCACAGCGCCGGAAGAGCCACAAGCGTATCGCCGAGATGACCGGGACGAAAAACCAGGATCTTTTTAGGTTCAGGCGAGGTTTTCAAGCTTCTTTAAGAGCACGGCGCAGCTCATCGATATGTATCGGCGTCGTGCCGACCTGTTGCACTACAACACCGGCGGCGGCATTAGCGAGAAACGCGGCTGTTTCAAGTTCTGTCTTTGCAGCAAGAGCGGTTGCGAGGGTTGCGATCACCGTGTCGCCCGCGCCGGTCACGTCATAAACTTCATGGGCCATCGCGGCCAAATGATGCGGTTCGCCATTGTTAGTGAACAGCGTCATGCCGTCTTCGCCCTGCGTGATCAGTACCGAATCGACACCAATCTGCGAGAGTAAATGCCTTCCGGCCCGTTCGACGACGTCGCCGTTCGTCTCATCAAGGCCGCAGGCGTCGGCGGCTTCCTTTCGGTTTGGCGTCAGCAAAAATGCGCCGCGATATTTAATATAGTCGCTTCCTTTCGGATCGACGATTACCGGAATGCGTTTCGAGTTTGCGGCCGCGACCGTTTTCTGAACGACGCTTTCCGTCAATACGCCTTTCGCATAATCGGAAAGGACGACGGCATCGGCGTTTTCGATTTCGCGCATTATAACTTCGAGCACGCCGGCACATTGCAAATCGTTGAGCGATGCAGACGATTCCTGATCGACGCGGGCGACTTGTTGGCTGTGTGCGACAACGCGTGTTTTAACAATCGTTTGCCGGTTTTCGACAGCGATCAGATTGTCCGTCGAAATATCGAAACTCTTCAATACGTCGCGAAGCAATTCAGATTCTGCATCGGCTCCGACGCATCCGACGAGCATCGGCGTTGCTCCCAGCCCCGCGATATTTGCAGCAACGTTCGCCGCGCCTCCCGCTGCGAGCGTCGATTTTGTAAGGCGAACAATCGGAACCGGAGCTTCGGGCGAGATGCGGCTGACGTCGCCCCACCAATAACGGTCGAGCATAACGTCGCCAATCACGAGCACTCGGGCATTCTTAAATCCGGTCGGAAAATTCATTCAAAGGTCATTTCGCCGTGAACGCGGCATCGACAAGCTCACACCAAATGTGCGCGACGGTTATGTGCGCCTCCTGAATTCGCGCCGTTCGATCAGACGGAACCGTCAAGCACGCATCACACAGCGACGCGAGTTTCTTACCCTTGGCTCCCGTCATTCCTACGATGCGGCAACCTGCTTTCCGTGCGGTCATGACCGCGCCGAGAACATTTTCCGATTCGCCGCTCGTGCTTATCGCGATAAGGCAGTCGCCTTCGCGAGCGAGCGCCTCTATCTGCCGCGAAAAAATTTGTTTGAAATCGAAATCGTTCGCAAGCGCCGTCAACGCGGATGTGTCGGTCGTCAACGCAATTGCCGGCAGAGCCGTTCGCTCAGTCTCATATCGTCCAACGAATTCCGCGGCAATGTGCTGCGCGTCCGCTGCGCTGCCGCCGTTTCCACAGATCAACACTTTGCCGCCGTTTCTGACGGTATCGATCAAGATCTCGCCGCATTGCCTGATACTGTCCAACTGCTGATCGGAAAGCGCCGCCAACACTTCTGCGTGCTGACGCAGAGAAATTTCGACCGTATCGCCGACATTCTTCGCCGCAGTTCCCTTTTTTCCGTTCATCCGTTCTAACAGCGCCGTAGTCGAATAACCGCCGACGAGCGGCAGCGAAACGACTTTCCCGCCGCGCTCGCGCACAAAATCGGCGCCGATTATTTCGCCTTCCTTCCAGTCGCCGCCCTTGACGAGAATGTCGGGCGCGATTTCCTTGATCAGCCGTTCCGGCGTCAATTCATCAAAGATGAGAACCTCATCGACGGCATCGAGCGACAGAAGAACTTCGCGCCGTTCTTCCTGACTGAACAACGGTCTGCCCACGCCTTTTATTTTCCGCACCGAATCGTCGCTGTTGATGCCGACGATCAGACGGCTTCCCAACCCGCGCGCCTGCTTAAGTAGTTTTATATGTCCGGGATGCAATACGTCGAAACACCCGTTGGTAAATACGATCATCGAAATAATCCGATCTTATTGCGCACCTGCGAGTGCCGATCTTCGACTGAGCTTTGAATAACCCATGAATCTCGCTGCCAAATAAACGACGACTATTCCGACGACCGCCGTTATTCCGAACTTGGTCATATTCGGAATAAGCATCGAGTAAAAAGCTTCATACGAAACGGCCGTCAGGATACCGAAATAAAGCACGATCCGCCACGTCACCGGGCGTTGTTCCTCGATCAGAGCCCGGTAAACCACTCGCAAAATAATACCAAACATAAACATGCCGATTGGGACGCCGATCGGTCCAAAATTCCGCACGAGGTCGCCAAAGGGTGTAATGACGAAGGAGCTCTCGGCATTGTTGAAATAAAGATCGCTGTAGCGCCGCGGATCGGATTCGTTCGGCTTGTCACGCCAGATAACACGCGGTATCAGAAATGTCGAAAGGTCGCGCCAGATGTTGTTATCCAGTCCGTAGCTTTCCTCATACGGCACAAGCTGTTCGTAATTCGAAATGACCACCGCAACCGAGCTTAACGTGTCCAACCGCAGGGCAAGGCTTTCAAACCCGAATTCCAGCGTGGTAAAAAAATCGCTGCTGCCGACGTTTTCGATCGTCGAGGAAATATTTTCCGCATAGCGGTCCATCGACGCCTGCGTCTCACCGCCTTTGATGTTGCGAAATGTTGTGCCGTAGATCATGCCGGCCAGCATTGCAACCGTTAAAACGACAATCGCGATCATCCCGCGCCGGAAATTGACTTTCGCGCCGGTAAGCAAATACGCCAGCCCGTACGTAATCGCGATATACAACAGCGAGCCGCGATTTCCGGCGAAGAGCGCCTTTAAAACCGACGCAAAGAAAAGCGGGACGCTGATGGCCAGAAACAGGAGATCGTACTTCCGACGCCGAAAAAGCGTGAACATCAACAGAAAACACGCCTGGTTCCATAAAGACGAAGTCATGAAGACGAGCCCGTCGAACGCGCTGATGTCCTCCGGTTTTTGATATCCGATGACACCCATCGCGAGAGCCAGAATCACGTTCACCAAGCCCACGATCAGCAGCACGATTCCCGGCCCGATGTATTGCTCCGGTGCAAAATCCCACTGCGGGAGAAAGCGTTCGCACGAACGCCCGAGAACCTTTCCGATCGGACAAAGGTAACCGGCCGCGAGACCCGCGAATCCGATCATGACGAGGACAACCGTAAACGGCAGATTCAGCCGCGGGTCCTGAATCATGTTCAAAAAACCAGGCTGCGACCAGCCCGTGACCAGCATTAATCCGCCGATCACGAAAGCCGGAAACAAATACGACCCGACGGCGAAAACAATCGGATCGTAAAACCGAAATCGACCCGTGCGGTGCAAATATAGCATCGGCGCCGCGAAAACCAGCGTCAACGCCAACAGCCACGGCAGCAAATAAACATACGGAAGGCTGGATGTAAGATCGCTGTTCAATACAACCGCTACCAACGCAACAACCATCACTGAAAGCATCAGGACAATTCCCGGCAGCGGCGATTGCTCCGGCAGGCGAACCAGGTTATTTGTCGGCGTGAACGCTCTCATTCAGGACTAAACGAAATATTATCTCATAAGATGTTATCAAAAGCTTCGACTGGAGTTTTTAGGTGGCGGGTCCGTTCGAATTTCTCTGGTTGCTTTGTGTTCTGACCTCGTGATCTTTGTGTTCCATTCATCCTCTAAACACAAAGGTCGCGAAGCAAAAGCACGGAGGTCGCAGAGTTAAGTTTTCATCTCCGTATTGCGTTTGAAAAAAGAGACCGTCCGAAAGGTGAGGTTTCGGACAGTCTTTTTGTTTCTTGTGGGAGAATGCGGTTTAGGAGAGGGTTACGGGGTAATCCGGCGAGTAGCTGCCGAAGTTTTGGGGTTTTTTTGAGGAAGGCGGGGCGGGGCGTTGTTGGTTTCGGGTTTGCGGGAGGTGGCGGGGGTTATTCGGAACGGGCCGGGCGTTTGGGATTTCTGTCCTCGACTCCGCAATCGGCGCCCGCAGCTTCTGCATAATTTTGTCACATTTATCAATTTTTCCGCTAACTTTAATGCTTCTAATGACTTACTTCGCTTCGCTTTAGAAGTTACTTAAAAGGGAAAAACCATTTTCACAAACTGAGAATGAAATATAGAGAACTGAAAATGAAATATAGAGAACTGAGAACCATTCTGAGAAAACTGAAAATGAGATATAGAGAACTGAAAATCATTCTGAGAGAACTGAAAATGAGATATATAGAGAACTATAAACCCAGATTACGCGATAGGAGAAAATGGAGTAGAATTCTAATGCGTAGCGTTAGGAGGGAGAAAGGGTGGAATTCGAGATAAGTTATACAAACAAAGAGATTACGCCTTGGGGTGGGATGGTATTTTTGAGGCAGATGTTGGGGAAAATGGGGTTTCGGGAGATGGTCGAGGGGAATAAGGATCTGCCGG
>Ga0187893_10008457_pt1 | contig 16209 bp, 16 predicted proteins | sample MA1701074metaG_FD_139574 | JGI IMG/M metagenome (GOLD analysis project Ga0187893, IMG submission 139574) | White microbial mat communities from a basaltic lava cave in the Kipuka Kanohina Cave System on the Island of Hawaii, USA - MA170107-4 metaG ...
CTCCAACGGAGCCGATAACTGAAAAAGGTTATCGTATTCCCTACTACTCACGTCGAGCGGGAGGCCACACTGCGTGGATTCCGTCTGCTTCTGACTTCAACGCTGCCGTTCCGCCTCAGTCACAGAGCATGTGGGTATACCCCACTGGCTACGCGCTACCTATTGTTCTGCCGGGTACCACTATCCGAGCATTTCGTAAGGGGCAGGCTCAGGCTATCATTGACCTGAATCGTTTCATGGCAGGTTACACCGAAACAGCCACAAAGCGCATGAACCACATCTTCTACGGAGTTGGTGATGGCGCATTGGCTTACTCGGCTACTACCATTGGCGGTACTGGTTCGGCTTCTATGACAGGTGAAACTACTCCTGCGGCTGCTCCCGGCCATACTAAAGGTCTGGTGCTGCTCGAAGAGGGTCACACCTATCAGGCAATCAACACCTCTACTGGTGCTGTTCGAGGAACTTTCACGGTTACTACACCGGGACGCGTTACTGCTACCGTAAACGTAACTTCTGGTACTGTTTCTTCGGGCGATCCAATCGTAGATGTTGGTTCCTATCTTCGCTGGATGCGCGGACTAGGCCACCTTATAGACAACACTTCGCGTGATTTGCAAGGTTTGTCTACCGCCGCTTTCCCTGATCTCAATGCTTCGATTGTAGACAAGGCTAACCAAGTCTTGACTCCTTCAGACCTTGAAACTGTGAAAGCTACGCTTACTACGCGTAATAACGCTTCTAATGCGCAGAATAAGCTGATCTGTTTCACTACCTTTGGTCAGTTAAGTTCACTCCGAAAACAGGGTTACAATCTTCGTTTCTATATGAACGGAGACGAGCCTGCCAAGGGCGTGCAGAAGCGCTACGAAGATGGTGATACGGTGTTCATCGAAGATGCTGACATGGATGAAGATCGCGGCTACTTCGTACAGGCGGATCAGTTCGCCATGTTCGAGGAAATGGCGTTTGGTCCGTATGATCTCGATGGTCAGGAACTGCGTATGTTGCTTGGAGCCAATTCAACTGGTTCTGACAACTACCAAAAGGCAATTGGATGTCGATCCAATCCTGCTATCCTGTTACCGCGAAGCGCCGCTGCATGGAAACGTGCATCACTGACTAACATCGTAACTCAGGCTGGACTATAAGCCTCTGATTAAGAAAGGAGACTTATTATGTCTGTTGCTGTTGAAGTACGAAACCCTACAACTAATACGTTAGTTTCACCCACTGCTTCAAGTACCGCGGTCACTGTTGCTACTACAGGTAACACTGATGCGCTAGTAGTGGTACCCGCAGATGGGGTGCTCGATAGTGCTGATTTTACGTCAATCAGTGCTCTCGCGGCACACGACACTAACTTTATAACTTTCAGCATTACGAATTTAGGCACTGGCGGTGCTGGCGCTACAGCACTGTTGGCTGCTTCAGACGCAAATACCACCAAAGCTACTGGCGGTTCGGCTCTTACGGCCAACGCTAGGCGACAGCTTACTCTACACGGCACCCAATCGAACCTTCGGGTTACAAAGGGTGACGTACTCAGAATACGCTTCGCTGCAAGCGGCACTTTGGCGGGAACTGTGCTTGGATCACTTGTCCAAGTTCGTATTGACTCGTCCCGGTAATCCACGGAAGATTATCGGCTATACCAGAGAGGGGCGGGCTAAACCCGTCCTTCTCTGGACCAAATATGACAAGTATAACTAAACCAAATGCGCACATTACACCCAACTTATGACTACTACAAATACTGGCCAACAGCATACGAACGACCACAGGCTGTTAACGTAGAAGCGTATCAGAAAAAGATTGATGACATTATGGGCACAACCCTAGATGGTAAGCCTATAGTACGCCTTATCTGGTCATGGGATAGTCGTGAGTGGATTGCAGGTGAATGGCGTGCGAAATATCGCCACATGACGGTAACTGTGCCGGGAGGAATAGTTGACATTTGCCCGCCACGCTGGATTTTGGAAGAGCGTAACGAACCGGGCCAATATTGGGATGCATGGGAAGCGGGCCGATATTTCACCGTACCTGAAACAGGTGAAACTATTGATCTACGAGGCGCACCGCCACGTGAAGGTTGGTACAGTTACCTTGATTTAGTTGCCGATCACGCTGAAGGGCGTACGTGTTGTGATCACTTATTCAAAGAGGAACAACGCCGTTGTTGGGGCTTTTACCGGGAACCTAGTCAAGAAGATCTGGACATGCTAGCAAGAGCTAAACAACTACGAGATGCCGACAAATACGTCGATCCCAACAAACCCCTGTCCCCTGAAGTTTTAGCTGAATTGGGCCGGAATGCTTTTACACGCAATGAAAAACTGAAAATAGCACGACGGCACGGGTTAGAGGATCAGCTTGCCAGCGCAATGGCTCCCCATTTACATCGTATTGAAACCGTATGGGATGATACGAAACAACAATTAGTAATCCGGGAAACGCCGGACGGTGGTAAGCGTCGTGAACGCTTTCACTTCTTACGCTAGGAGATTACATGCAAGTAGCAACGACAGCACAAACTTTACTTAACGAAACAGTACTTCCGTCAGATGCGGAGTTTCAAAATGATCTGAAATTTGGTACGCCAGATCTAGTCAACCGCGAAGCTACCCGTTACCTATTCTTTGCCGGAGACATAATTACACCGCGACGTAAACAAGAACGGAAAGATTTGGCACACGGTGGAGAGGAGTCTGCCAGCCCGTGTTTATGGCGTGCAAGACACTTTATTCGCCGAGGCCGCATTACTCCGCTTGAATATGGCCCACGTTGGGATATTGAGCCACGTGTTCCAGCCGGGACACGCACAATCGCTGTGATCGATCATGGTGGAAATCCAACTATTCTTGAAGGTTCTGCTTTGTTAGGCATCCCCACTTATCCCGGTGAAGCTATTTTTGAAATAATTGCAACAGGGGACGAAGGAATGCCGATGGGTATAGTTGAACTTAACAGTTTGAGAGGAGTAGATTACGTAGATGTGGCAAAAGAGAATTATCAACACCTCTTTTTCCCAACTTATCCTAATCTACCGCCTACCCTACGTGAACTGGAAGACACGATTCGAAAAGTTCGCAGTGTTGAATCTGTTGTCAACGAAATTAAATCTGACATGCTAGATTCCTGCGCCCGTTTCCGGCTCTATGGTACAGCCAAGGTTGAGCGGGAACACCAACTCATGCGTAAACCCGCTAACGAAGCAGGTTACGTATTTGGTTACAGCCAATTAGCCGAGACGCTTCTGCCCCAACTTGAAATTCCGCGACAGGATCAGGGCTTACAAACCATGGCACAACTCACAGGTAAGATTACTGAAGCTGTGTTGAACCAAGGAGCGACCCAAACAGGCCCAGATTATGAACGTATTTTTGGATTGATTAAGGAAAATCAGGAGGCTTTAGTTGCTTCCATGACTGCGCAATTTGGGGCATTATTGGTAGAAGCACAGGCTAACGCTAGCGCCAAAGACACGTCAGTAAAAACTGCTGAACCAAAGAAAGTGGGCCGTCCGAAGAAAGCTGAGTAAGCACTATGGCTGATTTGCAAACAATGGTGCATGATGTGAAGATGTTAGTTGGGGAGCCGCGTCCACAGGCTCCCTCTAACCGTACTGTATTTAAAGCTCTTCTACGCACCGTTCAGTCAGCCTTTAATCAGCTCAATAACACCAATCATGCGTGGACAAGTGGTGAGTGGGTGTTAACTGTTGTACCCGGCATTGAGGATTATCAAGTTACTCCCGCAGATTTTGGCAAACCTCTATCAGTTACAACCCAAGATCTCGCCAACCCTGCACACATTGAACGTTTGGTTGACTTCTTTGAAATTCAGAACATCAACACTGATTGGGGATTGCCAAACGATGCTGGATCGTGGACAGTGAATTGGGACGGCAGCCAAACTACGGCTTTACGCATTGCATTTTTCCGTAAATCAGGCGATAACCAGACATGGATACGCATTAAGCCCATACCACAATTTACTGCACAGTACCGTATCATGTATTCCATTGGTAACTGGATTGATACCGCAGCACTGAATTCTTCGCCACTACTCTCCGAGCATCATCACTTATTCGTGGTACGCACAGCACTTCACGTCCTTCCCCTTTGTTCTTGGTGGGACGATGAAAACTTAAACCGTGAACGTAGGCGCGAGCTGATGATGACATTAAAAGATGAAGAGGCTATTTACGCTGTGGACTGGAGCCGCTACATAGGCAATTTACGTCACGATCACATCTCAACGCGTTTTGTCATGAGCATTGATTAAGTATGAAAAACTTATGCAATGATATCTTTTCCAGTCAATCCTTTTCGAATGCGAGTTCGAAGAGTTCCATCATTAATGCCTGTACGTCTGGCCCATCCAGCTACATGCAGGCAAATACCATCAATAGTGATAAATTTATTCCAACATGTATTTTTTTGCTGTTCCAAACGTGTAGCCCATTTACAATTTTCGGGCGTATAATTACCTTCATTATCAATACGTTCAAGAGATGTCCCTTTAGGCCGTTCTCCCAAATCATTAAGAAAATTGCTAAATCCGTCCGATCCCAACCAACGATCACAGATTGTAATACCTCGGCCACCATATCTAGGATATTCTGGCTTGTTGCGATTAAGACAACGTTGTCTCATTTCTTTAAACGAATTAAACGTAGGACTCCATTTATTGCGCTTAGCATGCCCATGTTTAACATTTTGCAAACAACCACAACTTTTTGCCAAATCATGTCTCAGCGCATAACTTGGAATCCATGTAAAAGTACCACAAACACACAAACACTTCCAAATAATTTGACGTTTAACATAGTGTGTGGAAGTTACCAAAAGATGATTAAATGTCTGATGCGCAAGGTAAATGCCTTTTCCATGACGTTTTTTAAAATCTTTACAACGACAAAACTTGCTTGGAGACTGTCTCATAATGCTGGATAAGATAGCATATATAGACAGATAATACCAAATTGCTATATCACCAACCTCTTGCGGAAATTGCTTTGCGCGTAAATGCCGTAGTTGGCGCTCAGGCATCTACGTTGGAAACAAACTATAACGTGCGGCCTCTGACTACTGCGCAAATTGTCAGTACTATCTTCCCCTTTACCTCTCTGAAAAATGCCCTTCAGGAAGCTGAGCGAAAGTTGGTTACTGCTATTGCTAATACTGGCAATCATCCTTGGCGTCAGTATTTGGCTGGAGTTACAGGTAATTTGGCTCATAAGGCAGCTTTACCAACTACTTCTGCGGCTTCAAAACAAATCGTGGGAATATGGGGAAGTATTTATGATGCTTCTGATGGTGTACCTTGCCGTGAAAAACCGTTGGGAGTAATCACGCGCCGGGTACGTAATTCTGGCAGTTTCTACCGCACTCCGGTATATTACTACAAGTTGGATGGAGGCCGCATTTACCACACTCGCACGAACGTAATCATTGATTGTTGCGTCTACGATGACGCAGCCCAAACTACCGCAATTAACAGCAACACTGCGATGCTGCTTCCCGACGTATTAGCTGATGCGCTGGTTAGTGGCGCAGTCAGCATGTTGGTGCGAGATGATGAATTTACACAACAAGCGGCACTATATCGCGGTTATTTTAACGATTGGCTTGGTGCGATCAACAACGGAATGGTAAGTGTATCGTCTAAAGTCATTCCTAACCCGACACTTGGTCCTCTGAATAATAAACAGTAACGAACAGGCACATATACTAATATGGCGTTAACGTGGCAAGAACTTATAGACCAAGCAGTTGAGCAGACAGCTAAAGGCAGGTCTGACAGCGATATTGAAGATCTGGAACTAAAGGCCGAATCTTTAGCGCGCGTCGCGTTGCACCAACTCTCTGCCCGAATCGCCTCTAACCCTGAAGCGCGGGCTTTATTGACGCGCACTATTACTATTGCGCTGACAAACGGTATCGGTGTATTGCCAAGTACCGTATTGCTAGATTACATCACGAATTCTAGTTTGACCAATCCGGCAGATTTGACTAATACTTACGCGTACATTCGCAACTGGGAAAACTTTATACGTGATCCTGAAACGCGTTACGGTCGCTACAACATCAAACAAAATACGCTAACAGTCATTCAACCCGCCGCGGCATACGTAGTCGGGTCAGGCTTGACTGGTAACGTAGATCTCACAACTGCCGCCCAACTTGTAATCCCGACTAACCCGACTGATCCGATAGACAATCTTCCAACTGTTTTGGAAGACGTATTAATCGATAACTTGGTCAATTTATTAAGAGGTGCCTAGTGTGGGAATGGTTAATTGTCATTGCAATCGTGATATTCACTATCATCGTTCTTCGGAAAGCGTTGAAAGATATGGGCAATAATTTAGCTGCAAAGAGTCTGACAGCCGGACCATATATACCTTCCTCGCCTCGTACCGGAGCTGAGGGTGAATCACTGTTTAGACTCAAGAACATCATTTCGCATGGTCGAACGCCTTACGACTACCTTGAAGTGTACGGGGGTAGCAAAGATCTTTCCGAAACTATTGCAACTAATTCATTATCCGGTGTTATTGATATTGGTAGTTCCTCAATCACGGTAAACGGAACTCTCACGGCATTTGCTGCACAACTCCGTCCGGGACAAATCTTCTTCTTTAATTCTGCCGTGCTTGGTGCCCGTAGTTTGCTTGTAGTCGAGAATATACCCGACCCGGCAACGCCTTTGCTGGCGCAGACTACTCTTACAATATCTAAACGTCCTGCTGCATCTGCCACTGCCCAAATTGGTATTTTGTTACCTGTAATTTTTGATCTTAATCGTCGTCGCGGAACACTCGAACACGGCAATGCGCTTGAATTTGATAAAGGCACAATACTGTGTGTAGGACAAGGCACACTACGCATCAATGGTAGCGTTTTATCAGGTACGTCCCTCGTAGCTACACGCAAAGCACAATTGGCGGTATTCAGTCCTACTACCAGCACATACAGCGTTTTTAAGTTAGGCATGAATCCACCTACTTCTGGCTTTTCGGCAGCGGCAACGGGAAGTGGCACCAAAAACATGCAGGCAGGTACGTACACTTTATTCATTGTACCTGCACGCCAAGCTACGGACGGCTACAATAACCCATCTCCCAAAGCGGAAGTGACCATTACCGCCAATCAGCGTATCCAACTTACTATTCCTGCTGTAGATGCGACTAACGGTCAAGATGCATGGCGTATATACGGCTCTTTGTGGACAGATGATGTAACCAACATTAATGGTCCTTGGTACTTTATCAAACAAATTACTGCGCAAACAGGGGGCGACATCAGTCCTTCGGGCGGAACGTACATTATTGAATACAATGACGCAGAAATTAGTGGTAATGAACGAATTAGCTTTGACAACGATCCACCGCCCGACGCTGATTTCGTAGCGGCTATTTCTGGCTATCCTGTTTATATTAGTTGTCAAGGACCGGGACACGCTTTCCGCGTACTATCAGCTACCGGTGCAAATCCGGGCGTGTTTACCACTACAACGCCATCATTCCTCAGTGCAGTGGCACATCAATTTTCCTTGAATGCGCGAGTCATTGTCAGCGGCGGCACCGGAAGTTGGGCCGCAGCTAATGGTATCTGGTTAGTGAACACTATTCCTAGTACAACCACTCTTTCACTCAAAACACCTGCGGGAGTGCCTCTCGATACATCCGCTTTTGGCGCATTGTCTGGCACAATTCAAATTGCATTAGAAGCAACTAGTCCCGGCCCATTTGTCGTTCCAGCAAAACCAAATAACATCGAAGCAGCCCCGCTTAAACTGGCCACGTCTTTGTCACCCCCGGAATCCATCATTGGATATGTGGCAGCACGAACAGAGACGAGCGAGATTAATGTACCTGCAATCTATTTGCTGACTGCCAACTCTCTTCAAATTGCAGAGTTGATTAACACTGAGGGCAATCCTGACATTCCGCCTGTCAATGTCCGCCCTTTCTGGCGAGCCGGGTTTAAAAACCCCTACCAACTGGCGTTTGTTGATGGAATTCTTTACGGATTTACCAACCAAGGTCCAACACGTTCTCTTGCATTCGGAGATGTGGGTAATGTGGAGCACGCTTTTGCGGCCAATGTACGAGAGATTACTGATACTTGGACACGCGGGCACGTGTTTGTAGCGCATGATCCTCTTAACAACGCAGTTTGTTTCTTTCATAGTGATGATAGTACTAACGCCTCCAACTTCCACACTACGCGAGTACTAATGTTTGGTCTCGAACGTCAAGACTGGATTGGTGACATTATTCTTGAATCTACTACTGGTGATATGTTTGTCAGCGGTGTTGCGACAGTGTCGGGCCGCCTTGAATTCATTGCTGGAGGGCGGCAAGCAGATACTAGCGTCGTGTTTCGTACTTACCACTTTGATTCCAGTGTTACCTTGGACGGCGGTGCAGGAGTTTCAGTACCTTACTACATGGCGTGGCAGTTTACGGATGATGGTATAGAACTTCGTGACAAAGTTGTGAAATCTTTATCTGTCACAGCCGCACTTTCATCTGGCTCAACCGCAGGCATCCACGGAGCAGGAGCAGAGGAAGTAATTAACATTACCACGCTTGAGGCAGGTAATTCAGGTAGTAAGAGCGGGTCAATTCCCCTCGTTGCCGCGTCATCCATCACTAAGTCGGCCCGCATTCCGCTTAATGTGCCTAACTTGCGCGTCTGGACACTGCGTATTGATGGAACGTGGCCGGGAACGGGTACCAAAGATAGAATTGATGAAGCTGTGATAGAACGGGCTGTGCAAGGAGTACGTAATTAATGTTGAAAGTGCGCGATATTACAGGTTGTGATAACTTGATCCACGAAGCTCTTGGCTGGATGCAGGCTATGCCACGCTGGTGGCACGTGGCTAATGAGGCCATAGCGAAGCTAACCACGCGTGGCCCGCTCGTTGCATTCGGTGTGTGGGACAATGACGAGTTTACAGCCGTAATCGTGTTTCAACAAATTGGGCCTTATGTCATGGAAACGCATCTGGACTGTAAACGTGGCACACGTCCTGAGATTATCATTGCTGCCAGCAAATTACTTGCTGAGCAAGTCTTTGCTTCCGGCTTTCATCGCATAACTACTTTAACAGTAACCCTTAATCGCAGTCTCACAACCATTTTAAACACTATCGGTTTTTCGCCTACTGGTGCTACAATACAAGAGGGGCAGGTAGGTAACAGGCCGCTGTACTGGAACTACATGGAATTAGTTCCCACTTCTCTTTAATCTTCAAGGAAAAAGTTATGGGTGGTGGTAGCAAGAAAACAACGCAAACACAAACACAGACTGGTACCCAATCCGGCTATCAGTCTGGCGTGTACAACAATACTCAAACAGGAGCATCGTCTGGCAGTCAAGCCAGCCGCTACAGTCGTACTGGACGCCAAGTAGGCACGCGCCGAGGCGGAACTACAGGCTCAAGTGTTAGTACAGGGACTGATGCCACGCGCAGTACGTATGACTGGTTACAAAATCCCGGTTCAGCCGATATTAACGCGCTTCGTAACTTCCGAGAAGAAATTGACCCCAACATCGCAGCTAGCTATGGGCGGCGACAACGCAATCTCATGGCTAGTTTTCGTAACCCGCTTGGTGCGCACACTTCCCGTTCTATTCGTGAAGCCCAAGAACGTTCAGCAATGGGCGACATCGAACAAGATTACGGCGCGGCACGGCGGCAGGCATACCAAGATGCGCAAAACCGTAGTGCACAGCGACTTACTACATTAGCTGGACTTACCGCGCCACAACTTGTTCAGACAGGTACAGACACTCGCCGCGATGCACGTACTGACACTAATCAGGATACGTGGGAAGATACGCAACAACTTAGTGATGAAACAGGGGAGCAAAGTGGCGAGTACACTGGTACTACGTCTGGCTCACAATCGGGCACATCAGCAGGCACCACAGGCGGCCAGTTTTCAAGTGCTGGCACGACTGTAACACAGCAACCATCAAATAAACTAGGCAATATACTTGGTACTGCAATGCAGGGAGCAGGCTTGTTCTTCTCTGACGCTCAACTTAAAACGCATATTCAATCCATTCCACCTAACATCATTGAAAAGTTCCGTCAATTGAATGGTGTGTTATTTAAGTGGGGCGATAAGGCACATGATTTAGGTTTGTCTGGTACTGATCTTGGTCTCTTAGCACAAGATGTAGAAAAGGTATTTCCTGAGTATGTCACCACACATTCTAACGGGTACAAACAAGTCAATTATCACGCATTGTTGGCTTTACTTATAGAAGCTGTCAAACAGGAATTAGAACTTCATCGACTTAAGGAGTAATCATGGCGCAACTGCTACTTCCCTTTACCACACACGGCACTCCGGGTACCCCTGAGAACATAGGTACAAAGCTACGCGCAGCAGGCTGGACAGGCTTTATGGGTTTGGCTGAGTTAATCATTACCAATGACGCTAGCCAAGCAGGCAATATTAGTCTCAGTACTAACTCTGCCGCGGCAGCCGAAGCTGATGGAGTAGTTGCCGCCTCGTTTGCATTTAACTCAGGCGGGGCGATAGCAGATACCATCAGTGCAGACGAATTTTACATTTTGTCGGCCACTGCCAGTAAGAAATTCAGTATTTACGCACGCAGTAAAGTTTAACTAAAGGAGATTATTCAAATGTCAAAACTTGGTACACCATATGTACAAATTCCGTCTACAAAAACGGCGAATTACACACTCACTAACAGCGATGATGTAGTGTTATTCAACCCTACGTCTACTGCGCTGATTGCTACACTACCTACTCCGAACGGCGTGTTCGCATCATCGCCAGGAGCTGGTGGCACTCATCGTATCGTCAATAGCGGTACAAACGTAGTAATTATCGCAACAGCCGCAGGTTCAATACTTGGACCTTCCGTGTTGTATCCTAATCAGCAAGCCACTTTCCAAAGTGACGGCGTGGATCTCTGGATTTGCGACTCGCCGCCACCTGCAAGCGGTTTCCTGCAAACTTCGCTTTCAGCTGCGCAAATTATAGGTATGAATGCTGCTCCAGTTACGATTGTACCTGCGCCCGGTGCAGGCCGCATCGTGGTTGTGGATCATATCGTACTAAAAATGGTTCGTACCGCCACACAGTTTGCCAACGGCGGCGCTGTTGAGTGGAGATACACTAACGCATCAGGTGCAAAAGTTTCAGCCGATGTTGCTGCGGCAGTTGTTACAGGTGGCGCAGGCACTGCATATTCCTCAGTGCGAGGCGTAGTGACCGAACTTGTTCCGGTTGCTAATGCTGTGGTTGTGGTTACTAACGCCACGGCTGCTTTTGACACTGGAACTGGAACTGGTGTTGTTTCTGCGTCATACCACGTTGTCACACCATAACTTAGCGGACAAACACAAGATTTGGCATGTCTAACGTAACAGTTCAAACCTTCAACTTGCCTGACTGGCATTGGGGCGGCAGTACTGCAAAATTACGCCTTTACGCCAACACTAACTGGACAGACAGCGGTGGCACGCCCCACATTGGCGGAACTATCGGCAGTCCAGTTGGGTTCTATCAGGAAGTGTCCCTTACCATATCGGGCACCACAGTCACGGTGCCGCAGTTTATTACCCAATCTACGTTAGACTCGTTAGACTTTCCTACGGTGCGTATCACTGGCGTGCTCTTTGACGATCAAGGAGCACGCCGTGAGACTTTGTTTGATAATTGGTTCATTAATACATCAACTCCAACAACGTGGGCAGGATTGCGTATCCTGAATCTTGGGCGTGGTTTAGTTAACCCGCCTGATACATATCTAACCACAATTCAAACACAAGCACTTATTGATCTTGCTATTGGAGGTTTTATTCCCGGTGGCGGCGCAGTTAACCGTGTTACCAAATTTGTAACCAGTACTACACTAGGTAACAGTAGCATCACTGATGACGGTGTGTCTGTTTTACTCAATCCGTCTAGTACCATGCTTCTGTTTGCTGGTAGTACGGCCTCATTCCCTGCGCTGAAACGCAGTGGCACTACTCTTCAAGTTCGTCTGGCAGATGATTCGGCTTTCGCGCCTCTACAAGCTAGTACACTAACGCTTGATGGCACTCTCACTTTAGCCGCAACTTCATTGCTGAGTTGGGACACTCGTTCGAATATTTCGTCCCCGGCCAATGGAAATCTGCTGTTACGCAACGCAGCGTTGTCAGATTTTGGTTTATTGTTGTTTGGCGGTTCAACTAGTTCCTTCCCCGCTCTAAAAAGAAGTTCTGCGACTCTGCAAGTTAGACTTGCTGATGACTCGGCTTTTGGTAATTTACAACTAAATAATCTCACGGCAGGTACGAGCGCGGCACTGGGGCAAATTGAACTGCTTCCAGCTATTAACCCAGTCTTACGTTTATGGGCAGGAGCGAGCGCGTTTGATCCTAGTATTTCTTTCGTTGGTAATAATGGCACTCAACAAGTAATTCTTAGTGGTTCGAGTGCGGGATTTATCGCAGCCGCATCAAATTCAATAGTCCGCATAACTAATCTGACATCAACTGACTTTGATCGGCTCCAATTTGGAGGGAGCACTTCATCGTTCCCTGCTTTGAAACGTGTTACCACAACTCTTCATGTTAAGTTAGCAGATGACTCTACTTTCACAGGCATGCAAGCAGCTTTCCAACGAGCCAGTATTTTTTATTTCACTGACGGTAGTGATACAAACCTGTATTCCAACAGTGCCGGAACCATACGACTAGCAGATAGTTCAGGAATTGATTTTAATCGTCTAACATTTGGTGGACTCTCTGCTAGTTATCCATCTCTTAAACGCAGCTCTACAACCCTACAAGTTCGCCTTGCTGATGATTCTGCATTTGCGCCGTTTGCCGCAGGAACAAGCACTTTTACCGGTGCATTATTACCGGCAACTCACAATACTTATGACATAGGCAGTTCATCTTTTAGGTGGCAAAATCTACAACTTCAAGGGCTAATAGTTTTAGGCGGGGTAGTGCAACTTGCTGGCCAATCTAGCGGAGTGTTCACGTTATTTAATGAAACTTCCAGCGACTTCAACCGCCTACAGTTTGGCGGAACTACATCCAGCTTTCCGGCCATCAAGCGTTCCAGTACTGCTCTTGAAACACGCCTTGCCGATGACAGTGCATACGCGGCTCTGAACGTTTTATCTCTACGCATCGAAGCAGGTCAAGTACTTAGCTTTAATGGTAGGTCTCGACTTAATTCGTCAGCAGACGGTGTACTTAATGTAACCAACGCTGCCGGAAGCACCTTCAGCCGATTGATTTTAGGTGATACGGCTGACAGTGCCGCCGTTTCGCTGGTACGAGGTACGAGCCAGTTAAGTATTGGCGATAATGCCGGAGCAATAGCGGGAATTACACTTCGGGCAGATGTCGCGCACTTTAATCAAATTTTACTTAACGAAAATACTGGCGTTGGTTCAGACGTGATCACCATTCAGGCACCAAGTTTATCAGCAGGCTGGACTCTTACGTTACCTGCGAATGACGGCAGTTCAGGGCAATTTCTACAAACTGATGGTAATGGTATTACGAGTTGGCAAACACCCGCAGGTGGCGGGGGTAGTGTGTTGTTTGGTATGGAAATGAGCGGTATAGGGGTTGTGCCCGGAAGTACTACGTACTATTCATCTTTTGGGTTTTTCTCAACCGGAGCAACCACCTTCAACAGTACTGAAGCTAACCGGCAAATGGCAATTCCCGTTGCAGGCACAATCAGCAACTTGATGGTAACTACAGAAAGTGCACAACCGGGAACAGGATCATTGGTATTCACTATTCGTAAAAATAGTGCGGGCACTTCGAGTACCGTTACTTTTGCTTCCGGTGCTGGTGCAGGGAACCAGTTCGATAACGTAAATACCGTATCAGTGGCAGCGGGAGATGTGATTGGAATACAAGCAGTTAACAATGCTTCCAGTAACAGTGCCGCCATCAGATACTGGGCATGTAAATTTACTCCAAGTTAAAATGTCGGGCATAGTTTAAATTGAAACATGGTAAGCACCAAACAACAAGATGAACGTACGCGGCAGATCATCGGCCTTATCCAACGACAGGGCAAGACACTGCTGCTTCCTGAAATTACAATAGAGCAGCTTATCGCCAACGCACTGGGCAGTAGTGGCGTACTTCGGTCCGGCACCTATACGCCGGTGCGCAGTAATGAAGTAAACCTTGACGCATCAGTCACACCCACTGTTGCACAATGGTTGCGCGTAGGCAATACCGTAACTGTTTCAGGTCGCTTTACGGCAAATCCCACTACCACCGCAACATTCACAGCTTTTGCCCTAACATTACCGGTTGCGTCAAATCTTGGTGCCGAGGAAGACTTAGCAGGTGTTGCATTCACCGGCAGCAATATCAGCGAAGGGGCAGAAATTGTGGGAGTTGTGGCCACAGATAAGGCGCGTGTACAGTGGATCGCGACTAATGTAGCTGAGCAAACGTGGTCATATACTTTTACATATCGGGTAATTTAGACTAATCATTGCATATGTTGCAACCATTTAGTATACTTTGCACGGTGCCAAGGAAAAACCAAGACTTGGAGCCAAATTTACTTGGAGAGGAAGTGTTACAAAATTATGTCAAGTACCATTGACACCAAACTGGAAGAGTTACAACGAAATTTCGAGGAAGGGAAAGCGCGGTTACAGCAATTGGAGCAGGAACAACAGCAGCTAATCAGCACACTACTACGTATCGAAGGCGCTTTTCAGGCTTTGACAGAGTTTAAGACGGCCCAAAGTGAGAACGGCTCACGTGGGCTGCAACTTGTACCATCACTAAAACCGAAAAAAGAGCGAGCACGAGCGAAGACTGAAACAGATCCCGTACCTGTTGCCTAATTCCTACCACGCTGAGGGGCGTGCCGGACAGATAAATTAAACATTTGGGAGATACCCGTCATGCCCCACATTCTCAATATTCCGTTTCTTATTGTTGTTGCCGTAGCTGTTTTTGTTTCGGAAGGTAGTTTGAGCAGGCAAGTTCCGCTTGTACCTGTTACGACAACTTCCACCACACCACATTACACTCCATCAGTTGAGTTCTACCAAGACGTTAAAGATGTTGGAAAAGTGAAAGATCTCGGAAATGGTTTTGAATCTCGAACACTGACGTTTACTGATGGCTCAGTCATCACACAAATACACTTTCCCAAAGAATTTCACAGTTCTAATCCTAAATTCACGCGTGAACTTTACGAACTTGCAGTGTTGGCAGGCTTAGTTAGCGAATTTGGTTGCGACAGTTTCAAAGAGTGCATACCAGAGTTAATTAAACATGAAAATCAAGTGTTAACCAGAGTTGGTTCAAAAATCGTGCGCCTTGCACTACTTCGTGAATCACGCGAAGATCATACAATAGTTGGTGTTATTGTCTTACCTTCTGAAGTAGGCAGCTTGTAAGGAGTCTCCCATGCCCATAGACTTAGGCATTGCTTCTAAATTACAGACGCCAATTATACTGTTGCCTATTGACGTTGTAGCTGACGGTCAGTTTCTTAAACGTGTGGGTAATTATATTATAGGTGACTCTGGTGCTAGCGGACCTCCAGGGCCTCAAGGTCCACAGGGTATACCAGGACCTCCGGGCGTAGACGGCACAGAAGGAGAAATGGGACCGGAAGGTCCAATAGGTCTTACTGGTGCAACAGGTATGACAGGCGCAACTGGCGCTACGGGGGCTATGGGACTTCAAGGTCCTCCGGGACTAGACGGTAGTGACGGAGTAGATGGGGAACCCGGTCAAACTGGTCCGCAGGGAATTCAAGGTGCCGCAGGACTTACCGGACCTCAAGGTATTCAAGGATTACAAGGAGTTCCCGGTTTTGATGGCGTGGATGGCGAAGACGGCCAACCCGGACTTACAGGTCCGACGGGGGCAACCGGAGCAACTGGTGCGACAGGTTCTCAAGGTATACAAGGTATTATGGGCATGCCCGGTATGGACGGTGAAGATGGGTTGGAGGGTATGCAAGGAATACAAGGACCACAAGGTTCGCAGGGCATTCAAGGCGTCGCCGGAACTAATGGTGCACAAGGTATACCCGGCCCTCCAGGAATGGATGCCGAAGAACCCGAGATACCTTATATCATTCCCGGGCCGACAGGCGCTACTGGCCCAGCAGGTGGCGGTGGCGGAACTTTTACTAAGTTTACGAAA
>Ga0187893_10008458_pt1 | contig 16206 bp, 22 predicted proteins | sample MA1701074metaG_FD_139574 | JGI IMG/M metagenome (GOLD analysis project Ga0187893, IMG submission 139574) | White microbial mat communities from a basaltic lava cave in the Kipuka Kanohina Cave System on the Island of Hawaii, USA - MA170107-4 metaG ...
TCGAGCGCGCGGCGGCGAAGCGCCGGATCGGCCGGATAGAGCGCGCGAGCCGGGAAGCGACGCTCGAGCTCGTCGATGATGCGCGCCGAGCCCGCGACGGACTGCCCGTCCAGGCGCACGACGGGTGTCTGCGTCTGCCGCGTGAGCCGCAGCACCGTGAGGGCGTGCGGTCCCGGTAGCAGGCTCCGCCGCGTGTGGGGAATGCCTTTGAACGCCAGGGTCCAACGGACCTTCTCGTTGTAGTGCGAGTACGGGAACTGGAAGAGCTCGACCGTCACGTCTTCATCCTCCCGTGCCGCGAAGCGTCGCGATGAGTGCGCCGGCGGCGCGAGCGCGGGACGCGTCGGGATCGTCGCAGACCTCGAGCGCCTCGATGCGCGCCACGTACGTCGCCGGCAGCCGCTGAAAACGCGCGCCCAGGAGCACGACCTCGCGGTACCACGCGTACGGGCGGAGTGCCGGTTCGACGTGGTCGGCACGGGCCCGGTACGTGAACGCCTCGCACGCGCCCGAGGGCGTCGTGACGTTCACCGCCACCCGGTCGTACCCCGTCTCGGCGCGGTCGAGGGTCGATTGCTCCCCCGCGTCCAGACGATACACGACCCCATGCACGGCGGCGCCGGCTCGAGGGAACGCGTCGCACTTCGCGGATCCGTCGAGGCTCCGCTTGTGGAAGCGCAGCTCGTGATCGTCGAGGACGGCGCTCGCCTCGACCCCGCACGAGGGCGCGATGGCGGCCAGCCGCAACGGGTGAAGGTTCGCGCCGTACGCGAAATAGAAGACCGTCGCCACGTCCTGGCCGCCGGCGCGACTCAGCGCCGCCCAAGCAGCGCGAACGTCGCCAGCGAGCCGCCGATCTCGAAGACCAGGCCCATCGCGGTGTACGACGACCAGGAGCCGTCGAGCCCGACGCCGAGGAGGCGCGCCGCGGCCAGACCCGGCAGCAGCGACGCCAGCATGATGAGCGCCGGCCGCTCGAGGGCGGGTCGAATGGTCGCGAGGAGCGACAGCGTGCCGATGCCTGCCTGCAGGCCGCCGTACATGGCGCGCAGCTCGGTGCGCGCGGTGGGCGTGGTGGCGACGATGCCCGCCATGCTGCGCAGCCCGTCGGGCTCGAGGAAGCAGTACAGCCCGTACGGCAGCCAGACGATCGCCATCGTGGCGAGGAAGATGCGAACCGCCATGATCTCCTCCGGCGCGCATTGTGGCATCGGTCGGGTCGGCTTGGCTACAAGGGGGCATGGGGTTGGCCGACGTCCACGCGCACGTGACGCATCCGCGGCTGGCGGCGCAGATCGACGACGTGCTGGCTCGCGCGGACGCCGCGGGCGTCAGCACCATCGTGGCCAACGGCCTCAACCCTCGAGACAACGAAGCCGTGCGGGCGCTCGCCGCGCGCACCCCGCTCGTCCGTCCCGCGTACGGGTTCTATCCGGTCGACACCGTGCTGACCGAGCTCAAGGCCATGGGCAACGAGTATCACCGCGACGCCGAGCCGGTCTCCGCGGACGAAGGCGTGGGCTGGGTCCGGGCGCACGCCGCCGAGGCGCTCGCGATCGGTGAGATCGGTCTCGACGGCCACTGGGTGCCGGAGTCCCTGTGGGCGAAGCAGGAGGACGTGTTCCGCGCGCTCCTGCGGGTCGCGCTCGATCACGACAAGCCCGTGATCGTGCACACCCGGCGCCGCGAGCGCCGCGCCCTCGAGATCCTCGAGGAGCTTGGAGTCACCCGGGTCGACTGGCATTGCTTCGGCGGCAAGGTGAACCTGGCGCGTACGATCGCCGAGCGCGGGCACTACCTGTCGATCCCCGCCAACGCGCGCCGCTCGGAAAGCTTCACCCGCATGCTGCGGACGCTGCCGCGCGAGCGGCTCCTGCTCGAGACCGACTGTCCCTACCTCGGCCCCGAGCGGGACAGGACGAACGAGCCCGCCAATGTGGCGGGCACCGCCACGTACGCGGCGGAGCTCTGGGGCGTGTCCCGCGCCGAGGTCGACGAGCGCCTCGCCGAGAATTTCCAGCGCCTGTTCGCCGTGTCGCCCTGACCCGGGTCAGCTCACCGGTATGCGCGACGTGGCCGCCTGCTCCCAGTTCCGGCCGTCGAACGGTACGACCCGCATCGCGGTCACGGTGCCCGGATCGAGGCAGCGGGCGCTGACGCTGATCCCGTCGGGGTGTGAGCGCGGTACGTAGAACGACTTGATGCCGCACACCGAGCAGAAGCGGTGGCGAGCCGCGCCGGTGTTGAAGGTGTAGGTGGTGAGCACGTCTTCGCCGGCGAGCAATCGGAAGCGCTCCCGCGGCACGATGAGGTGCAGAAAGCCGCCGAGCCGCGCACACATCGAGCAGTTGCACTCCGTCACCTCGATGGCGGCCGGCGCCGTCACCTCGAAGCGTACCCGGCCGCAGTGGCAGCCGCCGCGGTGGCTGACGAAGGCCGTATCGGTCGGATGCATGCGGTGACTGTACAGGATGCCTCCCGGAGCATCATCTGCCTTCCATGCCGGCACCCGTACGGCTCGCGCCGGGGTTTCGAGCCCGCGAAAGCTGGCACGACGTATGCTCGGGCAGGAGTCGAAATGCGACACGGGTATCTCATCGACATGGACGGCGTGCTCTACCGCGGCGCCGAGATCGTCCCGGGCGCCGATGGGTTCATCGCGGCCCTCCGGGCACGCGGCATCCCCTTTCGGCTGCTCACGAACAACAGCCAGCGCACGCAGCGTGACGTCGTGGCCCGCCTGGCACGCCTCGGCATCGCGGTCGACGAAGAGCACGTGTTCACGAGTGCGATGGCCACCGCCCGCTTCCTCGCGCACCAAAAGCCGGGCGGTACCGCCTTCGTCATCGGCGAAGGCGGCTTGCTGACCGCGCTACACCAGCACGGCTACGCGATCGTCGACCAGGACCCCGACTACGTGGTCGTGGGCGAGGGTCGCACGTTCAATCTCGAGATGGTCGAGAGCGCCGTCCGGATGATCCTCGGAGGCGCCAAGCTGATCGCCACCAACCTCGACCCCTATTGTCCCACCCAGAGCGGGCTCCGTCCCGGCTGCGGGGCGCTGGTGGCCATGCTGGAGATCGCCACGGGCGGCGAAGCCTTCAGCGTGGGCAAGCCGAGCCCGGTCATGATGCGCGCGGTGCGCAAGGAGCTCGGCCTCGCCACCGACGAGACCACCATGGTCGGCGACATGATGGAGACCGACATCCTGGGCGGCGTGCAGCTCGGCCTGCACACCGTGCTGGTGCTGAGCGGCGGGACGCAGCTCGAAGATCTGGAGCGCTACGCCTACCGTCCCGAGCTCATCGTCTCGTCCGTCGCCGAGCTCGGACGGATGCTCGAGGAGTGCGACTGGGCGTCTCCCGTTCCGATGAGCGCGTGAGTCCGTCACTCCACCGGCAGATCGAAGTAGTGGTCGGGGTACGGCTCGTCCTCGAGGGTGAAGTGCCACCACTCCGGCTCGTAGGGACGGAATCCACGCGCCGTCATCGCGCGGCGCAGCCGGGCACGGTTCGCACGCGCGAGCGGCGTCACGTCGGGGGAAGACGCGTGGGATCGAGGGTCGAAGAAGTCGAAGGGCGTCCCCATGTCGAGTGCCGCGGGACGCGCACCGCGCACGCGGGCGAGTGTCACGTCGACGGTGCTGCCACGGCTGTGACCAGAGCGCCTGGCGACGTACCCCTCGGAGAACAATTCCTTTTTGGAAACGCGGGGATAGTACACCTCCTTGGTCCGTTGGTCGCCGCCGTCCCCGGCCCAGCGCACGAAGTGGTCGGCGGCCCGCTGCGGCCGATAGCAATCGAAGACGACGAGCGAGAGCCCGTCCTGCATGACGTCGTCCTGGACCCGCGCGAGCGCGCGCGCCGCCGGCTCGGAGAGCCAGCAGTGCGCCGCCCGGTATCCGTCGATCGGCGTACCGACGAAGTTGTCGGGACCCGCGTAGCGCACGTCCTGGCGGACGGTCGGTGCGACTGCGTCCAACCGAACCAGTCGCGGTGCGATGACCTCGCAGCTCGCCAGCATCACCGTCACGAGCACGAAACATTTGCCCGCGTTCCGGCCCACCATCACTCCTCTAGCATACCCGTTTTCCTTGACGGACTCGCGAGAAGCTGGCTTATGCCACCGAAATGCTGCACCCACATACCGAGCTCCGGTTGATCGACGACCGCGTGGGATACGGCGTCGTCGCCATGCGACGCATCCCGCGCGGGACGATCACCTGGGTGCTCGACGACCTCGACCAGCGCATCCCGCCGCATCGGGTGCGGAAGCTGAACAAGCTCCAGCGCAAGCACCTCGAGAAGTACGCGTTCGTCGACCGCGACGGCGCGTGGGTCCTCTGCTGGGACCTCGGTCGCTACTTGAACCACTCGTGCGAGCCGAGCTGTGTCAGCCTGTACGACTTCTCGGTGGCGATGCGCGACATCCATCCCGGCGAGCAGCTCACCGACGACTACAGCTCGCTCAACCTCGACGAGGCGTTCGCGTGCGGCTGCGACGCGCCCTCCTGTCGCGGTCAGGTGGGCCCCGACGACTTCGTCCACCATGCAGAAGACTGGGATCGCGCGGCGGTCGAGCTGCTCCCGCTGCTCTCCACCGTGCAGCAGCCGCTCTGGTCGCTGGTGCGCGAGAAGGATGCGGTGAAGACGGCGCTGTCGAACTCGGGGGCGCTGCCGACGTACCGCGAGAGCTACTTCGCGCCCGATCGCGAGCGCCCGCTGCGTCGCACCGCCGCCGGCTGAGCGCTCACCCCGCGCCACGCCGCGTGTAGCGCACCGGACAGGGCGCCGCCGGCCGTGCCACCCCGCCGAGCTGACGGCGCAGCGGCTCGGCACGCGCGTACTCGGGCGCGCATTCGTAGCGGTCGAGTAGTCGGGACACCGCCGTGCGAATGGCCGAGATCGAGAAGCGCTGCGCGGGGCACGCGTGCCGGCCGTGCCCGAACGTGCTCACCAGCTCGCGGGCCGGCAGGGCGTCGGCCCCGACGAGCCGGCGGCCGTGGTAGCGCCCCGGCTCGAACCGGTCGTAGCCGGACGCCGCCGAGCAATTGGTGACCGGCAGCATGGTGGTGACGAACACGCCCGGCTCGATCCGGAAGCTCGTCTGCCCGTCGTCGACCGAGATGGGCTGGAGCACGGCACGGAGCGTGATCGAGCGCTGTGCCAGCCGAATGGACTCGCTGGCCGCGCTCTCCAGCAGCGCCGTGTCGCCCGCGCGCACGGCCGCCGCCACCTCCGGATGCGCGAGCACGTTCACGAGCGTCCATCCCATCGCCGCAAAGAGGTTCGACTGGGACCCCATGTGGATCATCACGACGTCGCGCGCGGTGGCGATGCTGCGCTCGGGCTCGTCCAGGTCGGCGAACGAGTGCCAGATGCGATCGACGAAGTCGCCGGGCCGACGGCCGTCGCGTCGCCGTTCGGTGAAGATGGTGGCGAAGACTGCCTCGATGTCGCGGAGCGCCGCGCGCTCGCGGCGCTTGCCCGTGACCCAGGTGGTGAATGCCCGCGCGGGGTGGACGAACGATTCGGACGCGTCCAGCCGCTCGAGAGCCGCAATCAGACGGGCGAGATGGCGGGGCGATGCCGCTTCCGCGCCGGCCCACGAGGCGAGGCCGAGGCGGTGTCCGAGGCGGCGGCAGAACGCGAACGCCTCGAAGCGTCCGCGGTCGCCGAGCGCGTCGAGCTCGTGCGCCACGACGGCCTCGAGATTGTCGAGATAGCCCTCGACCTCCTGGGTTCCGAAGAGATGATGCGGAAAGTTCCGCCGGCCCTGGAACAGCTCCTCCGGGAGCTTGTGGCGGAGCAACGCCACGTCCGCGTATCCCTTGCTCGCCTCCGCCTCGGGCAACGCGTAGAGCGCCCGGACGCCCGCGGGAGAAAAGACGCAGAACATCCGATAGCCGAAGGCGTCGACGACGTAGGTGTCGCCGTAGCGGCGGCGTGCGTCGGCGAAGAACGCCGTCGGATCACGCAGCACGCGCAGCCCGGCCCCGATCCACGGCAAAGCGCCCGCCACACGCGGCGGCATGGGATGGATCGCTGGCACGGTCTCCGCGCCGCTTACCACTTGCCGCACCCGAGGACGATCGCGTAGGGCTGAACGATGATCGACCCGGCCACCGTCGAGCAGCTGCTCACCACCACACGCGCCGTGCGCCGGCGGCTCGACCTCGACCGTCCGGTCGATGTCCACGTCGTGCACGACTGCCTCCGGCTCGCGCTGCAGGCGCCGACCGCCGAGGGCCTGACGTTCGGGCGCTGGATCATCGTGACCGATCCCGGAACGCGCCAACGTCTCGCGGAGGTCTACGCGCGCGGCATTCCTGCGATCCGGGCACGCGCCGCGACGTTCGAGGGCCCCACGAAGCCCGTGTACACGGCCGCCGAGTGGCTGGCTACGAACCTCGCCCGCGTGCCAGTCCTGGTGGTGCCCTGTCTCGTCGTCCGACCGCCGGCCGACTTCTCCGCCGTGATGTGCAGCACGCTGTACGGCTCGATCCTGCCGGCCGTGTGGAGCTTCCAGCTCGCGCTGCGCAGCCGCGGGCTCGGATCGGTCTTCACCACGCTGCATCTCAACTTCGAGGAGGAGGCGCGCGCCGTGCTCGGCATTCCCGCGGACGTGCTGCAGGTCGCTCTCATTCCCGTCGCGCACGCGCGCGACGGCGCCTTTCATGCCGCGTCCCGCCCCGCGGTCGGTGAGGTCGCCTTCGGGAACCAGTGGGGCCGGGCCGTGCAGGAGACCCCGTGAATCTCGACGGCAAGATCGCCCTCGTCACGGGCGCCAGCCGCGGCGTCGGCGCCGCGACCGCGCTGGCGCTCGCACAGGCCGGCTGCCGCGTGGCGTGCGCCGCACGCTCCACGCAGGCGACGCCGCAAAAGACCCCCGGCACCCTCGACGAGACGCTCGATCGGATCCACGCAGGCGGCGGACAGGCGATCGCGATCCCGACCAATCTCGCCGCCGAAGCGGACGTCGTCGCCATGGTGCGGCGAACGGTCGAGGAGTTCGGCGGCCTCGACGTGCTCGTGAACAACGCCGCGATCACGTTCACGGGCGACCTCGAGATCGCGATGAAGCGGCACGATCTGGTGATGGACGTGAACCTGCGCGCGCCGCTGATAGCCATGCGGGAGGTCGTGCCGCACATGAAGCGCGCCGGCGAGGGCGCCATCGTGAACCTCTCGTCCATGGCCGCGCTCGCGGCCATCCCGGGGCTCATGTCCTACGGCGTGTCCAAGATCGCGCTCGAGCGCCTCACGGTCGACGTCGCCAACCAGCTCCGCGACCATCGTATCGCGTGCAACGTCTTTCGCATCGACGTCCCGGTCGCGTCGGAGGGCTTCGTCGCCAACACACCGGGCGCCGACCGCTCCGATTGGGAGCCGTGTGAGGTGGCCGCCGAAGGCATTCTGTGGATGCTCCGCCAGCCGGCGTCGTACTCCGGACAGCTCGCGAGCATGTGGGAGCTTCGCCAGCGCCACGGCATCATACGCTCGCGCGCCGCGCGGCCCTACGCGGGCACGCCCGTCCTCTCGCTTCAGCAAGGCCTCTTCGGCCGCGACGACTCGATCTTCAAGTAATGGCGATCAGGACCTTACCGATTGCCCGGCGGTCGGCCACGCGAGCGAGCGCCTTCACCGTGTCGGCGAGCGGGTGGATCGAGTCGACGTGCGGTCGGATGCGTCCCGCGAAGAAGAGATCCTGCAGCTCGCGCTGATTGCGAGCGGCCTCCTCGGGCTCGTTGACGAAGAACGGCCCCAGGTTGAAGGCCAGAAGCTGCGCGCCCTTCAGCAAGAGCAGGTTGAGCGGAATGCGTGGGATTTCGCCCGACGCGAATCCGAGGCTGACGAACCGACCGCGCCAACCGACGGCGCGCAGCGCCTGCTCGGCCAGCGGCCCTCCCACCGGATCGAGCACGACGTCGACGCCCCGCTTGCCGCCGAGCGCCTTCAAGCGGTCCTTCAGCGGCTCGCGTGCATAGTCGACCACGTCGGTCGCTCCCTGCTCGCGGCAGACTGCCAGCTTCTCGTCGCTCGACGCCGCCGCGATCACGCGCGCGCCCAGCACGGCACCGAGCTCGACCGCGGCCAGGCCCACGCCGCCCGCCGCGCCCAGGACGACGAGCGTCTCTCTCGGCTGCACGCGGGCCGCGCTGCGCAGCGCATGATACGCCGTGCCGTAAGCGACCGAGAAACCCGCGGCGGCGTGCAAGTCGACGGCGTCGGGCAGCAGGGTGAGGCTCGCCGCGGGAACCGCGACCTGCTCCGCAAACGCGCCCACCAGCGTGACGCCGCAGACGCGCTGCCCCACACGCACGCCGTCCACGCCGGGGCCGACCGATCGCACGGTGCCCGCGAACTCGCTCCCCGGTACGAACGGCGGCGTTGCCGAAAGCTGGTAGCGGTTCTGCAGGATCAGGATGTCGGTGAAGTTGACGGCGGCGGCCGCGACGTCGACGACCACCTGCCCTGCTCCCGCCTCAGGCGCGGGCACCTTGTCCACGACGACGGTGTCGAGCGCGCCGTAGGCGCGGCAGATCGCCGCGCGCATGTACCCCGCTACCGACTGCATGACGCTGCTCTCGCACGAAGATCAGGGGCGCAGCCAGCGATCGCTAGGGCGCCGTCCAGGTCCCCTTCGCCTTCAGCTTGAACGTCGCCGTCCCGGGCTGCCCGCCGGCTTGCCCGGTGAACCGATACTTGAGGACGAGCGTGGCCTTCGTGCCGCGGCGATTCACGCCGAACCGGAAGATCTCGCGCTCCGCGGTCTCGACGATGACCGCGGCGCCGCAGAGACTCGTGGCGTCGGAGGCCAGCGCATCGACGAACGCCGCCAGCGATCCCGCGTCGAACGTGAGCTCGAGCTTGCGCCCGCTCGTGCCGAGCGGGGTCGAGGTGCCGGCGAACACGGTCGCGTCGTCGGTCTCCGCGTTCCACGTCCCGCCGGCGCCGACGGTGAACGTGAGGCCCGAAATCCCGCCCTCTTTGCCGCAGCGTCTGACGGCGAGCTTCTGCTTCGCCGCCATCACCGCGGTGCCCTCGAGACCTTGCGCCGCGACCGGCCGTTCCATGGCCAGGGCGAAGGCCCCGACCAATACCGCCACCACTACTGCTCGCCGCATGCCCACCCCCCGGCCGCTCCTCTAGCTCGCCGCGCCCCGAATGCAAGAACGGTCGCCGGACGCCGGGTTGGTTGCAGGAAGATGCCTGCCGGCGATAGGTCGATCCCATGGCATGGGATTTCGAGACCGAGCCCGAGTTCCAGGAGAAGCTCGATTGGATGGACCGTTTCGTGCGCGAGGAGGTCGAGCCGCTCGATCTGGCGTTCCGCGACTCGGGCGCGCCGTACGACCGCAAGAATCCCGTGTACCGTCGCGTCACGGCGCCGCTCAAGGCGGAAGTGAGGAAGCGAGGCCTCTGGGCGTGCCATCTGGGGCCGGAGCTGGGGGGCCTCGGCTACGGGCAGCTGAAGCTGGCCCTCATCAACGAGATCCTCGGCCGCTCGACCTGGGCGCCGTCGGTCTTTGGCTGCCAGGCGCCCGACTCGGGCAACGCCGAGATCCTCGCGCACTACGGGACGCCGGTGCAGAAGCAGCGCTATCTCCAGCCGCTGCTCGACGGTGACATCGTCTCCTGCTTCTCGATGACCGAGCCGCAGGCCGGCGCCGATCCGCGCGAGTTCCGCTGCCGCGCCGTCCGCGACGGCGATCAGTGGGTGCTCGACGGCGAGAAGTACTTCTCGTCGAACGCCGACTTCGCCGAGTTCCTGATCGTGATGGCCATCAGCAATCCCGACGTGCCGGTGCACCAGGGCGCGTCGATGTTCCTCGTGCCGAAGAGCACGCCCGGGCTGAACCTGGTGCGCATGGTCGGGATCGGCGGCGAGCCGCTCGGCCACGGGCACCACGCCTACATCCGCTACGAGAACTGCCGCGTCCCGGCGGAGAACCTGCTCGGCGGCGAGGGGCAGGCGTTCGCCATCGCACAGACACGACTCGGCGGCGGCCGCATCCATCACGCCATGCGCACCGTCGCCATGGTGCGGCGCTCGATCCGCATGATGTGCGAGCGTGCGCTCTCGCGCCGCACGCAGGGCGATCTGCTCGCCAACAAGCAGCTCGTGCAGCAGTACATCGCGGACTCGTTCATCCAGCTCGAGCAGTTCCGCCTGCTCGTGCTCTACACGGCGTGGCACATCGACAAGGGCCACAAGAAGGAGGCGCGTACCTACATCGCCGCCGTCAAGGTCCAGATGGCCGAGGTGCTGCACGACGTCGTGCGGCGCGCGCTGCAGGTCCACGGGGCGCTCGGCTGCTCGAACGAGATGCCGCTCGCCGGACTCTGGATGGCCGTACCGGTCATGGGCATCGCCGACGGTCCCACCGAGGTGCACAAGCTCACGGTCGCCAAGGCGGTGCTCTCGCAGCACAAGCCCTACGAAGGCGTGTGGCCGAACGATTTCCTTCCCGAGCGCGTGGCCGAAGCGAAGGCGCGCTTCGCCAAGTATCTCGACGCCGACGCGGGCAACCAGTGAGCGACGAGGCGCGCACGCAGGGGCTCGTCGATCCGGAGGCGCTCGCGCGCTGGATGGACGCGCGCAAGCTGCCGGGCGCGGGATCGCCCCTCACGGCGCGCTTCGTCACGGGCGGCGCGTCGAACGAGCTGTTCGAGATCCGCCGCGGCGACGTGCGGTTGGCGCTCCGCCGTCCGCCTCGCAAAGTCCCGAAGGGCCGCAACGAGACCATGCTGCGCGAGTACCGCGTGCTCGACGCGCTCCGCGACACCGACGTCCCGCACACGCGCGCGGTCGCGGCGTGCGACGATCCGTCCGTGCTGGGTGCCTGCTTCTATCTGATGGAGTTCGTCGACGGCTGGTCGCCCATGTCCACGGGACGCACCTGGCCGGCACCCTTCGACGCCGACCTGGACGCGCGGCGCGGCCTCGCCTTCGAGCTGGTCGAGGCGATCGCCAGGCTCTCGCGCGTCGACTGGCGGGCGCGCGGCCTCGACGGCTTCGGCAAGCCCGACGGCTTCCACGAGCGGCAGGTCGATCGCTGGCTCGCACACCTCGCGGCGTTCACGATCCGCGAGCTGCCCGGCATCGACGAGGCGGCCGACTGGCTGCGCCGGCATAAGCCGAGCACGTACCGTCCCGGCATCATCCACGGCGACTACCAGTTCGCGAACGTCATGTACCGCCACGGCGCCCCCGCGCGCATGGCCGCCATCGTCGACTGGGAGATGACGACCATCGGCGATCCGCTGCTCGACCTCGGGTGGGTGCTGATGGGTTGGCCCGATCCCGACGAGGATCGCACGACCGCCGGGTACGTCGACTACGCCGGCATGCCGTCACGCGCCGAGCTGATGGAGCGCTATGCGAGCGTGTCGGGCCTGCCCACTCACGAGATGGACTACTACGTGATCCTCGCGCGCTTCAAGATCGCGATCGTGCTGGAAGGCGGGTATGCGCGCTACGTCCAGGGCGGCGCCGACAACCCCAAGATGGCCATGTTCGGCGACGTGGTGCTGGACATGATGCAGAAGGCCGCCGCCCTCGCCCGCACGACCCCTCTCGGCGCCTAGGCTCCCGGGCCGACGTCCACGGGTGGCGCGCTCGGGTCGTAGTACAGCTCCTGACGCGCGATCCGACCGTCACGGTACTCGTAGCGGACGACGTACCGCGAGCGCAGCCGCCGCTCGTCGACGGTCCAGTCGAATTCGATGCACACGAACGCGGCATCGCGGTCGGGGACGAGCGCCGTCTCGATCGCCACGTACCGGATGGCCGTGCAACGGCGAATGGTGAGGGCGATGAACTCGAGCGTTCGCTCCACGCCCTCGATCTCCCGCTGCCAACCGAAGAGACGTACCGTGGGGCTGACATACACGACCCCCGGATCGTACAGGGGGCGAGCGATCGTCGGATCGCCCATCGCGAACGCCCGTGCGAAGAGCGCTTCCTGCGCGGCGATGTGTTCCCATGTGATCATGGCGGGCTCTCGAACCAGGATATCCCCCCTGCCCCGACGAGGGCGATGGGTGTAGGACGGTCGGGATGGGCGCACGACTGAACCACACCATCGTCTGGTGCCTCGACAAGGCGCGATCGGCCTCGTTCTTCGCGACCATCCTCGGCCGGCCCGATCCGTCCACCTTCGGACCGTTCCTCGTCGTCGAGCTGGACAACGGCGTCTCGCTCGACTTCCACGACAAGGAGGGAGCGATCGCCTCCCAGCACTACGCCTTCCTGATCGACGAGCCCGACTTCGATCTCGTCTTCGCCCGCCTGCGGGAGCGGGGGCTCGAGTACTGGGCCGACCCCGGCCAGCAGCGCGCCGGAGAGATCAATCGCAACGACGGCGGCCGCGGGCTCTACTTCGAAGACCCCGACGGGCACTGCTCGAAGTGATCACGCGGCCCTACGGAAGCGCGTAGCCCGCGCCATCGACGACGGACTCAGCGGCGCGGTGTGCCGCAATCCGGGTGCAGCCCGAAGGGGCCGCCGGCGTACCACACCCCGTCGAAGCCGAGCGACCAGCAATCGAGGTGCTCGTCGCCCGCGAGCCGCGGGTGGGCACGCACGGCCTCGTCGTAGCTCCGCTGCAGGTAGGAGATCACGGCGGGAGTGACGCCCTGCCTGCCGAGCGCCGCGTATTGGTTCGCATCCAGATGGTAGACCGTCCCGGCGCGGCGCAGCTTGGCGATGATCCGCTCGGGTGGCACGCCGTGCTGGCTGAGCAGCACGATCTCGCGCGCCGTGACGGGATGCTCGCTGAAGCGCCGCGACATCACCGCACATCCGCCGAGCGTCCACGCCGCCGCCAGGATCGCCGCCGCGGTCGAAAGCTTTGCACTCATGAGTTCAGCACCCTGTGGCCGCGCTCGCGCAAGCAGCGCTCGTAGGCCCGCTGGAACGACGCGTTCGAAGAGTAGGCCTGGTATCCGCCGCCGGTCGCACCGCCGGCAACGGCACCGATCGCGGCGCCCGCGCCCGGGTTGTTCGCGGCGGCGCCGATGGCCGCACCCGCCGCCGCACCGAGGAGCGCGCCGATGCCGGCGCCTTCCGCCGTCTTGCGCGTCGAGCTGCCCGACACGCCGAGTGCCAGCTGTCTGCACTCCGCCTGGTCCTGGCTGAGTCGCCAGGCATTGGGATCGCCGTAGGTGTCGACGGTGGGAGTCCAGGTGTTCTGGTTGACGCAGCCCGCGACCAGGAGCGTGACGAGCAGCACGCGGATCATTCGGCCCGGTAACATGAGTCCCGCGGCGGAAGCAAGAACACGTGCGGCGAGTGGCAGCTCCCTTGCTTTGGTACGACGAGTCGCGATACCCGGCGCACATGACGATCCCTGCTCCGCGGCTCATGATTGCCTCCTTGCTCGCGGTCACACTGCTCGCGGGCTGCAGCACGACCCACGTGACGACGACCTGGAAGGCACCGGACGTGCAGCGCCTCGAGCTGAAGAAGGTCGTGGCGTTCCTGGTCGTGAAGGACGAGGTCGTCCGTCGCAACGGCGAGCACGAGCTGTGCGAGCGGATCACGAGAATCCCGTGCGCTCCCGCGTTCGCCGTCGTGGCGGACGCCGACCGCGGGGACGTCGAGAAGCTGGCTCGGCAGGTGGACGCCGCCGGCTTCGACGGTGCCGTGGTCCTGCGATACGCCGGACGCCGTACCGAAGAGACCTATGTTCCACCGGTGGCACCGCTCTGGGGCTACTACGGCCAGGGATGGGGCATGGCGTACGACCCGGGCTACGTGCGCACGGACGAGCTGGTCGACGTCGAGACGGCGGTCTACGCCGTGAAGGCCCGCAAGCTCCTCTGGGCGGGAACGACCGAAAGCCTGGACCCGGCCGACGTGCGCCGCACGGTGGACGAGATCGTGGACGCGGTCGCCGCCGCGATGCGGAAGGAAGGGTTGATCCCGTCCCCCTGATCAGGCCGGGACGACGTACCAGCGCAACCGATCGAAGGTGCGATAGCCGATCCGCGCGTAGATCGGCTCGCCCATCGGACTCGCCTGCAATGTGACGGCACGGGCGCCGCGCGCGAAGGCATCGTTGGTCACCCGACGCGTGCAGGCTTCCGCCAGTCCGCTACGCCGGGCGCCGGCGGTGGTGCCGACCCAGTACACGCCGGCCACGCCGGGCGACTCGATGATCATCGCCGTGGAGACGGGAACGCCGCCGCGCCGTCCGAGAACCGTGATCAGATACGGCGCGAGCAGCCGCGCGGGACGCCCGTAGAGGGCACGCGTCTCCGCGGCCGGGAGCCCGAGCGACTCGTACGCCGCAGCATTGATCGCCACGGCCGCCGCAACGCCCTGCTCGTCGACCACGCGCTCGAGCGTGACGCCTTCCTCGAGGCGCGGTGCCGCGAGCGCCTGCTCGGCCACCATGCAGGGCGTGTCGGAGAACGCCTTCACCCCGGCCTTGCCGAGCGCTGCTTCCATGTCCTGATCGAGGCCGACGCGGACGAAGATGGTGTAGCCGCGCCGCCGCGGCTCGAAGAACGCGCGCGCCCGCTCGAGCACGTCCGCGGGACTGGTGGTCCGATCGGTGCGGAGCACGCTGTTGGCGTAGCCGACGGGGAATTCCGTCGTACCGGCGATGGTGAGGACGCCGTCGCTCTCGGTCAGGACGGCGCCGACCTGCCAGCGGGCGAATTCGCGCGACGCGTCGAGCAGGTTCCGATCGAGCAGTGCGAGGAGCGCAGCGTCCATGCAACCTCCGAGAGCGCGGGACCCTAGCAGCCGGCGCCGGCCACGGCGAGCCGGGATCAGACGAGTCGCTGCTCGTGCGCGGGGACGCTCGCGAGGTACGTCGGCCACGGGAGCCCCGACGCCGCGAGTGCGGTGGAGAACTGGCTGTCGAGGAACACGTGGAACTCCCAGAACCAGCGCTCGAAGATGCTGCGCTCGCGGTCGCGAACGCTGCCGCCGAAGGTGTGATGGACGCCACGCGACCAGCTTTCGAGATCCCCCGAGTAGCGCTGTAGCGTGTCGAGATCGCGCAGCGACGAGGCCTCCTCGGCGAGCAGGATGGGAAACGGCACGAGCGAGGCGGGCTGCACGGGGATCCACGCTCCCGGGAACGTGCGGCGGAAGCTCCGGATGAGCAGCCGATGATAGGTGAGGAAGCCGAGCGGCTGCCGATCGCGGTTCCGCTCCCGCCACCACCAGGCGTGAACCGGGGCGTACTCCCAGAGATACGCCAGTGGATCGCTCGGATGCGTCAGCGCGACTTGATCCAGGTAGAGGCGAAGATCGAGATGCATGAGTCGTAGCGCGCGGAATCACCGTAGCATCTCCGCGTCGCGACGTGACGGATCGTGACGCCCCAAGACGCGACGAAACATCCGCTCCGGGTGGTGCTCGACCACGGACGGCCCGGCGTGTCATCCTCGACGCCGTGACGCCGCGGCCGCTCGATCGGATCGACTGGACGACCTGGCGCGCGCAGGACCTGGCCACCCTCACCTTCGTCATTCGCGACGGGCAGATGCTGCTCATCCGCAAGAAGCGCGGGCTCGGGGCCGGCAAGATCAACGCGCCCGGCGGGCGTCTCGACGCCGGAGAATCCTGGCTCGACGGCGCGGTGCGCGAGGTCCAGGAGGAGCTGTGCGTGACGCCGCTCGACCCGGTCTACGTGGGCGAGAACCGCTTTCAGTTCGTGGACGGCTACTCCATCCACGCCGCGGTCTTCCGCGCCGAGCGCATCGACGGCGTGCCGACCGAAACCGACGAGGCCACGCCGTTCTGGTTTCCGCTGAGCGCGCTTCCGTACGCGGAGATGTGGGAGGACGACCCGCTCTGGCTGCCGCACGTGATCGCCGGGCGGCGGTTCGCCGGCCGCTTCGTCTTCGACGGCGACCGCATGTTGGATCACACGATCACGCTCGACGACGCCTGAGCGCGCTCCCTTTCCCTTTCGGCAGCGCGTTGGCTAGGGTCTGCCGCCGATGCCGGCCGCCGATGGTGCCCGCCACCGCATGGTCGGCCTCACGCTGGCGCTGATCGCGGTCGCGTACCTCGATCGCGTCTGCATCGCCACGGCCGCTCCCACCATCAAGGACGAGCTCGGGCTGAGCGACGCGCAGATGGGGATGGTGTTCAGCGCCTTCACCTTCGCGTACGCCCTCTTCGAGATTCCGAGCGGGTGGATGGCCGATCGCTTCGGGGCGCGGGTGACGCTCACCCGCA
>Ga0187893_10008459_pt1 | contig 16206 bp, 16 predicted proteins | sample MA1701074metaG_FD_139574 | JGI IMG/M metagenome (GOLD analysis project Ga0187893, IMG submission 139574) | White microbial mat communities from a basaltic lava cave in the Kipuka Kanohina Cave System on the Island of Hawaii, USA - MA170107-4 metaG ...
GGATTCAATTCCAGGGCGCGCCGGAATTCTCTGCCGGCGCCCGGCCAATCCCATTCGTAAAGGGTTTTCAAATATCCAAGAGTGGCGTGCGGCTCCGCCAGCGTTTCCTCCATTGCGATTGCACGCTCCGCTGCGGCTTTCGCTCTGGGGTACGCGTTCTTGGGTTCCAGCACGCTCCAGCCGCCCAGCATCAGGAAGGCATCGGCCAAACCGGCCCACGCCAGCGCGTAATCCGCGTCTTCGTTGATTGCCTGCTGAAATAATTCCGCGCTTCTTCTCAGGTTTTCTTCCGTGCGGGTGCTCCAATAATATCTTCCTTGGAGATACAGCCGGAACGCTTCGGGGTTCCCCGTCGACGCCGCTGTCTTGCGATCGCCTGTTCGCACAGCCGGATTGAGCCGTAATTGCCGCAAGATTTCGCGGACCATGGATCTTTCGATTTCGAGAACTTTGTTGTTGGGGCGTCGGTATTCATCGCGCCAAAGAACCGCGTTGTCAGTGGTGTTTACCAATTCCGCACGGATCAAAACGGAGTCACCTTGCAGCAGCACGCTGCCACGAACCAATTTGCTCACCCCCAAGTCGCGTCGAATCTCACTGAAGTCCACTCCGTGCAGCGCATAGCGGGCGACGGAGGTGCGCGGCAAGACTCTAAGGGCCGGCAGTTGCGAAAGATCCGCAATCAGGCTCTCGCTTATCCCTTGGCTCAGATATTCGGCGTCTGGATTCCCAATGGGGTTGGCAAACGGGAAAACGGCCAGGATTTCGACTGTCTTCCGCCGGTTGACGATTCCGTACCCGGCAAGAAGCGTCAAAAGGAACGCGGCGGCCACGAAAGCCGCAGTCAATTCCCGCCGTGAAAACCAGGGAAGCAGGCGCCCGCGCATGTTCATCTGCCGGCGGGCCTCGCCTATGTCCGGCAGCCGCTGGCGTGGGTCTTTACGCAGACAGCGCTCCAGTAGGGCGCGAATCCGGGCCTGTGTTGAGGCGGGCAGCGCGTCCCAATCCGGTTCCCGTTCCAGCACCTTGGCCAGCGTCTCAGTGAGTGTTTCCCCACGGAAGGCCCGCCGGCCTGTGAGCAGCTCGAAGAGGACGCACCCAAAAGCCCAGATATCGGACCTGTGGTCCAGCGGCGCGCCTCGCACCTGCTCCGGACTCATGTACGAAGGCGTCCCCAGTATTTGACCGTCACGCGTCGGCCCCGCTGTGACTGTAGATGGGTCCGCCAATTCTCTGCCCTCTGGCTCCGCCTCTAGCGCTTTGGCCAGCCCGAAATCGAGCACCTTCACGCGCCCTTCCGGCGTCAATTTGATATTGGCGGGCTTAATATCGCGGTGGATGACGCCTTTGCCATGTGCTGCTTCCAGTGCATCGGCCACTTGGCTACAAATTGTCAACACGGTCTCCACCGGCACAGGACCGCGGACAATCCGATCCGCCAGAGTCTCGCCGGGCACAAGTTCCATCACCAGGTAGTGCACATCGCCCGATTGTTGGAGCCCGTAAAGGATGGCGATATTGGGGTGGTTCAGCATCGCAAGCATTCGCGCTTCGCGGCGGAACCGGGCCAACTGCTCCGGATTACGAGCCAGACTGCCGGGGAGGACTTTGATGGCGACTTCCCGCCCCAGGTCCGTGTCGGTGGCCCGGTAGACGACACCCATACCACCTTTGCCAAGCAGCGCCTCGATCCGGTATTGCCCCAGTTTGGTCCCGGCCGCGGCATAAGTGTTCTCATGCTCCTCCAGGGGAGACGCCAGGAACGAGGCAGTGGAATCGCCCTGTTCGAGCAACGCTTCGACCTCCCGGCGCATTTCAGAATCCCCGCTACATGCGTCATCCAGAAACCCGGGTACATCCTCAGGCTTGCGCTCGCAAGCCGAATGATAGATCGAGCCGACCTTCCGCCAGCGCCCGGCGTCCATGCTTTGAAAGTTCCGCTTGAATTATAACCCTTCCGCGTTTCTTCCGCCCGATTCGTTACTCGGAGGGGACCACGCACCATGCGAGGCCCCAAAAACTCTTCTCGACCTTTGTACTTTTTCGCCGGGGTTTACGGTTACTCAAGTGGAGGCCGAAGAGGAAAGCCAGTCCAGTCGGCTCACTAGACTTCGAGGAGGATGAATCAACATGAACGTCAAAGCTCTGCCAATCACTTTTGCAGGTGCGCTGCCACCGCGCCCGGTACACAACACCACTACTGCAACAACGCCTGCTAAACCGCCGCTAGTTCCCATGCAGACCGTGCGGACTTCCACCAACACCAGTCCTGCAAAGGATCCGGATGCGAGGATGACGTTGAAGCTGAATGAATTGACCACGAAATTGAATGAAGCGACGGCGGAATTGGATGAAGCGCTAACAGAGATCTCCGACCTAGAAAGACGGCTGGCGAAACTGGAAGCAGTGATCACTGTCAGTAAGTCAGGCCAGGTTGGGATCAACGGTGGACACGATCTACGGATTGTGGCTGCAAAGGTGCGAATCGATGCGCCGGCGGGAGTCGAAGTTCAACCGCGCCTGTCCACGACGCTGCTAAACGCCACCATGATTGACGGCGCCAAAAGGATAAACTGCGTTCAAGTCAACAACATCAAGTTCATCAAGATCCCACCGTTCATCGTCCCTGCGTTGTAAGCAGCAATAACCATGGACTGCAAAGAGGGCTAAGAAGGCGCGCGAAGTGCGGGAATAGGCGCCTCCCGCAGCGTGAGGGCGGATGGGAATCGATCCGCGGGGTCCAGAGCCTGGAAGCGCAGGAATGGGTCCGGCAGTTTCGGGTATTCCCTTATAGCGAAGTCCTGAACCAGGAACACCAGATCGGTCCGGTACGGGTTAAGAATCCATTCGCGGGTCTATGAATCCTGGAATGGTTGCAAGGGTTTGCCGGCGCTGGTCAAAAGCGGCTCACAGCGACTGCAGGAACGCCAGCAGAGCGGATCGCTCAAAGTCAGTCGCCTCGAGATATCTCTTCGTCACCCCCTCGGCCTCCCCCGCATGACGCCGAATCGCCTCATCCGGCGTCGCCGCGCTTCCGTCATGGAGAAAGGGCCGGCGGAATCGCAACCCCCACAGCGCGGGTGTGCGGATTTCGTCTGCCTCCGCGGGCTCCTGCTCGATCCCATCTCCGGTGCCTACATCATGCAGCAAGAGATCTGAGAGCAGGGGAACCGGTTTCAGGTGAAACAGCGGATTGGAGCTAGGCCCGGTCATCAGCACAGGCGTGTGGCAGGAGGTACAACCGATCGCGCGAAACACCCGTTCCCCCGCTCTCACCTTGTCATCGATAGGTCCGCGGTCGATGGGCGCCAAGAATTTCAAGAAATTTTCGAAATTGTCAATTCCGCGCAACCCCGTGCGCCGGTCGCGGACATCTTCCACAGTTCGCCGTGGGCGGCTGCAGAGCCTCATGGTTTCAGGATCGACGCCGAGCGCCATTTCGTCGGGGAACAGATCATTGGTTATTCCCATCTCGTTCCGGTAGGCGTCACCGGAGAATGCCAATAACGTGGCGTGTTGCGCTTTCCATCCAAAACGTCCGATCCGCTCGCGTCTGCTGACGATGTCGATGAGGCGTCCCGCCCGCCCGCTGATGCCATCTCCGTCGCGGTCGCGCGGATCTTCCGCGGCAAGCATCGCCTGGTCGGGAATGGCCTCGATCAACCCGGCGCCAAAAAGCGGTATGGATAGCCTGCGGGCGATCACGTTGGCTTCCGCTGGGATCTTCACCTGGCAGAGATGATTCGGAATGGAAAACAGGTGGTACAGAGTGCCCCCGTTCAAGGCGGTGAACTTGCCGTCCGCATCCCGATAGCCGGCTCGAATCTCCGTGATCGCACTCATGCCGCCGACGGCTGGAACGCTATGGCAAACCGCGCAGCTGGCGCCATTGAATGCCGGTCCCAGTCCGTCCGCCGCGGTTTCGACTTCGGTGAAGTCGTCCAGACCCATGCGAAAAAGCTCGAACTCAGACGGAGTGATTCCGGGCAGGGGGTCTCCGGGCACCACAGATCGCCTGCCCGACTGGCCATGCAGCCAGACAACGGCGAGCACTGAAATCCCAACGGCGGCGATAAGCCTTCTCACTTTTCCTCCTACTTCACTTCGAGAGTTCCACGCATTAAGTTGTGACCCGCGCCACACGGGCGGGAGCACTCGAAACTGAACCTGCCTTTCTCGGCAGCGACAAATCGCACCCGGGCCTCGCCGCGCCCCTGCGGCGGGATGGCGACGTCGATTGCGGTGCCTGTAATCCGGAACCCGTGATCCGTGTCGTCGCTGGTCAGGACGAATTCCACGAGTTCGCCCTGCTTCACCGTTACTTTGGAAGGGTTAAACGCGAAGCGTTCCGCGATGATGGAAACCACGCGGTCGGGTTTTCTTTCCGCGTCACTTTGCGCGCCGGTCGCGGCGCACAAACAGAGGATAACAACCAGGAGCTTCATCAGAACCACCATCCAATTCCAAGATTCACGCCATTCAACGGCTTCACTACCCTGCTGCCATTTCGATTGACGACATAGTCGAACTTGATCGCCACATCCGGAACCGGTTTGATGGTCAGTCCGGTAACCCAGGACGAGCGGTCAAACTGGCGGAGCGGCACGAAGCCTTCCGGCATCACGTGCTGCGTGTTGTATTTTTCGTATCGTCCGAAGGCGATAATGTCGGTACGGAAGCGGCGGGGAAGCAAGTGGAAGGCAGGCTCGAAATAGTATCCCAGCATCTGTTTGGCCACGTTCGGATTTACTCCTGTCACCTGTTGTAGCTGGATGTTGAGATCGGCGGCTCGGGAGACCCACGTCTTGGCGAACAGCCCCCGCAGATCCAGGCGCCGGAAGCTGTAGCGCCCGTCGACATTGGTAATCGTGACTCGGGGATTGATGCCGGGCGTATTGAATCCGGCCATCCCGCTATACAGACTCGTGCCCAAGGTCAGACGGCGCACCCCGGCGAACTCCAGCCTTCCTACCGCTGCCGGATTGCGCATGGAAGCCTCAAATCCGGACGTCTTTCCTTCGGCGATTCCGAACTCTGCCCCGAAACGGCTGGCGTCGAGTGAAGACGTCAGATAAGTTCGGTAGCGAAATCCCCGGCCGAGATCGCCTGTAAAACCAAAGCCCAACTCTCTCCAGGTGGTGGGGATGATGATGGATTCGACGAACGGCCGCTCCACTCCATTGAACGACGGCGGCTCGTGGCGTTCGTTGACGATCCCCACCGGCGTCAGCAGCATCCCTCCCCGCAGGTTGAACCTCGGCGTGATCAGCAGATCAAGATAGGCCTGTTCCAAAGCGACTTCTCCGCTTTCCTCGCCACCCTCGATAATGGAATGCTCGACTTCTAGCTCGCTCCAGAACTTAATGCGGTCGGAAAAGCTGTGTCCGAACAACAGGACAAACCGGTGAAAGTCCGGGCGGAAGGAATCGCCCGAATCCTTGTTCACGTGAAAATCCATATAGCCCGCAACGGGCAGCCGGGTTTCTGAGTCCCGCGCCTTTTGGAAGTCCCCTGTGATCGACACCTGCCGCAGCGGGCTGAGAGCGACTGGTGATTCGGCGGGCTGTTGGGGCTGCGGTGGGTCCGCCTGAGTCGTCAGGATCACCGGCGCAGGTCCAGGCGCCTTCGGCTTCAGCAGCTCGTCCATCTTCGCTTCCAGGCTCTTGAGGCGCGCCTCGAGGTTTGTCTCCGATCCCAGCTGAAATGCCGAATCGAGCAGCCTCATCTTGCGTTCCAGCTCTGCCAGCCGCCGTTCTATGTCGGTGGTGGCACTCTGTGCAACCAATAGTTCCGCCGTGAGCAATAAAGCAATTCCGAGCGGATGCACCATGTTTTTGGTCAGAGTCTCAACCCCTGTTAAGATTACAATATTATCTATAGATAACACAAAAGTCAACTGGTGAGCCGGACTTTCGGCGGTGAGCTCGCCAACGCCAGTCTGGCTGGCGTGTTGTTCATCAACATGGTCATCTCATGAGTAGCGATGGGCGTCCAGGTAGACACGCGTGGCTTCACCTCGGCCCCCCACGGTAGATGCGCTCGCTACTGAATAATGATTCCAAGGGGATTCGACAACTCCCCCTCGATGCTCACCGCAATCTGCACGGAACCACCCCCCCGCAGGCTTTCCGGCAGGAAAACGTTAACCTGGTCGAGGCCCAGAAAAGCTCCCTGCGGGCCGGCGTACAGCACGGGCACTTCCAACTCCCCGATATTGGCCTTGACAGCCGCGAGCGAACGGCGGCCCCGAATGCCGGTGCCGTACAGCAACAGGTATACCGGCGAGCCGGGCAGAAGCTGCACCGGAACGGCAAAGCAACTAATGCCGCCGATCGCTCGGGATTCACACCGGAAAACATCGAATGGCTCCGGAACCAGCGATCCCGGGGAGAACCGGACACCTGTGACCCCCCGTGGAAACAGCGTCGGGGCCGTGGGCCGAATCGTAACTGTGCCAGTCTCTCTGTTCTCGACACCCGGGGACAAGGCCCGTGAGTGGCGAATCAACGCGAGGCCCGGAGCTGCTTCCGCCGGCACGAGGTAGTTGATCTGGCTGGGTGTGACGGCCAGCAGCGGAACCTGAAAAGTCACCCCGCTGCTGTCGGTTAGTTCAAGCCCCACGCCCAGAAGGCGCGTCGGAAGCGGTAGTGCCTCCGCGCTTGCGAATCCCGGCGCCAGGCCGGTCCCGTAGGCCGTGGCCAGCGAGCCCGGAGCGATTCCGGTACCCGGGTCCGCCGCTGACACGTTGCGCATAAGCTGCTGCCCGTTTGGGTTGCGCGTAAGATACCACAGCACCAAGGGGGCCATGCCGTAGCCGCTCGGGCTTCCACAACTCCAGTCGGCGGGAAGCGGCTCATCGGTCAGGTCAAGTAATGGCCTATTGTTCCGGTAGTACAGCTCGCTCCGCGTGATGCCCGCGGCGATCAAGGAAATCGATTGCTGCTCCAAGAATTGCTGAAACCGGAAGGCGAGTTGAGTGGCTGAATCACGGTTGAGACCTGCACAGGCGCGCGTGCCGTTCGGTAGCCGCCAGTCGTTTACCGCGACGGGACGCGGCCGGCGAGAAACCCAAATGACCGACCCCATTCGCCGGCCGCGCGCCCGCTCTCCGCAAGCGATTCACGGGCGGCATAGATCACGCTGGAGTCACTGAGCAGATTGTCACCGATGTTCGAGAACACGCCCCCGAGCCCCTCGGCGATGATGAGCTGCGTTGCACCGGCAGCGCGAATCACACCCGCCAGCGCCTGCATCCCAATGTACTGCTCTCCATCGACTATGCCGCCCTCGCGCCAGATCTTCCAAGCCGCCCCGCTGGGTTCGCCAACTCCGTCACCGAAGCTCGGATCGTCAAAGAGATCGAAGATTACGCCGGGCGCGTCCTTCAATTGCGTCGCGACCGACTTCCAATGCGCAAGGGCCGCCGCTGTTGGAAGCTTGTGCCGGGTGGTTGGTTCGCTCACCAGCGCGATGATGAGCACGATCTGCTGAGTGCTGGCCATCTCGGCGAGCCGCGCGAGCTGCGCCAGGTGCCGATCCGGGTCCTTCTGCAAATCCGTGATCGAACTGAACACGCGTGCGGCGTTCATATTCCACGACCTCATGGTAAAGAAGACGCTCTGCGCCTCGCCGGCTGTCGTATTCAGGAATAATGTTTCGGCGTTCGCACCGTAGAGCAGGATCGGCCGATTGCGCGCGTCGCGGATCGTGTTGCCGTCCACGCGCATATGCCCCGTTGGAAACGTGGTTGGCACAGGCGGCGCCGCCCTCAGCACGCAGCATGCGACGAGTGCTAATGCGACCAATCGCATGGCGAGATTGTAGCATCTCGCTCGGCCTCTCGAACAATCGCACGTATCGACACGTGCGTTTCTATCGCGGTGATTCTTGCTACACTTGCGGCGGATGCCGCTCGCTGTAAAGGTATTGATTCTGGCGCTCGCCGATTGCGACGACATCGCCACCGCGCCCGCCAGCGGCGACCTCGTTCTCGCATGCCACTCGCCATTCGACAAATTCACAGTACCAGTCATCGGGCATAAGACGAGCAGCGACGAAATGGATGGTTACGTCATCCGCCTGAAAAAGGATACACACGAAATCGTCTATGTAGCACGCATGGGCGGCAGCGCTTACGATTCGGCTTCGCGGGTGGCCTTCGACTCCCAAGAGAATGCCTGGGTTGTGGGGTTCACTAAATCCGCCGATTTCCCCGTCACTGGCGATGCCTGGCAAATGAGCTACGGCGGCGGCGGCGATGCGTTTCTCGTGAAGCTTTCCCCTGCCGGCCATGTGCTGTTCTCCACCTTTATTGGCGGCCCAAAGTCCGACTTTGGCAACGCAATCGTCATTGCCGGCGGCGAACCCATCATCGGCGGAACCAGCGACGGCGATGGGTTCGTGCAACGCGGGCCGGCGAGGCGAGTCACCTTCGGCGGGAACGGCGAAGAGAAGCTGACAGGCCTCGCTCACTACGGGGCGAAGCTTTACGCGACCGGCTACACGAAATCGAAGGATTGGAGAACGCTTCGTGGCCCATCGGACGCGTTCGTCGTCCGGCTGAACGCGCGGTCGCTGGCGTTGGAGAAAGCCGAGTACTTCGGCGGCAGCGGCGATGATTCGGTGTGGGGCATTGCGGTGAATAAAGACGGCGCCGTGTTCATTGCGGGCCAAACCACTTCGCCCGATCTTCCCCGCGCCCATCGAGGCTTCCAGAAACAGTTCCGTGGCGGTGTTGACGCGTTTATCGCGCGAATCGGTGGTCCTACAACCTACTTTGGCGGCTCGCAAAGGGACGAGGCCGGCTATGACGGCCAAAACATCGCCATCGACGCGCTCGGCAACGTTTGGATTGCGGGGATAACATACTCGACGGACCTGCCCGCGGAAGGCGCCTACGGAGGAGGCGACGGCGATAGCTTCATCGCGAAATTCACACCCTCACTGGACAAGGCCGTCTTCGCCTCGTACTTCGGCAGTCCAAACAGAGAATTGGGCGAAGGCGTCGCAATCATTCCCGGCGGCGCTGCAATGACCACGGTCCGCTTCGGTGACAGACAGGGCATCGCTGTCGGCCCCTTTTTCGCGCAATCTGTCATCACGATATGGCGGCAGTAAACCCAGCGCTCTCGATCAGCAATTGAAGTTCGGGAAGGCGTGTCGAAGCAACGTTCCAGACCTGTTCCTGAAGCTCTTCGGCCCCCATGAAAGATTCCTTTCCATGGCTGATGAAGCGCGTGATCCGAGGTTGCGCATCTCCGTCCGCAGCTTTTCAAGAGTCATCATATCTCTATTCTCCAATAGGCACGGTCAAGGTCACGGCTACAGAACCTGGCAGACGACGCGAATAACGGTTTGTTCGTTTCCGTGCACGCTCACCGCGTAAAGCTGGCTGAGTGATCCAAAGGCTGGAGTTAGGGTCGCGCGAGTGATGGCGCGCTCGCCGCGCACCCTGTTCCAGCAGTCGGCCTCGCGCGCCAATTCCAACTGGCCTTGAGGCTGACTCGTTGAGCGGGTTCCCGCAACTTGACTAGAAAATCTAGTCTAGTTCATAATTATGGTCGGAGCCGCTATGGCCGTAACTGTGAATATCCACGAAGCCAAAACACGTCTATCGCAACTGGTGGCTCGCGCGGCCTCTGGGGAGGATGTGATCATCGCCAAGGCGGGCAAACCACTGGTACGCCTGGTTCGCTTTGCGCCAGCCGGCGGCGGCAACCTGATTGGATTCGCCAAGGGGAGAATTCAGATCTCCGAGGATTTCGACGCGCCACTTACCGAGTTCGAGGACCTGGATTGAAGCTGCTACTGGACACCCATGTCGTGCTCTGGGCCGCGGCAGGCGATGCCCGATTATCGCGGACTGCGCGCAAGCTGCTTGGCGGGGCGGCGCAGGAACTGTACTTCAGCGCCGCGAGCGCCTGGGAGATCTTTCTGAAGACTCGGGCCGGCCGGTTGAAACTGGCTGACGGGCCCGAGAAGTTTTTGGAGGCGGCGGTACGCAACGGAGGTTTGACGACGCTGCCTGTTCTATGGCGTCACGTGATGCGGCTGAACGAACTACCCGATCATCACAGGGACCCGTTTGACAGGCTGCTCGTCGCACAGTGTCAATCCGAGAAACTGGCCATTGTGACGGCGGATGAAAACATTTCCCGTTACGCCGTGGACGTCATTTGGTAAATCCACAGACTGCTGTCGCCCGCGAGGGCCAAGCTTGGAGTGGCTGGGAGGCAGGGACTCGAACCCCGATACGCAGATCCAGAGTCTGCAGTCTTACCATTAGACGACCTCCCAGCGAGGCCGCTTCCCTCTCATCCTAACATAGCGTCCTTAAACCAGCCGCTATTTGAAAAACCGCGAGTCGTACTCAAAGGCTTCAACCGTGCCCAAACGGATCTTGGAGAACTCGGGGTGATACGGATTGATCAGCCAGTTCGATTCAGCCGGAGCAAGCGCCGAAGGAACGATGAGAATCGCGGCGCGCCGTTCGTGCGCGAAGCGGTTTCCAATCACGGTTAGCTCCGGCGGTGATGGGCTGGCGCGCCAGTTTCGAGGCAGCCGGTCTAACCGAATCCGGGTTCGTGAGACGCCTTCGGGAACATCCGCCGCGACAGTCACCAGATCCTTAGGCGAACCATCCGGATCGATATGGACAAAGTATTCAATCATCGCCAGCGAGAGATGCTCTGCCGTATACGCCAGCCGGACGCCAATGCTCGACCAGCGCCCGCCGAAAAGGTATGCCCCCTCTCCATCAAACGGCTTTTTCGCGTACCGCTTGCGCAGGATCCGGTAGACGCGTGTCAACTAACGCCGCCGTAGGCGATGCGTCCAAGGACGTTCTCTACAGCTCGCGCTCCCGGTTCCGTATCAATCAGTTCGAGGGGAGGATGGCCCCCAAGAGCGCGGTTCGGCCGCCGCAACCACCGTAGCGCTTCCTCGTCGTCACCAATATAGTGCTTTGCCAGCGCTAGTATCCGCGCCAGGCGATAAAGGCGATCCGATTCCAGCCGCGCCAGGCGCCCTTCGCGACGCCGCCGTTGCAGGCTGCGAGGGGAGACGTCCAGAATGCCGGCAATCTCTTTCAATGACAGGCCCGCGGCGTGCATCACTTCATCGAGAACCGTCTGAGGAAACCCTTCGCGAATGGCCGCCTGAAGATCGGCATCGGTTTGAAGGGACCGGCCGAGAACCGGCTCACCGCCTAGCTCTTCCACTACGGCGTGAAGTTCGTTGACCATTCTGTCGCTTATTATAGCGCCAATTGTCGCAACCGCTCATTGGCCTGCGCCAGGTCAATCTCTCTGCGGCCGTCTCAGGAATGCCGACCAGCGCCTTAGTTCCCCCTCTGCGTCCACTTCCTCCGTCCAACAGCGCCGGAACTCGGCCCGCTTCTTCCGTGACTGCCGGTTGAGATACCGGAACAGATCCCGCACCGCTTCGGTGGAAGCCTCCGGACTCCCGGCAAGCATCGCTCGCGTGACCGCGTAGTCGTTCAGCTCGCCTAGCAGCGTCTGAATCCGGCGCAGCTTCTTCAAATAGCCCGCTAGCTTCTTGCCGTAATAGCCTCGGAACATCTCAATCAGGTAGCGGAAGTGTTTGGTCAGCAGCCGGAACTCGTGCAACAGTTTCGCGCGAGCTCCTTTGGACGCGGCTTGCCGGCCGGCTTGGAAATACTCGGCTGCAAACCGGGGCAACTCCCGGCGCATGTTCTCCACCACCGCCGCTTCTAATTGCCAGTTCCCGGCGCGGCGCTTCATGATGCTTCCCTCTCAGTCTTGGCCTCGGGTAGCCCGAGCGCTTCACGGAACGAGCCGGCTATCGCGTCGCGCCGCCACTTGCGCGCCAATTCGACAAGCTTCCGCCGGTACTTTCCGCGTTCCCTTCGCAGCCTTGCGCAGGGAAGCGCGCCGGGCGCCACTTCGGCCGCCTCGAACAACTCAAGGGCTACATCCCGGCTGCGGGCCTCCGCCGCCAGATCCATCATTTCCCGCAGCCGCTCGCGCACAACTTTCCTGTCTTTTTTCGAGAACGTCACGCCCAGCGCGCGAAGTGCCTGCGCGAGGCGCCGGATTGAAACTCGCAGGTCATGGACAGCTTTCGGATCGTTCCGGCTCTCGGCCGTGCGCTCGATCTCGGCCGCCAGCCTGTCCACCAGCGCACTCACCCGCTCCAGAGAGAATTCGCGAAAGGTCATCCCGCGCTCCGATTGGTTCGAAGTTCGAGCGCCTTCCCGTAGACGTTGCGGAAGACCTCCGCCACGCGCTCAGCGGCCCACAAGTCCAGGTCCGGCCGGGCGCCGCGCACATCGATGAATACCGATCCTGATTCCAGCCTGCAGCCCACGCTCTCGATCTCCTGGGAATGGCTGCGGTCCAGACTGTCTGCCAGCCTCAGCAGCGGCAGCAGCATCAGCAAGGATTGTTTCTGATCGCCGGGCAGAATCTGAAAGTTCTCATGCCTGGAGTTAGGCATGGACCGGCGATGAAAACGGCAAAGCAGCGCGATCGTCTGCCGCTCGGAATCCGTAAAGCCGGGCATGCCGGAGTTCTGGACGACATAAGCGGAGTGTTTATGATGCGCCGAGTCGCTGATGAAGTGGCCTACGTCATGCAGATAGGACGCGGCTTCCAGCAGCCGCCCCGCTTCCGGTGGGAGCTTGTGCAGAGGCTGTAGCGACTCAAACAGCCGGTGTGCCAGCGCCGCAACCTGGCGCGCATGTGGAACCGATACGCCATACCGGCGCGCCATCTGCTCCACTACGCGTCGCTGATCGCGATCGAGCATTGAGCGCTCCCGGCCCACACCCCGGGCCGCCAGATCGGCGATGATTCCGTCCCGCACTCCGGCGCCCGAGTAGAAGACCGAAGGGACCTGAAAGGCTTCCATGGTCTTGAGAAACACGGCCGCGCCGGGGATGATAATCTCCGCTCTTCTTGGACCGAAGCCCGTGATCTTGCGGCGCGCGGCCAGATCCCGGCCGATCAGATCCTTGTAAAGCTTCCGCACTTGCGGCAACGTGGCCCGCATGCGGTCGGCATATTCGCGCCGCGACCGGGGGATGCGATGTACGGCGCTCACAATGGCCGCCGCTGTCGCCGAAGTGCCGATGGCGCGGTCGAACTTCCGCGCTCCGATCTTCACCAGGCATGGCGCCAGTTTCTCCTCGATGTACCGCTCTATGCGATGGATCTCGCCGGCGTCCGGCGGATCCTGCTTAAGGAATACTTCTCTCAGCCGCACCGCTCCCAACGGTTTCGAAAACGCTTCGCGGCGCTCTCCATGGTCGGAATCGATGATCTCCGCGCTGCCGCCCCCGACGTCAATTATGAGGACGCGCTGTCTCGGATGTGGCCACCTGGATTGAACGCCGAGATGTATAAGCCGCGCCTCTTCGAGCCCGGAGATCACCTCAACGCGGCAGCCTAGAATGCTCGACGCCTCTTCCAGAAATTCCGCCTGATTGGCCGTATCCCGGACAGCGCTGGTGGCCACGGCGCGTATTCCGGAAACGTCGAGTTTGCGGATGGCCGCCGCCATCGGCGTCAAAGCCTCCCTAATCCCCTCGAGCGCCTTTGCCGATACCTGTCCTTCGCGAAATACGCTCTCGCCGAGCCTTGTTACGCACCGGTCAGCCGCCAGCGTCTCCGTGTCTCCATCGGGGCGCGCTTCAGCCACTAGCATGCGCACCGAATTGCTTCCAATGTCTACTGCGGCGTACCGCGGCATGCAGGTCGTTAGAACATCAGATCGAGCGGAAGCTCGGTTGCCTCATCCGTCTTGATGCGGTTGATCTGCTCCCGCACCAGGTTCTTCACAGTCGCCAGCTTGGCCCCGCTCAAGTCCGTGCCTTGCAGGTTTGTTTTTTCGAGATTGGTATCGGAGAGGTCCGCTCCGGAAAGGTTGGCGGCCCGGCAGTCGGCGGTAGCCAGGTTTGCCCCTTTCAGATTGCTTCCGCTTAGATTCGCGCTGTCGAGATTTGCGGCGCTCAGGTCGGCGCCTGAAAGGTTGGCGCCAGAAAGATTGGCCTGTCTCAAATCGGCGCCATTCAGTTTCGCTCCGGTCAGATTCACGTTAGCGAGAATCGTGGTATCCGCCGTAGCGCTGACGAGATTGGCCCCTGTCAGATTCACGCCGCTCAAGTCGGCGCCGCGAAGGTTGGTGGCTTCGATGTTTGCCCCAACCAGGCTGGAGCCTCTCAGGTCCGCCTTTTGCAGGTTGGCGCCCGTCAAATTCACGCTTTTCAAATTGGCCCCGTTCAGATCCGCGCCACGCGGGTCCGAGCCGCTCATATTGGCTCCCTCAAGCAGGGCATTCTTCAAGTTGGCGCTGCGCAAATCGGCCTTGCTGAGATTGGCGCCGAACAAGTTCGTCTGGCTTAAATCCGTCTTGCTGAGCACAGCCTGCTCGAGCACGATGCCTTTCAGCTTCGAGCCGGCCAGCGTGCCATTGCGGAAATCCGCGCCGCGGCAGACCGCGCCTTCCAGATTCACCTTCGCCAGATTCGCTCCTTCGAGCATGGTTTTCACCATGCTGGCGCCGCCGAGATCCGCGCCCTCCAGGTTGCACTTGACCAGGTTGGCCCCGTCGAGTGACATTTTTTTCAACTCAGCGCCGCTTAAATCGGGGATCACTCCCGGCTTCTGAGTGCGCATGAAATTCCACTTCTGGACTCCCGCTTTGAGCATGTTAAGATGAGCCGCGTTCGCCATGTTTGTGCTGCCTTTCCGTGAGAAATACGTCCTATGGCAGGATACGCCAGAGCCCCTGCGGGGAGCAACAGTCGATTTGCGGCCCGCGTTGCCCGTTTATTTGCCCTCCCGCAGCCACTGCAAGTGTTCCACAATTCCCCGCCGGATTTCCTCCAGGCGGCCAAAACGGTCGCTTATGCGGCGCAGGCATTGGACCGCCAGTTGCGCCGACCGCCGCCCAAGGTCCGTGCGCCCGGACTCCTTCACTACATCGCGCAAGATCAAGTAGGCTCGCCAGCGCTCTTCCTGATCGTCCTTCAGCTTGCGCTCCAACGAGACCTGCATTTCGCGCTCAACTTTGGAAAGCCGCCATTCTTCTTCGGCATACAGCGCATAGCGCTGAAACTGACCCCACAACCTATCGTTGAAGTAGATCCGCTCAGGATTCGCGCTGAGGTATTCCGCTACTTTATACTTTGCCTCCAGGAGTTCCTCCTGGCTCAAGCCGGTTCGTTTCGACTCCCGCGAGAGCGCCGCCAACTGCCGCATTCTCTTCGCGCGGCGCATCACCGCCAGATCCTCATAAATCCGGGCCGCTTCCTCGTATTCCTCCTCGCGCGACAGACGCACCGCCAGGGCGTAACGAACGTGCTGCGAATCCATTCGTGGATATTTCACCAGGAACGCCCGCAACGCCTCAATTGGAACCTCGGCCTCCAACAATAATCCCAAATCAAATCCCGAAGAAGCCCAGTAAATCGTCATATCTTCGATCCGGGTCGGGTGGCCCGTAGTATGATCCCGGGCTCCCGCGCGCAGCCATAGCGCAAAGCGCAGTCGCTCGACGGGATTCCTCGTTTTCCGGTACACGCCGCACAGTCCATAGGCCGCCGCAGCCTTTTGGCTGTTCTTTGCAAGCGGCGACCTGAAGAGCGCCAACAACGGCCCTTCAGCCCCGGCATAGTCCCCCGTCAGAAACCTCGCCGAGGCCTGCATCCAAAGAAAATCCGGCAACCGGCGCACGGAGGAATTTGGCGGCGTCTTTTCCGCAATCCGCAGCGACGCCGCCGGATCTCCACCGCCCAACGCCGCTCTCATGCCCAGCAACGCCAGACTCGCCAGACTCCTCTGTGCTCCTTTCCCGGACCGCAGCAGGCTGCTATGCTTTTCGAGAAGTTCCGTCACGCGGGTGTAAGGCTTCGGCGTCCGTTGGACCGGGTCGGCGCGCTCAGCAGATGCACGACTAAAGTGACTCATCTGCGGATTGGTGACAAGCTGGATCGCGAATACCGCATGCTCAGGCGTGTCGAAATATTCCTCTAAGTGGTTTCGCAGTTCATCACCGCCGTCGTATCCATAGGTCATCCGCAGTGAATTTAAGACGGTTTCTTGGCTCAGGTTGGAGCCTTGGCGGTTCAATTCATCCAGATAGATTTTTCCCGCGGCCGTGTACTCTCGCAGCAGGTAATGAACCCGGGCTAGCCATCCCCGTGCTTCACTCAGATATTCTGGA
>Ga0187893_10008460_pt1 | contig 16205 bp, 13 predicted proteins | sample MA1701074metaG_FD_139574 | JGI IMG/M metagenome (GOLD analysis project Ga0187893, IMG submission 139574) | White microbial mat communities from a basaltic lava cave in the Kipuka Kanohina Cave System on the Island of Hawaii, USA - MA170107-4 metaG ...
CCAGTGAGCAGGCAGGCCGCCGTCGCCCCGCCGTATTCCAGGGCGAGCGACTCGAACAAGGGATCGACGGCAGGGCGGCACGAGTGTCGTTCGGCATCGCGTGTCAGCCGCAAGCGTCGATCGCGCACCACGAGATGCGTACCCGGCGGTGCCATCGTCACTCGCCCGGCGGCCGCGGCGACGAGCTGGCCGTCGGTCGCCGGCGCGACTCGAAAGCCGGTCTGTCCATCGAGCCACTCGGCGAGCCCGGCGGCGAATGGCTCGCCGATGTGCAGCACCACCAGTACCGGGAGCGGAAAGTTACGCGGCAGCGCGCGCAACACCTCCAGTACGGCGCCGGGACCGCCGGTGGACGCGCCAATCGCCACTAGTTGGTACTTCGATCCCGGATCGAACGTCATGGCGGCACCAGCGCGCGGTGTCAATTGTTGCAACCGGCTGCGCACGTGCGTGACCGGGCGAATCCGTGCCACTAGCTTCAGCGACCGGCGGTACTTGTGCTCCCATTCCCCCGGGGGTTCGGTCCCACTCGGCTTCTCGAGCACGTCGATGGCGCCGGCGGCAAGCGCTTCATAGGTCTTGAACACCTCGCCGCGGTTGGTTGACGCCGACACGATCAAGATCGGCGTTGGACAGTGCGACATGATGTACTCAGTGGCGGCGAGTCCCGACATCACTGGCAGCATCATGTCCATCGACATCACGTCAGGGCGCAGCGTCGCGCACAGGTGAATGGCCTCCTTCCCGTCGCCCGTCTCTGCCACCACCTCGAAGCCGGCATCGTCGCTGAGCACGCTGCACAAATGGCGGCGCACGCTGACCGAGTCCTCGACGATCAGTACCCGCACCGGCATCACACCAGGCTCCTGATCTGATCGAGGAACGCCGCCTGGTCGAAGGCGCTCTTGACGATGTAACCCTGGGCGCCGACGTCGCGGCCGCGGCGATGATCGTCGTCCGACGCGCGGGAGGTGACCAGAATCGCGGGGATGCGACGCAGGACGGGATCCGCACGCACCTGTTCGAGAAAATGGAATCCGTCGATGCCTGGCATCTCGACGTCGACCAGGAAGAGCGCGTAGTCGCGTTCGCGCGCCTTGACCAGCCCTTCCTCGCCGGAGCTGGCAAGCGTGACGTCGTAGCCCGCCGATTCGAGAATCGTCTGCTCCAGCATCCGCGTGGTCAGCGAATCGTCGACGACCAGGATGAGCGGGCGCGGCGGCGCCTCGGCGACGGCAGGGATCCCGCCGCGCTCAGCCTCGGTAATGAGCGCCACCGGGTCGAGCACGATGCGCGGTCGTCCACCGGCCTCGACGGAGGCGCCGGCGATCGGCGGCGCGGCCGCGGCCATCGCGGGAAGCGGCCGCATCACCACGATGCCGGTGCCCAGCATGCGGTCGACGATGACCGCCGCCGTGCGCGAGTCGGCCTCCACCGCACGATGCACAGTCCGCGTCGTGGGAGGCCCGGCCTCGAGGACGACCGCGGTCGACGAGCGCGTGATCTTCGTGTGACCCTCCTCGGAGCGCACCAAGCCGCGCAACGACCACACCGGCACGTGGGCACCGTCCCACACAATCGATTGCCGATCAGCTTGTTCGACCACGTCGCCCGGCGTGATGCGAATGGTTCGACGGACCGCGTCGAGCGGAACCGCTGCGACCACGCCCGCCGCCTCCAGTAGCAGCGCTCGGAAGGAGGCGACCGATGCCGGCACGATGAGCTCGACGGTGGTTCCCTGACCCCGCCGGCTGCGCATGGTGACCTCGCCGTGCAGCCGCTCGGCGGCCTCACGCACGATGTCGAGACCGATGCCGCGTCCGGAGACGTCGGTCACCGCGCTCGAGGTGGTGACGCCGCCCTTCAGAAGCATACGAATCAGTGCGTCGTCGGAGCCGGTGGCCGGCAATCCCTTTCGCTTCAGCCGTTCGCGGACGGCCGCCGCGTCCACTCCCGCGCCATCGTCGGAGCAGGTGAACACGATCACGGCGTCGCGGCGCTGCACGGTGAGGTGCACCTGACCTTCCGGCCGTTTCCCAGCGCGGCGCCGCTCTTCAGGAGCTTCGATGCCATGGGCGACCGCATTGCGGACCAGCTGTAACAACGCGCCCTGGACGATGGTCAGGATGTCGCTGTCGACGCGGATCTCGCCGCCGCGGGCCCAAAACACGACGCCTTTGCCGACCGCGTGTGCCGTGTCACGCGCCGCACGCTCCAGGAAGTGGAACACGGCGTCGGCCAGGACCAGGCGCAATCGGGCGGCGGCATCCCCCACCTGACGCAGCTCGCCGTCGATGCGATCGACACCGCGCGTAACGTGGCGTTGCAGCGATGCGAACCGAGTGCGCAGTTCATCCACCAGCGACGCGGCGGTCCTGATCCGCGAACGCTCGGTCGGAGCCGTGGGCCAGCGTGCGTCGATAGCCGCCAGCTGATGGTCGATCAACTCGATCAGATCACCGATCCGCGCAGCCTCATCGAGGCCCGGGCGCACCCGCCCGAGGTGCGCCTGCGCTTCGCCAATGCCGCGGATCAGCGCTTCGACGTCGGCGGAATCCGGCCGCGCGCCGTGCACCGGCGGTGGCGCCACGTGAGCCGGCGCCGAATCCTCGACCGGCGCAGCCGTTGGTTCCAGGGTCGCCAACGCGGCGCCGATCTGATCGAGCAGTGCCAGGGCTCGATCGATGTCCTCCGGCAATGGCCGCTCCGTACGATCGCGAAGCTCGGTGAACAGGTCCTCGAGCCGGTGCGCGTGTTCGGCGATGCCGGACTGCTTCACGACGCGCGCCGCGCCCTTCAACGTGTGCGCCTGGCGCAGCATGCGGGCCATGACGTCGGCGGACGGCGCCCTTTCGACCTCGAGCAGGCCCTGACCGAGCTGTTCGATCAGCTCGCGTCCTTCGATACGAAAGTACTTGTACGGATCGCTCATGCCCCCGCCTGCTGCGGGCGGATCACCCGCAGCAGGTCCTTCGACAGCACGGCCAGCTGCGACGCGGTCTGCTGCGTCTGGCTGGTGCTGGCCTCGGTCTCGCGCGACGCCTGGGCGATGGTGGTAATGGCGACGTTGACCTGCTCGACCGCGCTCATCTGCTGTTTGATCGACAGCTCGATCTCGCGCGCGGCTTCGGTGGTCGTGGTCACCAGGCCGACGATCTGTTTGAACGACGCGGCCACATTGCCAAACTGTCTCGTGCCGGCATCGACACCTTTCGAGCCAGTCTCGGTAGCCATGATGGTGGTGTTGACCGACATGCGCACGTCGTCGATCAGGCCGCGGATTTCCTTGGTGGAGCCCGCCACACGATCGGCCAGCTTCCGGATCTCGTCTGCGACCACGGCAAAGCGCTTGCCGCTGTCACCCGCGCCGGCGGCTTCGATGGTGGCGTTGATGGCCAGGATATTCGTTTGCTCCGCCAGCTCGGAGACGATCTCGAGCACGGTGCCGATCTGCTGCGACTTCTTGCCGAGCTCCAGCATGTGGCTGACGATCAAGTCGACTTGCCTGCGAATGGCGGCGATCGATTCGTGCGCCTGATCCACGGTGTCGCCGCCGGCACGCGCTGCGTTCGCGGCTTCGTCGGCGACTCGCGCCACGCGCTGCGCGCTCTCGGTGATCTGACGCGAGGTGGCGAGCAATTCTCCGATGGTGGTGGCGATTTCGCTCATCGCCTGCGACTGCTCCCTCGCGCCACTTGCCTGCTGCGTGGCAGCCGCTTGCAGCTCGGCTGACGAGCTCTGGACCTGGCCGACCGCGCTGCCGATCTGCCGTTGCAGGGTCCGCGTCAGCAGCGCGCCCAGCACGACGGCGGCCAGCGCAATGATCGCCACTACGGTCGCCGTCGAAACGATCGCAACCGTAGCGCGGTTGGTGGAGGCCTGCTTCGCGGCCTCCATCCGCTCCGCCTGCCGATCGACGAAAGCCTGGATGGCGCGGTCGAGCCGCTCACGCTCCGGGACAACCTGGTCGTCGAAAGCGGCGGCAATCACGTCGGTGGCGGCAGCCGTTCGGCGCTGGCTGATCACCGCATCAAGGGCACGTTGGTGATTCAATTCGGCATCTTCAATCGCGCCGGCGAGCCGCCGCCCTTCATCGATCGCGACGCCCTGCCGCAGGCGGTCGAGCACCGCGGCGAACTCCGCCCGCGCCGCCTGCATGCCGGCCACGAATCGCTCCTCGCGCGTCAGCAGGAAGGCACGGCCCTCGCCGCCCTTTCGCTCGCCCAGTACGCGCAGCCGTTGCGCATCAACCAGCAGTGTCGCGTCGACGTCGATGACGCGGTCTTTCGTGGACACCACATCGCGCAGCGCCACGAAGGCGATGATCCCGATTCCTGCGGTCAGCGCGACGAGCACGGCGATGCTGGCGCCGACTTTCTGACCAAATGTCCACTGTTCCATCATGGCGGTCACTCCCTGTGCCGGTGTGCTCGCACGCGACGACCGATCTCGTCGACCAGCGAGGCAATCGAAACCACGGGCCGCGCGCCGTTCGGAAGATCGACCAGCTCCCCAACGTGCTGCGGTGCTGCGGCGACGTTCTGCCCGGTGATTGCGTCCCGACGGATCTTCACGTGGCGGTTGAGCCGAGCGAAGGCGAGGCCGACCGGTGTCGTGCCGCCTGCAAGCACCACCCATCGCGCCTGTGGGTCCGGCGGATGACCAAGCAGCGCCGCAAAGTCGTAGACCGGTACGTTGGCGCCACGAACTCCCGCTATGCCACGCAGCTCGGGCATCGGCGAGGCGACTGGAGTGATCGCCACGTCGACGAGCAGGCCGGAAATCTCGGTGAGTCGGAACGCGTAATGCGTTTGGCCGCACGTCACCTCGAGCAGCGCTTCGGGCTCTACCAGCTCGGTCACCCGCGCCTCAGCGAATGCCTCGTCGAACTCCCGGCGCAAGGCGGCCACCAGATCCCTTGCCGTTGCGCGATCGATCATGGCCGTCCTCCACTGAGCCGCAACTCCGAGCGGCACAAGGCAATCAACGCATCCCGCGAAAACCCGCCGCCGAACATCAGCACGCGTGCCGCGTCCTCGCGCTGCAGCAGCACCAGAGCCTGAGCCAGCTCGCGGCTCGCGGCGTCGTGCTCGCCGGCGCGGCGTGCCAGCAGACCCAGATGGAGACGCGGCATGGCAAACCCGGGATCGAGATACGCGGCGACCTGATGGTGGTAAACCGCACCTGTCCGATCGCCGGAGCCTTCCCGGCAGAGGGCCAGCAGGTAGTGCGCGCCGGCGCTCAAGTCGTCGACCTCGAGGACGCGGCGGCAGGCGGCCTCCGCCTGCGACAGCAAGCCGGTATGCGTTTGGAGCACCGCTCGCAGCAGTCGAACGTCCGGATCATTCGCCGCCGCGGACGACATCGCGTCGACGCCGGCCATCGCCTCGGCGACGCGGTCCGCGCGCATCAGCTCGAGGATCGCGCCTGCGTCGCACGACGCCGCCGGCGGCCTGGACGCCTTGGACTGGGTCAGCGCTATCAGCCGCTCGGAGGCGCGATGGATCGCGTCCACCCAGTCGGCGTGGTGCATCCGGCTCGGCGGCGATGCCGGCCGCGCCGCGGACGCGGCATTCGCCCTGACAGCGGGGCCTGGCCGATCGCGGGAGCGCTCGCGCTTCTGGTAATAAAAGGTTCCGTGCGTGTGCCGCAGGTGGAAGTCGGCCGACAGTCCGCGGAGCGTTTCGGCATGGCCCAGAAACAGGTACCCGCCGGGGCCGAGCGCCTGCCAGATGCGATGGATCAACGCCTGCGCCTGCTCTGGTGAGAAGTACATGATGACGTTGCGACAGAACACCACGTCGTATGCGTCGCGCGGCCAGAGTCGCGGATCATCCTCCACGAGGTTGCGCTGCTCAAATCGCACCGTCGAGCGGGCTTCGGCGCTGACCACGAACTCGCGACCGTCGTTACGAAACCATCGCCGCCGCGCATCCTCCGGCGTCTCGCGCAGCGCCCATTCCGAGTAGCGACCGCGGTGTGCGCGGTCCAACACCACCGGGTTGACGTCGACGCCGACGATCGACACATCCCACGCGCGATGATCGACGGCGTCGCGTGCGAGCATCGCCAGCGTATACGCCTCCTCGCCCGACGCGCATCCGAGCGAGGCCATGTGTAGCCGCCGCACGCCCGCCTTGGCGTCAAGCAGCTCAGGCAAAACCCCATCGGTCAACGCACGATATTGATCGAAATGCCTGAAAAAATATGTCTCCGGCACCGTGAGTTCCGCGGCCAACGCGCCGATCTCCGCGATGTCTGCCCACTGTTCGAGCCCAGCCAGGTAGTGATCGACCGATTGACTGCCGGCCTCCGCCCGACGTTGCAGGACGTCCGGCAACACCGCGAGTTTCGTGTCGTCGCACTGCAGGCCCAATCGGGCTGCAATCACACCGCGGAAACGTTCGAGAGTACTCTCCATCACTGCCGTAGCCAGAGCTCTGCCTCCTTCTGAAGGTGACTCCAGGCGCCTTCGGGGACGAGTTTGCCGGCGCCAATCACGACGAGCAGAGCGCCGTCGAGCGTGGCCAGCGCGGATATGACGCTCTGGGCCGCGCCGCTGAGGAGCCCGGGCAGGCTCGACAATTGCTCCGGTCCGATGGACCGGATACCGACGACGTCATGCACGGCGAGCGCAACACGGCGCTCGCCGACCTTGAGCGAAATGAACCGGGTGTAACTACTGGTCCCGTCCTGGCCGAGCGCGACCGCCGAATCGAGGACAGGAACCGGCGCGCCGCGGATCATGGCGAGACCGAGGACAAACGGCGGCGCTCCCGCGACTTCGCGAACCGGCTGAGGCCGCATGGTTTCAGCGACACAGTCCGTCGGCAAGGCACAGAGTTGGCTCCCCACACGAAAAACGAGGCACGACCCTTCCATCGCTGATTCTCCGCGACTCTTGACCGTCCAGATATTGCAGAGCTGTGCCGTTCACGGAAGGTGGGGGCGGCAATCCGTTACGGCGAGGTTTACACGCAGACTTTATCGGCAAATAGCAGACAAGTCACTATCTGGCGAACTGCCGCTCCGGATTGCCAAGGAGCTTCCCGGTGCTTCGGGATTCCATGATGACCGTGGGCAGTTGTGCCTTGGAATGTGCGCACTGTGCGCGGCACACGGCCTGCCGCCCAGGCGCACCGCCGGCTTGGCCTCGAAGCCCTCCGTTTTCGTGGAAATTACGATGAACTCGACGCCAGTCCGCAGCGGCCACGCGGCAAGGCTCTTGCACTTGGGTCGTGGCATTCGGACCAATGTCGGAGACAACGTATGCAAACAGAGATCGCCCGCACGGCTCTGGTGACGATGGTGGTGCTTGGCGCCACCGCGCCGGCCGCCTACGCGCTGGATCCGCTAAAGGCGATTTCACAGTACGTCCACACCGCCTGGGACAGCGATCAAGGCTTGCCGCAGAACTCGGTGAGCGCAATCGTCCAGACCAGCGACGGCTACATCTGGTTCGGGACGCAGGAAGGCCTGGTGCGATTCGACGGCGTTCGCTTCGTCGTGTACGACAGAAGCCGACAGCCGGAATTCACACGCAATCACGTGACCGCATTGATGCACGACAGCACCGGCACCCTCTGGATTGGATTTGTCGACGGTGGCCTGGTGGCCTACGCCGGCGGCCGCTTCACCAGAATCGCCGCGCAGTTCGGTTCCTCGATTGTTGCCATTTCCGCTGGACTCGACGGGAATCTGTGGATCGGAACGCAAGAGGACGGCGTCTACATCACCCACACCGGCCGGCCCGACGCCGCTCGCCACGTCGAGGGACTGCCGTCGAACCGCGCTCAGGCCCTGCTGTTCGATCCGGATCGTGGGATGTGGGTGGCGACGCTGAACGGGCTGGCGCTCGTCGTCAACGGCCGCGTCGACCGGTACTATTCAGTCGCGGATGGATTAGCCGGCGTGTCCGTCAAGGCGCTGTGGCGCGAGACCAACGGCACGGTATGGGCAGCCAGCGACGAAGGGGTATCGCGGCTCGAGCAGCACAGGTTCGTGCCGGTCAGGAACGAGTGCCTCCCTCGCAGCGGTCTGCGCAGCATGATCAAGGATGCCGACGGGAACTTGTGGATCGGCGCGTCCGGCGGCGGTCTGACCCGAGTGACGGCATCGGGTTCGTGCAGTTCCTTCGACTCGCGTGACGGCCTGCGGAACGATTCGCCGCAGACTCTGCTCGAGGATCGGGAAGGCAACCTGTGGGTTGGCACGAACGGCGGCGGCCTCAGCCGGTTTGGTAACGGCAGGCTGGTCGCCTACACCGCGACGCATGGTCTGTCGTACAACGTTGCATTCACCATCCTGGAGGATCGCCGCGGAGACCTCTGGATCGGCACGGCTCGAGGCTTGAACCGGCTGCGCAACGGCGTCATCACATCTCTCGCCGATCACCCCTACCTGCGCGGCCGCATTCGCGCGATCCACGAGACCCGCGATGGCGCGATCTGGGTGGCCAACGATCACTCAATCGTCAGGATCGAACAGGATCGCCCGGCGCTGCGCCTCGACAGCCGTGATGGCCTGCCCGGAGAAATGATCAACTCGATCCTGGAAACGACCGGCGGCGACATCTGGATTGGAACCGACGCCGGCCTGGTGCGGCTTCGCGACGGGCGGCTGCGGGTTTTTACGACCGCCGATGGCCTGACCAGCGACTTGATTGGTCCCCTGCATGAGGATCGCCATCAGCGCCTGTGGGTCGCGACCAAAGGCGGCGGCATCTCGCTCATCGCCAACAACCGTGGCACGGCGGTGGCCGGCCTGGACGGCGCCATCGTCACGGCCTTCCACGAGGATGACGACGGCACGATGTGGATCGGGACGTCGGGCGCCGGCCTGTACCGGCTGCGGGACGGACGGCAGACGCGTTACGACACGTCGATCGGCTTCTACGACGAGAAGGTGCATCACATCCTTGCGGACAATCGCGGGCGGCTGTGGTTCTCCTCCAACCGCGGCGTCTTCAGCGTCACCCGCCGGGAGCTCGACGCCTTTGCCGCTGGAGGTGCGACGCGGATTGCCAGCATCGTCTACGGCAGCGCCGACGGCATGAAGAGCTCGGAAGCCAACGGCAGCGGCAACGCGCAGCCGGCCGGCTGGCGGACGCGTGACGGCCGGCTCTGGTTTCCGACGCTCAAAGGCGTGGTCGCCGTCGATCCTGAGCCGCGGGCCATCGATCATGTGCAACCGCACGTGATCATCGAAGATGCGCGCCTCGACAAACGGTCGGTGAGCGTCGACGCCATCGTCGCCCGGGGCGGCGCACAGGAGCTGGAATTCGCCTACACCGCGACCGGCGTCGCGTCGCCGCATCGGACGGCGTTCAGGTACCGCCTCGAGGGTTTCGATAAAGACTGGGTCGAGGCTGGCACCCGGCGCGTCGCGTACTACACCAACGTGCCGCCCGGTTCGTACACGTTCACGGTGATGGCGGTCAACGGGGGCACCGGGGCCGCCTCGCTCACATTCGAGATCGCGCCTCGTTTCCATCAGACGGCGTGGTTCTATGCCATCTGCGCCGTCGCGCTCGTGGGCTTTGGCACGTCACTCCACCGCTACCGCGTGCGGTTGATGCGCATCCGCGAGCGGCGATTGGTGTCGACCGTGGACCAACGCACGCGCGAGCTGCGCACCGCCCGTGACGCGGCGGAGGCTGCCAGCCGTTCCAAGAGCGAGTTCCTCGCCAACATGAGCCACGAGATCCGCACGCCGATGAACGGTGTGCTGGGCATGACAGAGTTGCTGCTGGACACCACGTTGAACGACGTGCAGCGCGACTACGTGCAGATGGCAAAATCGTCCGCCGACTCGCTGCTCGTGATCATCAACGATATTCTCGACTTCTCGAAGATCGAGGCAGGACGAATCGAGCTCGATCCCGTGGAGTTCGACCTTCGCGGCGCGCTCAGCATGACGGCGAAGAGACTCGCGCTCCGCGCGCACCAGAAGAGCCTCGAACTGGCCTGCGATGTGGCAGCCGAGGTGCCTGAACGCGTCGTCGGAGACGTGCACCGCATCGATCAGATTCTCGTCAATCTGATCGGCAACGCGATCAAATTCACGGAGCGAGGCGAGATCGCGGTCCGAGTTTCGGTCGAGGGCGGCGCCACGGCCGAGCGCGTAAGCGTGGCGTTTGAAGTGCGCGACACCGGCATCGGCATCCCGGCCGACAAGCAGACATCGATCTTCGAGCCGTTCAAACAAGCGGACGGATCGACGACCAGGAAATACGGCGGCACCGGCCTTGGGCTCAGCATTTCGCAGCGTCTCGTCGCCCTCATGGGCGGCCATCTTTCGGTGACTAGCGCCGAAGGGCACGGCAGCGCGTTCCGGTTCTCGGTGCCGATGTCGGTGGGCGCGTCGGGCACGGAGGGCGAGATTGTGGACTCGGCCAGCCTTCACGGCCGGTCGGTCCTCATTGTCGATGACAACGCCACCAATCGCGCGGTGTTGGTGGGGATGGCGACGCGCTGGCACATGACGCCAACCTCCGCGTGTGGCGGACGCGAGGCGCTCGTCGCCTTGGAAGACGCGAGCCGGCGTGCCGAGCCATTCTCACTGATGCTGCTCGACGGCCAGATGCCCGACATGGACGGCTTCGGCGTGGCCGCCGCAATCGCGGCGCGGCCGGAGCTGACCTGTCCAGCGATTCTGATGCTGACCTCCGATGATCGGAGGGCCGACGAGGTGCGCTGCAGGGAACTGGGCATCAGGCGACATCTGATCAAGCCGATCGGCCAATCCGAGCTCTTGCGCGCCGTCCTTGATGTCGTGGGATCGGCGGTGCGGCCCACCGGACAGACCCTGCGCGAGACGGCGGCGCCGCACTCGACCGGCTTGCGCGTCCTGGTTGCGGAAGACAATCTGGTCAACCAGAAGATCGCGGTCGCATTGCTCGAGCGCGACGGTCACCAGGTCACCGTCGTCGGCGATGGGCAGGCAGCGGTTACCGCCGCTACAATCGAGCGGTACGACGCCATTCTCATGGACGTCCAGATGCCGGTGATGAACGGCCTGGATGCGACGGCTGCAATTCGCGATGCCGAGCGTAACCTGCGCGCACGAACGCTCATCATCGCCATGACGGCGCATGCCATGGACGGTGACAAGGAGCGTTGTTTGAGCGCCGGCATGGACGATTACGTCAGCAAGCCCGTTTCCGGGGCCGCGCTGCGTCGAGTCCTCGCGCGCGTCGCCACGGGCCTCGAGGTGTCGCCGGATCTCCAGGACATCGTGCTGGCCGCACGCCCCCCAGAGAGGTCCAAGCGAGCGCCACATGGACGAAAGATGGACTCGGAGACGGATATCGTTGCAGCGCGCTCCTGTGCTGGCAGCGGGTGACTTTACGCGCCGACGCTGGCAGGGGAGCTACGGGAACGAAAACAGGTCGCCCTGACGGAGGCCGCCCGGTCGGTCGCGGTTCCGCTTGAGGCGCAGCCGAATCCTCCATGCCCGGCGGTCTGAGGCACGAGCTAGCGCTAACCACGTGTGAACGAAACGAATGATACTAGGGACGCATTGGCATAGAGGTCGGCTCCTCCTTGGTGCCCGTGTCTGAGTTGGACCCGGAGCCCCGCGAGCACCGCATGTTGTTGCAGAGGCGCCGCGCGGGTGCTGTCCTCATCTCCCTGGAAGATTTCCGGTCGTTGGGCGGGGCGACGGCCTGGCGGCGACCCGAAGCGCGCGTCTCAGACTTTGTCTTGGCGGGCTCCACGCCAATGTAGAGAGGACGGCAATTGTCATGGAGCTGCTGGATCCCCGGTGTGCCGGGCTCGATTTGACCAAAGACACGCTGGTGAGCTGTGTCCGCATCCACGGGCGTCCCGCGCAGAAAGAAACCCAGACGTTACGATGACGACGAGCGGCTTGCTGGCGCTGATGACGTGGCTGCAGGAGCAGGGCGTCACGCTCGTGGCGAATGGAGACGACCGGCAGTTACTGGCAATCCGTGTGGCACGTTCTCGATGCGGACTTCACGCTCGTGCTGGGCAATGCGGGACACATTCGACAACGTGCCCGGACGGAAAACTGACGTGAGCGATGCGGAGTGGATTGCCGATCTGCTCGCCCATGGCCTGATCCGCGGCAGCTTCGTCCCGCCGGCCCCGGTGCAGGAGGTCCGCGATCTCACCCGCACGCGCAAACAACTGATGCGTGAGATCACCCTGCACACGCAGCGCATTGAACGCACACTCGATGTGGCGAACCTGAAAATCACCGGCGTCGTCAGCAATGTGCTGAGCGTCAGCGGACGCGCGATGCGCCGTGCCCTGATCAACGGGGAAACCGATCCGCACCGCCTCGCCGACTTGGCGCGCGGGACGCTGAAGACCAAGCGCGCGGCGTTGGTCGAGGCATTGACCGGCCACATCACCCGCACCACCGGCGCTTGCTGAAGCTGCATCTCGATCTGATCGAGACATTGGAAGGCGCTGTTGCCGAACTCGATGCACAGCTCGGCGAGGCGCTCGCCCCTTTTCATGAGGCGGTCGCGCGCGTGCATGCCGTGCCGGGCATCGACATCGTGGTGCCGCGGGCCATCCTCGGTGAGATTGGCCTCGACATGTCGCGCTTCGAGCGACTTGCCTTCATATGCGGCGTCAGTTGCGGCAGCGCGCGTTTAGGCGCGGCCGAAGGCTGTATCTACGGAAACCTCGATCCTTCGCGCAGTGGCTAGGCGCATCCCCAGAGAAGCGAAGGCGGTCACACCTTTCCGCTGCCTAAACCTGGAACTCCGCTGCTCACCCATTTGATGCCGACGTCGGCCGCCGATCGGACTCTGTCGGCCAACTGCGCACCATGATGCTGGACGTGGCGCAGATTCACAAGTTGGTGCTCCAGCTTCGACATCTTGTACCACCAGAACCCGCTGTCAGAATTCTCCAGATCGAGCGCGTCTACGGCCCCGTCGACCATCGCATCGACGACGCTCCAGTATTCGAGAACTTGCGCCTTCGTGTACGGATCAGCAGTCGTGCCGTCGTCATCACCCCGGTGCTGCGTCCACTTCCGAAACGCTGCCTCGTCAGGCTGTAGATACAGGTGTGTATAGAACAACGCGTGATAGGCCACCTGCCAGAACGCGTTCTTGTGCTCGCGGCTCAGCCATTCGTCGTCCGGGCATCGATCGATGGCGTCACGCAGCATCGCGAGGGCTGCGTGATACTGACTTTTCAAAACTGCTTTGACGTTCATAACTCGGTGGCTCTGCCGCCCGTTGGGCAGCCCCTTGAAGATCTCGGACTACATCCTACTTTCGCTTTGGCATTTCGACCGTCCCATTGAAAACGGCACCGGCTGCCATGGCAATGCGGGGTACGCTCAGATCGCCTTCGATCGAGCTGTGCTCGCTGACTTCAACGCCGTTCGCTGGCTTCGACTGCGCCCACGACCTTACCGTGAACGATCACGCTCTTGCCGATGATCTGAGCGTGTACTTCGCCATCTCTGGCAGATCACGCCGCACATCACACCTACCAGCATTCCAGGCAGCACGATTTCCCAGTAGTTGGCCGGCTGGCCGATGGCAACGAGGCTGCTCAAGATGAAGCCGACCAGCGCGCCCGCGGCGATCCCCAACGCCACGGATCGCTTCCACTTTGCAATCAAGCCTGCCGACAGGCCTGTGGCAAGACCCTTCACGGTCGATCCCACCACGATGGGCACCATCATCGCGCGCGCCTCTGGATAGAACCGCGCGGACAGGCCGTCCATGAGACCCAGGACGCCACCCGCCAAAATGCCAACCACAGGTTTGTTCACTTCGTCTCTCCTACGCTGACTATTCAACACAGGCAGGCACCTACTGTACGGTCTTGACTGGATCAGCGGGAAGGTATTCTATGGCGTCTCTATGAGTCTAACGTCTTGGTTCGGTTCTGGATCGCTTGGGCGCAGGCGCGCGGCAAACGGGGCATTGGCAATTGCTATTGCTATTGCGTGTCTGTCAGCCGCCGGGTTCGCGCAGGAAAAAGAGAGCGAACGAGAAAAGATCGAGCGCGTCCCCGACATCTTGGCTGCCATCGGGGCCAAAGACGGCGCTCATATCGCGGACCTCGGGTCATCCGACGGCTTCTATACCTTGCGAATTGCGAAGGCCGTTGCGCCCAGCGGCAAGGCGTACGCGATCGACATCGAGCAGAAATCGCTCGACAAGTTACGTGACCGCGCTCAACAGGAGGGCATCACCAATGTCGACATCATTCTGAGCGAGCCGGCCGACCCTAAGTTGCCAACGGGCGCACTGGATGCCGTGCTCATCCGCAATGCCTATCACGAGATGATTGCGTATCGCGACATCCTCAAGGGCGTGATGAGCGGTTTGAAACCTGGAGGGTTGCTCGTCGTGAGCGAAGGGATCAGCGACAACCTTCTCGACAAACCGCGCGAACAGCAGGTCAAAGAACATTACCTTGCGCCGGGCATTGTCGAAACGGAGTTGCGCGAGGCGGGGTTCGAGATTGTCGATCGCGACGATGCCTTCACCAGGTTTACGGGACGGACAATTGTTGGCGGATTTTGGTTGATTCGTGCGCGGCGACCGATGGTTCCCGTCGCGCGCTAGCCGTTTCAGCCATCCTGGGACAGTCACTCTACCGCAGCGGGCTCGCTTCCCCTTCGTACATGAAGGTCATGGGTTTGGGACCCTTCATGTAGCCAGTTGTTAGCCCGTCGACCCGAAAGCCCGCCGCAGCTATCAGTTCGTCAATAGGCCGATTGAGATGACAGCCGCCGCCGATTCGTTTCCACACAGGCGTGAGGGCGTTTTGCCATCGCACTACGGAGGGTTCGGGCGCGCGGCCGTGTTCTGCGAATACAAGCTTGCCATCAACCTTCAACACGCGCCGAACCTCGGCAAGTGCTCTTTGCAAGTCTGGAATCGAGCACATGGTCCACGTCGTGACCACTGTATCGAAGTCATGATCTGGTAGCGGAATCGATTCCGCTGAGCCCTCGATCAATTCAATCGTTTGAGACCGATCGCCTCTCGCCTCGCGAGCCATTGCCAGCAATGTGGCAGACGGATCGAGACCCACTACATGGCTGCCGGACTGATAGAGCGGCAGGTTGAGTCCCGATCCCACTCCGATTTCCAGAATGCGCCCACGAGCGACACCGACCGCACGGCGGCGATACGGCTCAAAGTGTTCCTGCTTCATCGACATCTGAATCAGGTGCGGCAGGACGCGCTCTCGATAGAAGTTCATTGTTCAGACCTTTTGGCGCGGCCCGCGCCAGTCCGTGTGGCTCAAGCCGATGGCGACGGCCAAGGGGCTGGACTGCGTCGCCGTCCTGGACGTCCCTGCAATACGTGGATCACATGCGCGATGTTCTCAAGCTGAACGGGTCGGCGATTGTCGCCACGTTCGATCTGGGCGGACCTGAGAACTGCAGCGGCCTGCCGGTGCAGCGATATTCCTCAGGGTCTTTGGCTCGGGAACTGGGCGACGGGTTTCGGCTGGTGAGCTCGATGCCGCACGAACACCGTACACCCTGGGGAACGTCCCAAGCCTTCCAATATTCGCGTTTCGTCAGAGTCGCGTGAGCGTGGTCGAGGCCACGGCCTCGACGTTCCTGAGGCACGATGTGACCCGTGATGTCCCTAGGAGTCGAATCGGGCCACCAGAGGCTTCCGCCACCGAAAACGCCGAACGGTCTCGGCGACGGTTCGCCGAAGCCTTAAGCCGTCATCGTCAATCGGGCGTTGCGGTTGAGCGGGTCGACTCGAGCGCCGTCAACAACTCTTCGATCTCGAGCGGATCCGCAGGCTTGGTCAGATGCGTGCCGAATCCTGCGGCAGCCGCACGATGTTTGTCGCGCTCCTGGCCCCATCCGGTGAGGGCGACAATGAGCGCGCGGGCGCCGAACGGTTCCTGTCGGAGGCGCCGGCACGTTTCGTATCCATCGAGGATCGGCATGCCGATATCGAGGAAGATGGCATCCGGCCCGAACGTCTCGGCGCGTGCGCTGCCATCGGCGCCGTCGGACGCCGTCACCGCGTCGCCGCCCATGGCGCGAACCAGCATCGCGAGGGCTTCGGCGGAGTCCTCGTTGTCGTCGATGATCAGCACGCGCCGGGTCGTCGTGCCGCGGCGGTCGGGCGGGGCGAGTGGCCCAGCCAAGCCGATATCGACAGTCGACACCGGGATCTGAATCGTGAACGTGCTGCCGTGGCCGAGACCGGCGCTGTGAGCGTCGATGCG
>Ga0187893_10008461_pt1 | contig 16204 bp, 13 predicted proteins | sample MA1701074metaG_FD_139574 | JGI IMG/M metagenome (GOLD analysis project Ga0187893, IMG submission 139574) | White microbial mat communities from a basaltic lava cave in the Kipuka Kanohina Cave System on the Island of Hawaii, USA - MA170107-4 metaG ...
TGATTTTGACGGCTTTTCGTCGGGACGGCTCCCCCCTCTCCCGCTGGGAGAGGGCAGGGTGAGGGTCTTTAGTGAGAAATCAAGAAAATCTGTTAGCGGGTGGCAACTTGAGTTAAATAAGAAATTAAATTCATCCTTAAAATCGGTGGTTTCGATACGCTCCTCGTTTCACTCGTCACTACTCAACCACCGGTGATTTATAGCATATCATATGACCCAAGCCTTCTACCGAAAATACCGACCTCAAGATTGGACAGCCGTGATGGGGCAGGATCACGTGGTGACCACGTTGACGAATGCGATCAAGGCAGATCGTGTGGGTCATGCGTACTTGTTCGCGGGTCCGCGCGGGACGGGGAAGACAACGCTGGCGCGTCTTTTGGCGAAGGCGGTCAATTGCACTAACCCCGATCCAGCCCAACGACCCGATAACGAATGCGAACTGTGCAAAGCGGTCAACGAGAATCGTTTTCTTGACCTCATCGAAATCGATGCGGCGTCCAACACATCCGTGGACGATGTACGCGATTTGCGCGACAAGATCAACTTCTCGCCATCGCAGGGCAAGTACAAGATCTATATCATTGATGAAGTCCACATGCTTTCGACTGCGGCGTTCAACGCGCTGCTCAAGACGCTCGAAGAACCGCCTCCACACGCCATCTTCGTTTTAGCAACAACTGAAATTCACAAGATCCCTGCAACGGTGCTCTCGCGCTGTCAACGTCATGAGTTTCGACGCGTGCCTGTGGACGAGATCGTCGCCAATCTCAAGATGATCGCCAAGGCTGAAAACATTCAAGCCGATGACGATGCGTTGATTCAAATCGCCCGCCAATCCACGGGCGGAATGCGCGATGCGATCTCTCTGCTCGATCAGCTTTCGTCCACGGGCGATAAGATCACGCTTGCCCTTGCACAAACCGTGCTCGGCACTGCCACGAGTCAAACCGTGCTCGATACCCTCACGTCCATCATGGATCATGATCCAGCGCACGGACTTGAGACCATCCACAAGGCGCTCGATGCGGGCGCTGATCCGCGTTCGCTGGCGCGTCAGATCGTTGAGTATCTGCGCGGTCTCATGCTCATTCAAATGGGCAACGCGAATCAAGTCGAAGCCACGGCGGATGTCAAGAAACAGATGCAGGCGCACGCCAAGTCCTTTTCGACGAGCGATGTCTTGCGCATGATGAAAGCGTTCAACAATGCGGCGGTGGATTTGCGCGGCGGCTGGCAGCCATCTTTGAGTCTGGAACTCGCTTTAGCGGAAGTGTTGGACGATACCCCCCCTCAATCCCCCCCAATAGTGGGTGGGACGCAAGGCGTGGCGCGTCAGACCAAGCCCAAGGTTGAGAAAGAAGCGGCTCCACATCCACAAGAAAAATCTGCTGTCAGCGCGGGAGATGTCATCAAGGCGTGGAAGCAACTATCCGCGTCTCTTCCGAAAGCGCAGGCGAATCTTTCGGCGTTGATGAATTCGGTCAGGATGATCGATGTGCGGGGCAGGACGTTGATTTTGGGTTTGGCGAGTGATGTACTGGTTTCGAAGATCGACAAGCCCGACGAGATCGAGGCGATCCAAAAGTTGATCAAGGACGAGTTTGGCGCGGAGGTGAGCGTGCGTTGTGTGGTGACGAATGCGAAAGGCAAGATCCCCGCGAACGTGGCGCAGGACGGCATGGTGGCAACCGCCATCCAACACGGCGGCGAGATTGTGGATACACAGGATTAAAGAAGATATTTTTTAGCAAGAATTTTTTATGAAGAAAATAACTGAAAAAATTAATATAATAACGAGTGATGAATACGTTATCTTTGTAGATGCCAAGATAGGTTCGAAAGAGTGCCTACCTTTGTTTCATGGTTTTCCAGCAAGTATTGAAAGTAGTAAAGAATTAATCTCTCGTCTTCAATCTTATATTGAGAGAAGAGAATTGATAGAAGCCGTATTAGATGCAGAATTGTCTGATACTGATGAACTTTATACTCCGATGGAGGAGGCAAGAGCACGTGTTCGTGATTTGAAAGAAATTCAAGGTGGCGATTTTGGCTATGTGTATTTAGCCATTAATATGTCAAATGGATTTTTTAAAATTGGCAAATCTATAAACCCTTTACAGCGGTTGAAACAACTAAACAAGCAATTTGGTGAGAATATTTCTTTTTTTAATGTGATTATGTGCTCAGATATGAACTGGGCTGAAAATTACTTGCACAAGCGATTTGAAGATAGAAGACTTCACAATGAATGGTTTGCATTTTTGTCTGATGAAGTGAAGTGGTTAATGTCAATAAAAAGAATAAGTCGCAATATTATTGAGATTGAAGAAAGCGGTAAATCTCATGATTGGCAAGAAATGCTTTCAAGCGGAACTTAATGCAATTAATTAGGAGATTTTAGATGGCTAAAGGATTCAACAAAGGACCAAAAATGGGCGGGCAGGCTGGCATGATGCAGCAACTGCAACGCATGCAGCAACAAATGGCTGAAGCACAAGAGAAACTTGCCGTGGAAACTGTCACTGCCACGGCGGGCGGCGGCGCGATCAAAGTCGTGATGACTGGCGACCAGAAATGTCAGTCCGTTGAAATCTCTCCCGATTTCATCAAAGACGCCGATGCCGAAATGTTGCAGGATATGGTCTTGTCCGCGGTGAACATAGCGCTCGACCAATCGCGCGAACTTCAACAAAAGTTGATGGGTCCGCTGGCGGGTGGGTTGCCGTTCTAACCTTACGTCATTGCGAGCCGCTGAAGGCGGCGCGGCAATCCCCAACTTTGTAGGAGATTGCTTCGTCGGGCTGACGCCCTCCTCGCAATGACGGAATTATCTTATGCTCTTACCTGAATCCATTCAATCCCTCATCAACGCCCTCGAGCGGCTTCCAGGCATCGGACCCAAATCCGCTTCGCGGTTGGCGTTCTATCTTCTCCGTGCCACCGACGATGTCTCTGACGATCTGGCGCTTGCTTTGGCGCATCTCAAAAAGAACACGGCATTTTGTCAGGAATGTTTCAACATCACCGAAGCGGGACGCGAACGCTGTGAAGTGTGCGAGTCCGCGCGGCGGGATGGTAGCGTCATCTGTGTGGTGGAAGAAGCGCTGGATGTCCTTGCCTTGGAACGGACAGGTGGCTATCAGGGAAAGTATCACGTCTTGCAGGGAGTTTTATCTCCCATCGAAGGCATTGGTCCCAATGATTTGAAGATCAAGCAGTTGCTGGCGCGCGTTGCGAATGGGGAAGTAAAGGAAGTGATCCTTGCGACAAATCCCAGCATGGAAGGGGACGCGACTGCCCTATATTTGCAAAATCAATTGAAGCAATTTGGATTGCATGTCACGCGTCTCGCAAGAGGTTTGCCCATGGGTGGTGACTTGGAGTATGCTGATCAAAATACATTGCTGAGAGCCCTGTCTGGTAGACAGGATATGAATTCATCGTAGGGGCGGACGGCCGTCCCTACGATTTTTATGAAGATCACTATCCTCACCTACGGTTCGCGCGGCGATGTGCAACCTTTTCTTCCGCTGTCGGTGAGGTTGATGTCGCGTGGGCATTCGGTGAAAATTGCAGCACCTGCCCGATTTAAAAGTTTGGTCGAGCAATACGGCATAACCTTTGTCCCTTTGTCGGGCGATCCGGCGGGTCCGATCCAAAGGATTACAGATGGGCGGCTGAACATTTTCACAATGCTACGCGAGGGGGTGGTCCATGCGCTCGAAATCGGCAAGGATGTTTTTCGAGAGAGCGCTGAGGCGTGCGAAGCCGCAGACCTCATCATCCATGCCGACTCGCACACAATTGACGGACATACACGGGCGCACGAATTGGGAATTCCCGATATTCATATACAAACATTTCCGATGTATGCGGCTACCGGCGATTATCCAAACGTTGTCCTGCCCGATCTGAAAATCCGGGCGCTGAATTACATCACCCACGTTGTAGGTCAAAGAATCATCTGGTGGTTGACCCTGTACGGGTTTGAACAAATCCATCGCCGCACGAGGTTTCCAAGACGTAAACTTTACTTTCTATTGGACAAGCATCCGCTTCGTCTCTCGACACCTATTCTGTGCGCGTGGAGCCCCAGCCTTCTCCCGCCTTCCAAAGAATGGGCGGAGAATGTCCATGTGACCGGGAACTTCTTTTTTGATTTAGATTCTAACTATCAGCCACCTCTTGAGTTGCAAGACTTTCCGATAGCGGGCTCTCCACCTGTTTGTATTTCGTTTGGGAGCATGGTAAACCGTGAAGCGGAGAAAATTGATAAAGTTGTTCGTGAGGCTCTCTCCCAAACAAACCAGCGCGGGATCATCCTCTCTGGGTGGGGGATGGCGAATCGTCCATCATCGAAAGATTTGTTGTACATTGAATCTGCTCCGCACGATTGGTTGTTGCCGCGATGTTCAATGCTCGTCCATCACGGCGGCGCAGGGACGGTTGCCGCCGGTCTTCGAGCCGGCATCCCACAGGTGGTCGTGCCGTTCATGACCGATCAACCGTTTTGGGCGCGGAGAGCGCATATGATCGGCGTCAGTCCCAAACCCATTCTCGTGCAGAATCTCACCGTTCAAAAACTTGCAGAGGAAATTGCTCAAGCCGACGCTCCCGCTATTCGCGAGCGGGCGAAGACTCTGGGTGAAATCGTCCGGAGCGAAGATGGTGTCGGGCGCGCAGTGGAGTTGATCGAATCCCATGCTCGACGGTGGAATGAAATGGTTCAATTATGAAATAAGACATGAATATTACCGTCCTCACTTACGGCTCGCGCGGTGATGTTCAGCCGTTCCTGCCTCTTTCGATTGGGTTAATGACGCGCGGGCATAAGGTCAAACTTGCCGCGCCGCGTCGGTTCGAAAATCTTATCGAAGAACACGATATTCCCTTCGTGCCATTGGCGGGCGACCCCGAAGATTTGAGTCGCCGGTTGAATGACGTGGGCTTCAATCCCTTCAAGCAAATGCGCGAGATGATGCGCCACGCCGTCGAGATTGGTGCGGATGTGGCGCATCAAACCAAAGATGCCTGCCGCGATGCCGACCTCATTGTTCACACCTTCGCCCACGTGGTCGGCGCGCACACGATTGCACGTGAAATGAACATTCCTGACGTGCACGTTCAAACATTTCCAATGTTCACGCCGACGGGCGATTATCCCAACGTCACCATGCCTGATCTGCGATTTCGTGCGTTGAATTATTTTTCACATTTCGTTTCCAGTCGAATTTCAAAATGGACTGCTGTCATCGGATATGAGCAGGTGCGCCGGCGCGCGGGATTACCCAAGCGTAAACTTTATTTCCCTTTCGACAAAGACCCGCTTCGCCTCCCGACTTTGATTCTGTGTGCATGGAGCCCAAGTGTATTGCCGCCTTCCAAGGAGTGGAAATCAAACGTCCATGTGACAGGATATTTCTCTTTTGACTCAGAAACTTCCTATCAACCTCCGCCTGCATTGCGAGATTTTCTGAACTCGGGCGCTCCTCCCGTCTGTGTTTCTTTTGGGAGCATGGTAAACCGCGAAGCGGAACGAATCAATGATGTTGTTCGAGAGGCTTTGAAGCAATCAAAGAGTCGAGGCATCGTCCTCTCAGGCTGGGGAGGCAAAAATTACGGCTCTTCGAAATACCTGCTCTACCTCGATTCGGCACCACATGATTGGCTTTTCCCGCGTTGTAGGATGGCCATTTATCACGGCGGCGCCGGAACGACCTCTGCGGGGTTGCGGGCGGGCATACCGAATATTGTTATCCCGTTCACAGCCGACCAACCGTTTTGGGGAAGGCGCGTCCATGCGATAGGCGCGGGACCAAAACCGATTCTTGTAAAGAATCTCACGGTTGAGAAGCTGAGGAGGGCGATTCTTGAGGCGGAGAATCCAGCCGCCGGTGAGCGAGCTCGGGCCACCAGTCGGATGATTAGAAGCGAAAATGGAGTGATGCAGGCAGTTGAGTTGGTCGAATCCCATGCCCGAAATTGGCACTAAAAGGCAATTTTTTAAGGTGAATTTGTCTGACGACTATTGACAAAGTAGTGAAAAATCGTATAATCAGCGTTCGCCAGTAAGTTCACGGATCTCGTCCCCCTGACAGATCATTGAAAACTGAGTAGTGGTCTCACGTCAGAGACACAAGCCTGTTGGTTTTGCAGTCTGACGAGCCGATGTTGAAAGAGAACATCGGTTTTTCGTCTGTTGATGAGTAAACAGGCCGGAGCGAGACATCCAAGACCCGCTTCGTACCGCACCTTGACAACTGAATAGTGATAGGAAGCAACAACTCTGTCGAATCCAGTAAATAACCGTAAACTATACACTCGCAAGAGTGAAGAATTTTTTGCGGAGAGTTTGATCCTGGCTCAGGATGAACGCTGGCGGCGTGCCTAATACATGCAAGTCGAACGAGGTGCCTTTGTAGCAATACGGAGGTATCCTAGTGGCGAACGGGTGAGTAACGCGTTGGTGACCTGCCTCAAAGTGTGGAATAACAGTCCGAAAGGATTGCTAATACCGCATGTGGTCTCCGGGTTTAGAAACCGGTGACTAAAGGAGCAATCCGCTTTGAGAGGGACCTGCGTCCCATCAGCTAGTTGGTGAGGTAACGGCTCACCAAGGCGACGACGGGTAGGGGACCTGAGAGGGTGACCCCCCACAATGGAACTGAAACACGGTCCATACACCTACGGGTGGCAGCAGTAGGGAATATTGCTCAATGGGCGAAAGCCTGAAGCAGCAACGCCGCGTGCGCGATGAAGGTCTTCGGATCGTAAAGCGCTTTTCTGCGAGATGAGAAAGGACAGTATCGTAGGAATAAGTCTCGGCTAACTACGTGCCAGCAGCCGCGGTAAAACGTAGGAGGCGAGCGTTATCCGGATTCACTGGGCGTAAAGCGCGTGCAGGTGGTTCGGTAAGTTGGGCGTGAAATCTCCCGGCTCAACTGGGAGAGGTCGTCCAATACTACCGGGCTAGAGAACAGAAGAGGAAGATGGAATTCCCGGTGTAGTGGTGAAATGCGTAGATATCGGGAGGAACACCAGTGGCGAAGGCGATCTTCTGGTCTGTTTCTGACACTCAGACGCGACAGCTAGGGTAGTAAACGGGATTAGAGACCCCGGTAATCCTAGCCGTAAACGATGTGAACTTGGCGTTGGTGGGTTAAACTCCATCAGTGCCGAAGCAAACGCGATAAGTTCACCGCCTGGGGACTACGGCCGCAAGGTTAAAACTCAAAGGAATTGACGGGGGCCCGCACAAGCAGCGGAGCGTGTGGTTTAATTCGATGCTACACGAAGAACCTTACCCAGGCTTGACATACAGGTGGTAGGGATCCGAAAGGTGACCGACCCGCAAGGGAGCCTGAACAGGTGTTGCATGGCTGTCGTCAGCTCGTGTCGTGAGATGTTCGGTTAAGTCCGCTAACGAGCGCAACCCTCGCCGCGTGTTACATGTGTCACGCGGGACCGCCGGTATTAAGCCGGAGGAAGGTGGGGATGATGTCAAGTCAGCATGGCCTTTATGCCTGGGGCTACACACACGCTACAATGGGCAGTACAATGGGTTGCCAAGCCGCGAGGTGGAGCCAATCCCCCAAAACTGTCCTCAGTTCAGATTGCAGGCTGCAACTCGCCTGCATGAAGCCGGAGTTGCTAGTAAACGCGCGTCAGCTATAGTGCGTTGAATACGTTCTCGGGCCTTGTACACACCGCCCGTCACGTCATGGGAGCTGGTAACACCTGAAGCCGGTAGTCTAACCGCAAGGAGGACGCCGTCGAAGGTGGGGCTGGTGACTGGGACGAAGTCGTAACAAGGTAGGTGTACCGGAAGGTGCGCCTGGATCACCTCCTTTCTAGAGTTCTTGAGCGATCTCCCTCACGCGAGATCTGCTCCACTCATTTTCATGTGCCTTACGGTGGTGAGGCGCTGGACGCAGAGAAAGAGCTTCCTGTCACTACTCAGTTGTCAATGTCCATACGGGCTTGTAGCTCAGTTGGTTAGAGCACTGTGCTGATAACGCAGGGGTCACAGGTTCGAATCCTGTCAAGCCCACTAACCAGGCTCGTCCTGGGGATGTAGCTCAGCGGGAGAGCAGCGCCTTTGCAAGGCGAAGGTCGCGGGTTCAAATCCCGCCATCTCCACTGAGTTCGTTGGAACGCTAGGAGTAAAAGAAAAAATTGTTGAACGGCACGCAGACATAACGTCCGAACAGACACCGCACTTCATTCTACGGTCGAGGATTTCCGACCCGGCGGTGTGTGCCGGGTCGGATTGTCTCTGCAGACAGAACATTGAAGGGTGAACGATGCCCTTGATCTCGATCGAGCGCATCGCTCACCGGTCAAACGGTGATTGCACCTTAATAACTGAATAGTAACTGAAAGATAAAATCCTCAAATAACAAGAAATATTTGTAGGCCGAAAGCAAATGAAAGAAGAGTAATAAATTCTCCGCATCACGTGGAGAAGCTACTAAGGGCTTTCGGTGAATGCCTTGGCGCCAAATGCCGATGAAGGACGTGGGACACTGCGATAAGCCCCTGGGGAGCCGTGTACTGGCTTCGATCCGGGGATGTCCGAATGAGGAAACTCGCTCGAGCGAACCTCGAGCATCCTCCTGTTGAACACATAGACTGGAGGAAGGGAACTCAGGGAACTGAAACATCTAAGTACCTGAAGGAAAAGAGACCATTCTCCTAGTAGTGGCGAGCGAACGGGGAACAGCCCAAACCGCCCATGCTTGCATGGACGGGGTTGTAGGGTCTGGCACATGGAAGTCAAAAAACAGTCAGTTAGCGGAAAGGTGTGGGAAAGCCTGCCAAAGAGGGTAACAGCCCCGTATGCGAAAACTGATTGTCTTCCGCCAGATACCTGAGTACTACCGGGCACGCTAATCCGGTAGGAATCTGGGGAGTCCACTCTCCAAGGCTAAATACATTTGGCGACCGATAGTGAACAAGTACCGTGAGGGAAAGGTGAAAAGTCCCCCCGTTAGGGGAGTGAAATAGAACCTGAAACCGAAAGCCTACAAACAGTTGGAGGGCTAACAGTGGGTTGAGCGCTGTAGAAATACAGATGTTCCCCGCTATGCCTGACAGCGTGCCTCTTGGAGAATGAGCCTGCGAGTTAATCTCAGTGGCTAGGTTAAGGGAGTGACACCCGAAGCCGTAGCGAAAGCGAGTCTGAACAGGGCGTACAGTCGCTGGGATTAGGCCCGAAACCGAGTGAGCTACCCATGGGCAGGGTGAAGCGAGTCTAACCACTCGTGGAGGCCCGAACTTACTAACGTTGCAAAGTTAGAAGATGACCTGTGGGTAGAGGTGATATGCCAAACGAACTCGGAGATAGCTGGTTCTCCCCGAAATAGTTTTAGGACTAGCGTCATGCGTTTAATACTGGAGGTACAGCACTGAATGGGCTAAGGGGCTTACCGCTTACTGAACCCAATCAAACTCGGAATGCCAGTATTCCAGAGCATGGCAGTCGGACCACGGGAGATGAGTTTCGTGGTCGAAAGGGAAACAGCCCAGACCATCAGCTAAGGTCCCAAAATCTACACTAAGTGGGAAACGAGGTGAGATTACTTGAACAACCAGGAGGTTGGCTTAGAAGCAGCCACCCTTTAAAAAGTGCGTAACAGCTTACTGGTCTAGTGATCTTGCGCGGAAAACTTAACGGGGCTAAGTGTAGTACCGAAGCTATGGGTCTCAGCGCAAGCTGGGGCAGTAGGGGAGCGTTCCGTCAGCGGTGAAGGTCGATCGATAAGGGCGACTCGAGCGGACGGAAGTGAGAATGCAGGCATGAGTAGCGTATAAACACGTGAGAACCGTGTTCGCCGTAAATCTAAGGTTTCCGACGCCAGGTCATTCCGCGTCGGGTTAGTCGGGTCCTTAGCCGAGGCCGAAAGGCGTAGGTGATGGACATCCGGTCAACATTCCGGAACCACTCAGGATGAGTGATGGGGGGACGCAACGAGGTAGGCCAGCCTGCTATTGGATGCAGGTGCGATCTGTCTAGGCGTTGAGGCTGATTGGCAAATCCGTCAGCTGAGCTGAGGCAAGAGCGAGCCGTAAGGCGAAGTGGTTGAGCCTTGTTGCCAAGAAAATCCTCTAAACGTTGATTTCTGAGTGCCCGTACCGCAATCCGACACCGGTAGATGGGTAGAGTATACCAAGGCGAACGGGAGAACCCTTGTTAAGGAACTAGGCAACATGACCCCGTAACTTCGGGAGAAGGGGTACCTTCGAGCGTCAGGGTAACCAAAGCGCTTGAGGGTCGCAGTGAAATGGCTCTGGCGACTGTTTAACAAAAACACAGGTCTCTGCTAAGCCGCAAGGCGATGTATAGGGGCTGACGCGTGCCCAGTGCCGGAAGGTTAAGGGGAGAGGTTAGCCGCAAGGCGAAGCTTCGAACCGAAGCCCCGGTGAACGGCGGCCGTAACTATAACGGTCCTAAGGTAGCGAAATTCCTTGTCGGGTAAGTTCCGACCCGCACGAACCGCGTAACGATCAGAGCACTGTCTCAACAAGGGACCCGGTGAAGTTGAAATGGCTGTGAAGATGCGGCCTACCCGCAGCAGGACAAAAAGACCCCGTGGAGCTTTACTGCATCTTGGCATTGTATTTGGACATGATCTGTGTAGCATAGGTGGGAGGCTTTGAAGCTGGGGCGTCAGCCTCGGTGGAGCCATCAGTGAAATACCACCCTGACTATGTTTAGATCCTAACCCCGCACCGTCATCCGGGCGGGGGACCGTGCCAGGTGGGCAGTTTGACTGGGGCGGTCGCCTCCTAAAAGGTAACGGAGGCGCCCAAAGGTTCCCTCAGGTGGAATGGAAACCCACCACAGAGTGTAAAGGCATAAGGGAGCTTGACTGCAAGACCAACGCGTCGAGCAGATACGAAAGTAGGGCTTAGTGATCCCACGGTACCGAGTGGAAGGGCCGTGGCTTACCGGATAAAAGCTACCCCGGGGATAACAGGCTGGTGAGATCCAAGAGTTCACATCGACGATCTCGCTCGGCACCTCGATGTCGGCTCATCGCATCCTGGGGCTGGACAAGGTCCCAAGGGTCGGGCTGTTCGCCCGTTAAAGCGGTACGCGAGCTGGGTTCAGACCGTCGTGAGACAGGTCGGTCTCTATCCGCTGTGGGCGTAAGGGATTTGAGAGGAGCTGCTCCTAGTACGAGAGGACCGGAGTGGACTGACCTCTGGTGTGCCAGTTGTCGCGCCAGCGGCATTGCTGGGTAGCTACGTCGGGCAGAGATAACCGCTGAAAGCATCTAAGTGGGAAACTCGCCTCAAGATTAGATCCCTGTATTCTGATTAACAGAGTAAGACCGCAGGTAGACCACCTGCTATATAGGCAACAAGTGTAAGCGCAGTAATGTGTTGAGCTAAGTTGTACTAATGGTCGAGGGCTGAATCCCGTGATGTGGAGAACTTATTACTCTTCCACACAAAACATCAATCAGTTGCTGTTCAGGACCAATTTGTGAAATAGTCCCTTGGTGATTGGAGCGACGGGGGTACACCCGGTCACATCCCGAACCCGGCAGTTAAGTCCGTCAGCGCCGATGGTACTTGGAGGGCGACCTCCTGGGAGAGTAGGTCATTGCCAAGGGGCTTTTCTTTTAACAAACCACGCGCGGTATCTTTCCATCCGCGCGTGAATCGTGTATAATGCCCGGTGCAGTTCGGTTGACGGGCGCAGCCCTGACCACAAAAGAGGAGCGTGAAGCGTACGGTTTGATCCACAGATCATTTTGTCGTTTCTTTATTCTAGAACCCCTCAGCCGACTCTGCGTGAACGCAGAGTTTTTAATTTCCATGCGGGAAGGAGGTGACTTCGTTTGGCATCCGTAAATCTTCGTAACGGCGAATCGCAGGACTCGCTGTTGAAACGTTTCCGTAAAAAGGTCGTCAAGAGCGGGGTGCTCAGCACCGTCCGCCGCAAACGCTGGTTCGTCTCCAAAAGCGAACAGCGCCGCATGGAAAAGAAAAAGGCGATCCGCCGCATCAAGCGGCGCACCTTCACCCGCGATGGCGAGTGAAACAAGTAGAAAGAGGTACCATGGCTAAGGAAGAAGATAAAATTCGTGCGGAGGGAGTGGTGGTCGAGGCATTACCCGGCACCCAGTTCCGCGTGCGGCTCGATAACGGTCACGAAGTGCTGGCATATCTCTCCGGCAAGATGCGCAAGCATTACATCCGCATTCTGCTCGGCGACCGCGTCGCCATGGAAATGTCACCGTACGACCTGACCCGCGCACGCATTACGTTCCGTCAGCGCAAGAACGCGCCCATGCCTGTGGAAGAATAGCCCTCTTTTCTTGATTGATGACATAAAGGCTCTCGAGTACTCGAGAGCCTTTTCGTTTTCCGCGTGGATGCGAAAATGCTTCCTGTCCGACTTTGTGCTGGTTTCCGCTACCCTGTGCGGAGCCGACTCCCGCAGGTGCGGCAGAAACGATCGCCGGGCATCGAGCGCGTGCCGCACTCGTGGCAATAGATCGCCTGGCTTGAATCCGCTGTCTCTGGGCTTGACCGTTGTCTGAGTTGTCCGGGCGATGCGGAAGTAGAGGGAGTCCTGCGCAGCGAACGCCAATAAAAGAACAACGCGAAGCCGATCATGGCAAGCCCCACCAGCCCGATGATCCATGGGATTTGGTCCACCGAGACCCGGCCGGGTGTGTTCTCGTCAATGGGTTCGGAAGGCTGCACCGCATCCGCCGCGTTCGGGTCGCTGAGCGAGTTGCTCTCCCGTTCGTACTCCACCTTGAATTGATAGGATTGCCCCATCTTCAAACCTGATTTTGCAACCACGCCGACTAGATGACGGCCATCGGCTGTGTAGTCAATCGTATCGAGAGACGGCTCGGGATTCACGTTCTGACTGTCTGCCGGCAGTTGTACGAGGAGGTAGAAATTTTCAGCGGGATAATCGCCGAACCAGTGGTAGTAGAACGAGCGCTTCGTGCCCTCGCGTTCCAGCGCCTGATAGTATTCGATGCGATACGGAGTGTAGGACTCGACGGTCAGCGTGATGGTCTGCCAGCCTCCCTGTTCCGCCGGGCTTTCAAACGCCGTGTTGATCAGTTGCCCGTTGGCTTCGTACGCCACGGCAATCAGGTTGCCGTCACTTGGGAACCGCAGAGTGACCTTCGCCGGCAGAGGTGTCTTTTGCGAGACCACAAATTCATTGATGATCAGCATGCTGGGCTGGTCGAATTCGGACCATAATTCGATGCTGAGCGATTCGAATTTCACGCCGCCCTGCGCGCCCACCTGTGTGACAGTCGAAAGGGAAACAATGCAAAAAATGATGAGCCACCGACTGCGCATATTGTGCTCCGAATTATTCTCCCCCGAATCTTACCATAGCCTTTTCATGACCTGCTCAGCGCCTTTACAAGTTTCCAACATATGAGGTTGACCGTTGTCTCGATATTGTGCTTTTGACCGGTCTTTGCGACCGCGCCGCAGATCGCATCGATCTCCGTCGGCGCGCCGCGAAGCACATCCTGCAACATGGAGGACTGATTCTCCGCGGTCTTGCGTGCCACCTCCTTTGCCATGGCAACGGGATCGTCGAAGGGCAGTTTGATCTTTTCAGCGCGGGCGACGTCCGCGGCCTCGCGCGCCAGCGCGCTCATCAGTTCGCGCGCAGACGGGCGGTTCAGCAATTCACCGTTCGGTACGCGCAACAACGCGGTGAGCGGGTTGATCGCGGCGTTGATGACCAGTTTCCCCCAGACGAGTGACTGCGCATCTTCGACGAGGTGCACATTGAATTTCGCGGAAAGTAATGCCGATTCAATTGAGACGAGTTTTTCATGCCGCTGAACAGACACGACGCCCTCACCCCCGGCGCGCGCAACGCCCGGCGCGACGAGCGTTGCGCCCGTGGTTGTGCTTCCCAGCGCAACGCGCGCGGCTCCAAGAATCTGCGCGAGGGTTTCGTAATTGCCTAATCCGTTTTGAAGGGTGACTGCGAGTCCGTCCTGTGCAAGACAATCGTTCAAATGGTTTGCGGCGCGTTCGGTCTGCCACGCCTTGACCAGCACAAGCGCGTGCTGTGCTCCGGCGCACTCGCGCGGGTCATCCGTAGCATGGACTTCAAAACACTGTTCATTTCCGGTTGAATCAACGAGCCGCGCGCCATCTTTTTCCAGCGCGACAATCCCCTCCTTCCACGTGCCGAGCATGGTCACGCGGTGACCGGCTCCCGCAAGGCGCGCCGCGAACAGCGTGCCCAGCGCGCCAGTGCCGACGATCAGAATGTTTTCCATCCGGGGTTGTGGGAGCGAACGGCCGTTCGCCCCTACCCAAATCAGATTTCCTTCAACAACGCGTCCCACTCGCTGTCGTCCATCTCGACGGTATGTTCCTGCGCGGGGAATCGTTTCGATTCAACATCCTCGATGAAATCGCCGAACGCTTTTTGCATCTCGCCGTGGAAGTTCGCATACTTCTTGACGAACTTCGGCGTGAAGCGCTCGAACAGGCCGAGCAGGTCATGCGTGACCAGCACCTGCCCATCACAACCTGCGCCCGCGCCGATGCCGATGGTGGGGATGGAAATCTTCTTCGAGATCAATTCTGCCAGCCGCGCAGGGACCGACTCGAGCACAAGGCTGAAACAGCCCGCCTCTTCGAGGATGACCGCATCTTCCACGAGTCGCTTGGCGGCGACGGCGGTCTTGTCCTGCGCGCGGAACCCGCCGAGTTGGTTGACCGATTGCGGCGTCAGCCCGAGATGCCCCATGACGGGAATCCCCGCGCCGACGATGGAACGGATCGCGTCCGCGCGTTCGCGCCCGCCCTCGAGTTTGACCGCGTCCATGCCGCCGTGCTGGAGGAACCTGCCCGCGTTACGCGTCGCCTCCTCCACGGACACTTGATACGACATGAACGGCATGTCGCCGATGAGCAAGGCGGTCTTCGCGCCGCGTGAGACCGCGCGGCAGTGGTGGAGCATCTCTTCCATGGTGACAGGAAGCGTGTTTTCGTAGCCGAGCACGACCATCCCCAGCGAATCGCCGACAAGGATGGAATCCACCCCGGCTTTGTCCATCGCCAGCGCGGTGGGGTAGTCGTAGGCGGTGAGCATGGTGATGATCTCGCCGCGTTCCTTTTTCTGGCGAAAGGTGAGGGTGGTGACTTTTTTGCGCGCAACCGGCGCGCCGGTGGAAACAGGTGTTGCGGACATGGTATCCTCCGAGTAGGTAGGAGCCGTTTGGTGCGGTCGTCCCCTTGTCGCCGCGGTGGACAGGCTTGTGTGATTTCACGTCGCGTTCACGCAGTGCGGATACGCGCGGTAGGCTGATTATTCCATAAAATTTGTTTTTCGCCTATAATGAAATTAACTGAAGAACACGCAACGTGCCCAATACCAGATGTGTCACCCTGAGCGTAGCGAAGGGTCTCGCCGCGAAGCGGCGGGATTCTCACCTGCACCCACCGCAGGTGCGGTGTCGGTCGCTTTGCTCCCTCAGAATGACACAATGTAGCAGGCGCATGAGAGGAGATTTATATGAAACGAATGTTTGGCTTTCTGATCGGCATTGTGGTCGGTAGTCTCGTCGGTTCGACGATCGCGCTGTTGATGGCGCCTGAATCGGGGGAGGGATTGCGCTCAAGACTCCGCGCCCGAGGGGCGGGCTTCTTCGATGACATCCGCCACGCGGCGGACGAGCGCCGCATTGAACTTCGCCACAAATTGGAGGAAATGCGCGCGCCAAGGGAGGGCTAAGACTATTGGTATAAACGTTGTTCTCCGTTAGGAGAAAAGTTGTCGCGAATTAGAACGGGAGAGGAGGCCGACGCGGGAATAAGGGATGTTATTGTTCCCGCTCCCGCAATCGCGTCTCCGCCAACGCACTGCCACCAGCCAACCGAGTTTGTAACGCTAACGCTTGCGTCTCCGCCTGATTGGGTACAGGTTGCTCCCCCGTTCATTGTCACAACAACGCTCAAGGTTGTTGACCCCGATGACTGGCCCGTCAAGTACGCCTGATAGGGGGATGTCAGGTCCGTGTAGGAACCAGACCCCGCAGGGCAACCGGGAGGGTTGGGAGTTGATGTTGCGCAAACACTGGCAACCGAAGAATTTCCGACATTAAAAGCAACGCTCTGAATCGTCCCACCAACAGGGGTTATGTTGGGAGAAACTGTCACTGTTGAGCCAACATCCAAAGTATAA
>Ga0187893_10008462_pt1 | contig 16203 bp, 15 predicted proteins | sample MA1701074metaG_FD_139574 | JGI IMG/M metagenome (GOLD analysis project Ga0187893, IMG submission 139574) | White microbial mat communities from a basaltic lava cave in the Kipuka Kanohina Cave System on the Island of Hawaii, USA - MA170107-4 metaG ...
AACGCGCCCTCCGCGTCCGTCGTCGCCGCGCGCCCGTCGACCGTCAGCGTCGAGCCGGCGGTCCGGAGGCGGCCGCGGACCGCCACCGGCCCCTTCGCGAAGACGAGGCGCCGGGCGGCGAGTTCCAAGGCCGGCGCCCGGGTCTCGATGTAGACGGTCCGGCTCTCGCTGGCGGTCTGGCCCGCGAGGTCGCGGGCGACGATGTCGAGCACGTGCGTGCCGTCCTCGAGGTCGATGCGCGCCGACGCCTCGCCGCTCGAGAGCCCCACGGTGCGCCCGCGCACGATCACCGACTCCGCGGGGTTTTCGTCGCGCACGCGGACGCGCACGGTCACCCCCTTCTCGGAAAACGACGCGCCCTCGGCGGGCTCGATCACCTCGAGGACCGGGGCGGTCCGGTCCACGCGCAACGGGAGCGTCCCCCGCCGCTCGTTGCCCGCCGTATCCACGATCAGGAAAGGGATCTCATGCGGCCCCTCGGCGCGCTCGAGCGTCACCTCCGCGCGCCCGCCGGAGAGAGGCAACGCGACGCCGCCCGCCTCGGCGCGCGCGAGCGGCACGTCGCCCGCGTCGATCCGAACGGTGGCCTCCGTCGCCACCGCCGGCGCCGCCACGCGCACGCCATCGAGCCGCTCGACCGCGAGCGCGCGCACCCGCGCGAGCGCCGCCGCGCGCTCCGGATGCGGCTCCAACGCCTGCGCCTCGGCGTAGTGCCGCTGCGCCTCCCAGATCGCCCCCGCGCGCTCGCGGACCGCACCAAGACCCTCGAGCGCGCCGGCGAGGGGCGCGTGGAGATCTCGCTGCGCCGGATTGGCCCGCAGCGCTTCGCGCAGCAACCGCACCGCCTCGTCGAAGTTGCGGTTCGCGACCAGCTTCCACGCCTCGGCCTTCAGCGACGGCTCCGCCGGCGCCGTCGGCTGCGTGCCGCGCCCGAGCGCGGCGGCCAGCGCCGCGACGAGGACGACCGCGATGCCCGCGAGCAGGCGGGTGCGGCGCCGCTTCGGCGGCGTCGCCACGAGACGCTCCGCGACCTCCGCCGCGCTCTGCGGCCGATCTCCCGGCTCGCGGGCGAGACAGCGCATGATCAGAGCCTCGAGGTCCGCCGGAACGCCGCCGGGCAGCGGTGCCGCGTTGTAAGTCACCGCTTCGGCGCGGAAGGGCGGCATCCCGGCGACCATCTGGTAGGCGATGCAGCCGAGGGAGAAGATGTCCCCGGCCACGGAGGCCTCGCCCTCCGGGGGACGCGTGGGGGCCGCGGGGGACCCGACGCCCGCGGCGCGGGCGACGGGCCCGGAAGGGCCGGGCGGCGCGGAGTCGGCGACGGCGCGCGCGACGCAGAAGTCGGCGACGAGCACGTGGCCGGCGCTGTCGGCGAAGACGGACTGCGGGCGCAGCTCGCCGTGGACGGCTCCGTTCTCGTGGGCGTAGGCCAGAGCGCGCGCGACGGCCGCCGCGATCTCCCGCGCGCGGGAGGGGGGGAGGCGCATGTCGGGCGTCGCCTCGATGAGTTCGACGACGCTCCTCCCCTCCGGCGGGCGGGTCCGGACGAAGAGCAGGCCCTCCGCGTCGCCGACCTCGTCGATGCCGAGGATGTGCGGATGGGAGAGCGCGGCGGCGGATCGCGCCGCCTGTTCGATCCTGCGCCGCTGCGTCTTCTCCTTCGAGAGGCCGGGGCGCAGCGCCGAGATCTGGACCCGCGTCCGCAGGTTGCCGTCGAGCGCGTCGTAGACGACGCCGAGGCCCCCCTTGCGCGCCTCGGCGAGGACGCGGTAGCGTCCCGCGAGCATCGTGCCGGGCTTGTAATCGACATCGGCGTCGGCCGACGCCGCCGCACCCTCCCCCGCATCCCCCTCCGCTCCGCCGCCGGTCAGGGTCGCGTCGTAGGAGGGGCGCCGCCTCGGATCGAGCAGCGTCATCTGCGCGTCGCGCACCTCGGCGAGCAGCCGTTGCAGCGCCGCCTGATAGCCGGGGCGCGGATCGGCCTGGCAGGTCTCCAAGAGGCGGATCCGCTCGAGGGCGGCGCGCACGATCACGCCATGGTCGCTCTCGAAGAAGGGAACCCCGAGCAGCGTGTAGTAGTCCGGCGCCCGAGCACCCGGCGGCAGCCCGAGAACCTCGCCGAAGAAGTAGTCCCTCGGACTGCGCGGATGGAAGTCATCGGCCATGAGACCCGTCTAGGATAGCCCATCCGCTGGCAGCGTCTGGGAGAATGGCGCGCTGTGATCAGGATCGGCCGATACGCGGTGCACGCGATCCCGAGCGGCGACTTCGCGCTCGACGGCGGATCGATGTTCGGCGTCGTGCCGAGGCCCATCTGGGAGAAGTCCAACCCCCCCGACGAGCGGAACCGCATCGCGCTGGCGATGCGGCTGCTGCTGCTCCGGGGCCCCGGACGCACCTGGCTCGTCGACACCGGCGTCGGCGACAAGTGGGGCGACAAGGAGAACACGATCTACCGCGTCGAGAACGCGCTTCTGCCCGACGAGGCGCTGCGGCGCGCCGGGTTCGACCCGGGCGAGATCACCGACGTGCTGCTGACCCACTTCCACTTCGACCACGGCGGCGGCTCGACGCGGCGCGACGGGACGCCGGTCTTCCCGAACGCCCGCCACCACGTGCAGCGGCGCCAACTCGAGTGGGCGCGCGACCCCGCGCCGAAGGATCGGGCCTCCTACCGGCCCCCCGACTTCATGCCGCTCTACGAGCAGGGGCTGCTCGTGCTGCACGACGGGCGCGACGAGATCGCCGACGGGATCGAGGTGCTGCCGATGGAGGGGCACACCGAGGCGATGCAGGTCGTGCGCGTCTTCGACCGGGAGACCTCGCTGCTCTACGTCGCCGACCTCGTGCCGACCCGCAGCCACATCCGCCTCCCCTTCGTGATGGCCTACGACAACCGCCCCTTGCAGACGATGCGCGAGAAGGAGGAGCTGCTCTCCCGCGCGGCGGACGAGGGATGGATCCTCTTCTTCGAACACGACCCCGGTTGCGCCGCCTGCCGCGTCGTCCGCGGCGGGCGCGACTTCGAGCCGGGACCCGAGGTGACCTTCGCATGAGCTTGACAACCCATGACGTCCGCGCGGCGCTGAAGGGGCTCCTCCCCCCGGAGCAGGTCTCCGAGGTGAAGGACACGGGCGGGAAGGTGCTCGTCACCGTCGCCGCGAACGTCGCGACCGGGGAGAAGCCCGCGTTCGCCGACAAGATCAAGGAAGCGGTCAAGAGGCTCCCCGGCGTGAAGGATGTCTTCGTCTCCTTTGCGGCGGCGGCACAGGCACCCGCCGCGGCGCCGGGGCCCCAGCCCATGGAGAAGGTCCGGCGGATCCTCGCGGTGGGCGCCGGCAAGGGGGGGGTCGGCAAGTCCACCGTCGCGGTGAACCTCGCGGTCGCGCTCGCGGCGCGCGGGCTGAAGGTCGGCCTGCTCGACGCCGACATCTACGGCCCGAGCGCGGCGATCATGACCGGGACGACGGAGCACAAGGCGCAGGGCGACGCGCAGCAGCGGGTCATCCCGGCGGTGCGCCACGGCATCCGGATCATCTCCGTCGCCTTCCTGCTTCCGAAGGACCAGTCGGCGATCGTCTGGCGCGGCCCGATGGTCGGCAAGATGGTCACGCAACTGCTGCACGGCGTCGCCTGGGGCGAACTCGACTACCTCGTCGTCGACCTCCCGCCCGGCACCGGCGACGCGGTGCTCAGCCTCGCGCAGGCGGTGCCGCTCAGCGGCGCCGTCGTCGTGACGACGCCGCAGGAGGTCGCGCTGATCGACGTGCTGAAGGCGGTCGAGATGTTCCACGCGGTCAAGGTGCCCGTCGTCGGCGTCATCGAGAACATGTCGGGCTTCACATGCCCCCATTGCGGCGAGACCACCGACATCTTCCTCGCCGGCGCCGGCAAGAAGGCCGCCGCCAAGTACGGCATCCCGCTCCTCGGCACGCTGCCGCTCGACCCGACGGTCCCCCCCAGCGGCGACAGCGGCGAACCGGTCACGAACTCCGCCCCGAAGAGCCCGACCGCCCTCGCCTTCCGGAAGATCGCCGAGGCCACCGACCAGCGCCTGACGGCGCTGGAGGGAAGCACCGCAAGGCCCTTTGCGCTCGAGTGGGAAGGGTAGGGGGTCCGGGGGCCCCCGCACCCCCCCAAAGACCCCCAAATTTAGTGGACGCGTGCTATATCTTATGGAAAGAGGACCGCAGAAGTCCTCTTTCCCATGCTCCGGATCACGAAACAGACCGACTACGGGATCGTCCTGATGACGCAGTTCGCGTCGGAGGGGCCGGGGTCCCTGCTGACGGCCCGCGACCTCGCGCGGCGCGCGGGGCTGCCGCTCCCGACGGTCAGCAAGATCCTGAAGGCGCTCGCACGGGGCGCGCTGCTGCTCTCCCACCGGGGGGTGCACGGCGGCTACAGCCTCGCGCGCAGCCCTGACCGGATCTCGGTCGCGGAGATCGTCGAGACGCTCGAAGGGCCGATCGCGATCACCGAGTGTCTCGACGAGGCGACGAGCGACTGCGGCATCGAGCGCCTCTGCCCGGTGCGGACGAACTGGCGGCGGATCAACGAGGCCGTCTACGCCGCCTTGACCGGGATCCCGCTTGCGGAGATGGCCGCGACGATTTCCTTCTCGGACCTGATCGCGCGCAAGAAGGCGAAGGCAATCCTATGAACAGCAACGACACGATCCAGCAGCAGGTGGACCGCGAATACAAGTGGGGATTCGTCACCGACATCGAGGCGGACGCCGCGCCGCCGGGGCTCAACGAGGAGATCGTCCGCTTCATCTCGCTGAAGAAGCAGGAGCCGGAATGGTTGCTCGACTGGCGGCTGAAGGCCTACCGCAACTGGCAGAAGATGGAGGAGCCGAAGTGGCCCAACGTGCGCTACGGCAAGATCGACTACCAGGCCGCCTGCTACTACAGCGCGCCGAAGCGGAAGGGCGACGGGCCGAAGAGCCTCGACGAGGTCGATCCGGAGTTGCTCAAGACCTACGAGAAGCTCGGGATCCCGCTGCGCGAGCGCGAGTTGCTCGCCGGCGTCGCGGTGGACGCCGTCTTCGACAGCGTCTCCGTCGCGACGACCTATAAGGGCAAGCTGAACGAACTCGGCATCGTCTTCTGCGCCTTCAGCGAGGCGGTGCGGGAGCACCCGGAACTCGTGCGGAAGTACCTCGGCTCCGTCGTGCCGCAGAACGACAACTTCTTCGCGGCGCTGAACAGCGCGGTCTTCTCCGACGGCTCCTTCGTCTACGTGCCGAAGGGGGTGCGCTGCCCGATGGAGCTCTCGACCTACTTCAGGATCAATGCGGCGAACACGGGGCAGTTCGAGCGGACGCTGATCGTCGCCGACGAGGGCGCCTACGTCAGCTACCTCGAGGGATGCACCGCGCCGATGCGCGACGAGCACCAGCTCCACGCCGCCGTCGTCGAACTCGTCGCGCTGGGAGACGCCCAGATCAAGTACTCGACGGTCCAGAACTGGTACCCCGGCGACAAGGAGGGCAAGGGCGGCATCTTCAACTTCGTGACGAAGCGCGGCGCCTGCCGCGGCGCGAAGAGCCGCATCTCGTGGACGCAGGTGGAGACCGGCTCCGCGATCACGTGGAAGTACCCGAGCGTGATCCTGCAAGGGGACGACTCCGTCGGCGAGTTCTACAGCGTCGCGCTGACGAACCACCACCAGCAGGCGGACACCGGCACGAAGATGATCCACATCGGGAAGAACACGAGGAGCACGATCGTCTCGAAGGGGATCTCCGCCGGCAAGGGGCAGAACACCTACCGCGGCCTCGTGAAGATCCTTCCGGGGGCCGAGAACGCGCGCAACTACAGCCAGTGCGACTCGATGCTGATCGGGCAGCAGTGCGGCGCCCACACCTTCCCCTACATCGAGGTGCGCAACAAGACGGGCACCGTCGAGCACGAGGCGAGCACGAGCAAGATCGGCGAGGACCAGATCTTCTACTGCAACCAGAGGGGCATCCCGACGGAGGATGCCGTTTCCATGATCGTCAACGGATTCTGCAAGGAGGTCTTCCAGGAGCTGCCGATGGAGTTCGCCGTCGAGGCGCAGAAGCTCCTCGGCGTCAGCCTCGAAGGCAGCGTCGGATGAGAGAAAACATCATGCTCGAGATCAAGAACCTGAAGGCCCGCATCGAGGGCAAGGAGATCCTGAAGGGGCTCACCCTCACCGTGAAGGCGGGCGAGGTCCACGCGATCATGGGGCCCAACGGCTCCGGCAAGAGCACGCTCGCGAGCGTGCTCGCGGGCCGCGAGGCCTACGAGGTGACCGGAGGCAGCGTCACCTACCGCGGCGAGGACCTGCTCGCCCTCGACCCCGAGGAGCGCGCGGCGAAGGGGCTCTTCCTCGCCTTCCAGTACCCGGTCGAGATCCCCGGCGTCAACAACGCCTACTTCCTCCGCACCGGCCTCAACGCGATCCGCAAGGCGCGCGGGGAAGAGGAGGTCGACGCGGTGGACTTCCTCGCGATCGCCCGCACGAAGATGAAGCTCCTCGACATGGACGAGAGCCTCCTCAAGCGCGCCGTCAACGAGGGGTTCAGCGGCGGCGAGAAGAAGCGGAACGAGATCTTCCAGATGGCGGTCCTCGAGCCCACGCTGGCGCTCCTCGACGAGACCGACAGCGGCCTCGACATCGACGCGCTGCGCACCGTCGCGCAGGGCGTCAACGCGCTGCGCGGCCCCGACCGCGCGATCGTCGTCGTGACCCACTACCAGCGGCTGCTCGAGCACATCGTGCCGGACTTCGTCCACGTGCTGCACGACGGCCGGATCGTCCGGAGCGGCGACAAACGGCTCGCGCTGGAACTCGAGGAGAAGGGCTACTCCTGGGCGGAGGCCGCGGCCCGATGACGACATCGATGACGACATCGATGACGACATCAATGACGACACTGATGGAGTCGCTCGCGACCGGCTTCCGCGCCCTCGAGCGCGAGCACGGCGAGGATCGCTTGCAGCAGATGCGCCGCCAGGCCTTCGCGCGCTTCCGCGAACTGGGGCTGCCGACGAGCCGCGACGAGGCGTGGAGGTTCACGCCGCTGGGACCGATCACGAAGGCGGAGTACGCGCTCGCGCGCCCCGGCCAGCGGAGGGTCACGGCGCGCGATGTCGAGCGGGCGGGGCTGGGCGGACCGCGCTCGGCGCTTCTCGTCTTCGAGAACGGCCACTTCCGCGCGGACCTATCGGAGCGCGGGGAGTTCGCGGCGTCGATCGCGGAGGCGCCGCCGGCGGGACTCTTCGAGGAGATCGACGACAACGCCTTCGTCGCGCTGAACGCCGCGTTCGTCGAGGACGGCCCGAGGATCCGCGTCCCGAAGGGGGCGCGGCCCCCGCACCCCCTCCACATCCTCCATCTCGGACATGGCGCGCGCTCCTTCCCCCGCACCGTCATCGAGATCGAGGAGGGCGCCGAGGCGCGGATCGCGGAGGTCCACGCCTCGCTCGGCGAGGAGGGCCACTTCACGAACGCGGTCGCTGATGTCGCGGTCGGCCGCAACGCGGGCCTCGAATACGCGCGCCTGCAAGTCGAGAACGGGGCGGCGGTCCACGTCGGCGCGCTGCGCCTGCGCCAGGAGCGCGACAGCCGCTTCACGAACCACCAGATCACGCTCGGCGGCGCGCTCGTGCGCAACGACCTGACGGCCTCCCTCGACGGCGAGCACGTGCTCTGCACGCTGAACGGCCTCTATCTGACGCGCGACACGCAGCATGTCGACAATCACACGACGCTGCTGCACCGGATGCCGCACGGCGAGAGCCACGAGCTTTACAAGGGAATCCTCGACGGCCGCTCGAGCGGCGTCTTCACCGGGAAGATCCACGTCTTCGAGGGGGCGCAGAAGACCGACGCGAAGCAGTCGAGCGGCAGCCTGCTGCTGACGGACACCGCCGTCGTGGACGCGCAGCCCCAGCTCGAGATCTACGCCGACGACGTCAAGTGCACGCACGGCGCGACGGTGGGCCAACTCGACCGGAACGCGCTCTTCTATCTCCGGTCGCGCGGGATCGCCGCGGATGCGGCGCGCGGCATGCTCGTCGCCGCGTTCGCCGCCGACGTGACCGGGCGGATCAAGATCGAAGCCGCCCGCGAGAAGGTCGACGCGCTGCTCCGCGAGCGGCTGCCGGGGGGGGCCTAGGGGGCCATGGGGCACACGGCGGCCGCGTTGGCCTTCGACGTCGAGCGGGTCCGCGCGGACTTCCCGATCCTCTCGCGGCAGATCCTCTGCAAGCGGCTCGTCTACCTCGACAACGCCGCGAGCGCGCAGAAGCCGCAGGCGGTCCTCGACGCGGTGCGCCACTTCTACGCCGAGGAGAGCAGCAACGTCCACCGCGGCGTCCACTACCTGAGCACCGTCGCGACGAAGGCGTACGAGGGGGCGCGCGACCGGATCCGGGAGTGGATCGGCGCGCGCGACCGCGGCGAGGTGGTCTTCACGCGCGGCACGACCGAGTCGATCAATCTCGTCGCGCAGAGCTTCCTGCGCCCGCGCGTGCGCGAGGGGGACGAGGTCCTGACCACGCACATGGAGCACCACAGCAACATCGTGCCGTGGCAGATCCTCGCCGAGCAGACCGGCTGCCGGCTCGTCGTCGCGCCGATCGACGACCGCGGTGAATTGCAACGCGACGAGTTCGAGCGACGTATCACGGCGCGCACGCGGCTCGTCTCCGTCGTCCACGTCAGCAACGCGCTCGGCACCGTGAACCCGGTGCGCGAGATCTGCGCCGCGGCCCGTGCGCGCGGCATCCCCGTGCTGATCGACGGCGCGCAGGCGATGCCGCACCAGCGCGTGGACGTCGGCGCGCTCGGCTGCGACTTCTACGCCTTCTCCGGCCACAAGCTCTACGGGCCGACCGGCATCGGCGTGCTCTACGGGCGCCGGGAGCTTCTCGACGCGATGCCCCCCTGGCAGGGCGGCGGCGACATGATCTCGAACGTGACCTTCGAGAAGACGACGTGGAACGAACTCCCCTACAAGTTCGAGGCGGGCACGCCGCACGTCGCGGGGGCGATCGGGCTCGGCGCCGCGGTGGACTACCTGCGCGCCCTCGACCTCGGCGCCGCGGCGGAGCACGAGGCCGACGTGCTCGCCTACGCGACGGCGCGCCTCGCCGAGGTGAAGGGGCTGCGGCTGATCGGCACCGCCCGCGAGAAGATCGGCGTCGTCAGCTTCGTGCTGGAAGGCGTGCACCCGCACGACATCGGCACGATCCTCGACCAGGAGGGGATCGCGATCCGCGTCGGCCACCACTGCGCGCAGCCGGTCATGCAGCGGTTCAAGGTGCCCGCCACGGCGCGCGCGAGCTTCGCCTTCTACAACACCCGCGAGGAGGTCGACGCTCTCGTGCACGGCCTCGCGCGGGTCCGGGAGCTCTTCCCGCAATGAGCGACCTGCGCGAGCTCTACCAGCAGTTGATCCTCGACCATAACCGGAGCCCGAAGAACTTCCGGACGCTGGAGGAGCCGACCGGCCACGCCGACGGACACAACCCGCTCTGCGGCGACCGCGTGACCGTCTACGTCCGCCTCGAGGGAGATCTCGTCGCCGACGTGAGCTTTCTCGGCGAAGGGTGCGCGATCAGCAAGGCGAGCGCGAGCCTGATGACGCAGGCACTCAAGGGCAAGACGCTCGCGCAGGCGCAGGATCTGCTCGCGAAGTTCGTCGCGATGGTGACGACGGACGCCCCGCCCGACGAGGCGCTCGGCAAGCTCGCCGTCTTCAAAGGGGTCTGCGAGTTCCCGATGCGCGTGAAGTGCGCCACGCTCGCGTGGCATACGCTGGAGGCCGCGTTGAAGCCATGAACACCGAAGAGACCAAGCAGAAGATCGTCGAGGCGATCCGCACGGTGTTCGACCCGGAGATCCCGGTCAACATCTACGACATGGGCATGATCTACCAGATCGATGTGGAGGGGTCCGGGGAGGCGTACGTCAAGATGACGCTGACGAGCCCGATGTGCCCCGTCGCCGGCACGCTGCCCGGCGAGGTCGAGATGAAGGTCGCCTCGGTCGAGGGCGTCACCGCCGCGAAGGTGGAACTCGTCTGGGACCCGCCGTGGGGCATGGACAAGATGTCGGAGGCGGCGCGCCTTCAGCTCGGAATGATGTGAGCCGGCAGGGCGCCAGCCCGGCGCAGGTTGCCCACCGCCGCCGTGAAGAGCCTCTCGTCGCGGGGGTGGCGAAGGCGCACGGAGGTGCTCCGGAGGCTGCCATCCTCGACCCTCCATGTGACCCGGAGCGACCGGAAGGGGCCTCCGAGCCGTCCCGCAGGCGTGCGCTCGATGACCGCGACCAGCACCAGCCACGCGGCGTAGAGGATGGCACCGAATCCGAGCCACTTGGCCACTGTGCCCGAGAAGTCGCCGAAGATCCCCTTCACCAGGAGCGGCGCCACGATCAGCAGCAGGACCCCGGAGCAGCCGAGCAGCCCGCGGCGCTCGCGGACCTGCGCGACCTCGACCAGCGCGTCGAGCGGGATCCGCTCCGTGCCGATCAGGGCGGCGCCCTGCTGCAGCGAGAGTTCCACCGCCGAGCCGTTCGACGCCTGCCCCGGCAGGATCCCCGTCTCGGTGATCCCCTCGGGCACCACGGGCACGAGGCGGTTCTGGACGTGCTGCACGAGGCGCTCGATCCACGCGATCCTGACGGGCACGAGCCCGGCGCTGCGGTCGAGGCGGATCGAGTTCCAATAGACGATGAAGAAGCCCGCCACGGTCAGGAAGGCGTCCAGCACGTAGGCCGAGAGCGGCGCGCCGTCCGGGTAGTGCTTCTTCATGTGGAACGAGACCCCGATGGCATGGAACAGATTGGTGCCGAGGACGAGCCGCCAGTAGTGGCGGAAGGCGCGGTAGCGGGGCCGCCTCCCGAGCCTCGCCTCCAGCCGGCGCGCGTAGAGGTAGACGATGAGGCAGGGGAGCATCATCGCGAAGACGAGCCCGACGAAGTTCATGCTCCCGCTCGGGTCGAGCGTCGTCGACCCGACCACGAACGCGATCAGCACCGCGAGGCCCGCGACCGGGTAGACGCAGAAGCTGATGACAAAGGCGCAGAAGGCGACGATCACGAGGATCGCCACAAGCACGATCCCGCCGCCCCCGCCGGCCCCCCCGGCCCCCCCGGCCGCGCCACCCCCGAGCGGCCCCCGCGCGCGGCGTTCGCGCTCGGTCGCCCCCGCCTTGTAATCGTCGGAATTGACGTCGAATCCGACCGTCAAACCCTTGAGGCCCGCCTCGTAGTCGCCGTTCGCCATCGTCGTCCTGTCCCGTTGGCACGAGAGGCTAATCGAGCCGCCCCGGGTTGCCAAGACCGCACTTGCCGCTCTCGCCGTCAGCGGCGGAGCACCGGCAGGGAGCGCATCGCCTCGGGCGCGCGCTCGATGCCGAGCAGATCGACACGCTCGATGTAAGCACTCGAGAATTCGTCCAAGCAGCGGACGAGCGCGCCGACGGTGGCCTCCCCCCCGTACGTGCCATGCAGATCGAATACTGCGGTCGCCGGAGACTCGTGGCCCGTACGCAGGAAGCAGAGCAACTTGGCATCCAGACCCCGCATCGGAGTAATCGCCCGCCCTGCCCACAGGCGTTCCGGATCCCCCGCAGTGAAATCCGCGGAGGGCCACTTGCGCACTCCCAGTTGCAGCTTGTAGATCCGAGCCGCCTGGATCTCGGCGAGGACCCACGCCAGAGCCCGGCAGGAGGCGTTCTGGTCGGCGCGAAGCAGCAGAAAGAGCCTCGACCAGCGCTGCCCATCGGGCGATACCTCCACGAGTCCGTCGTCGCCGCGCCGAGGGCCATGGAGGGCGACAACGTTCACGAGCTACTCGCCGAGCTCTCTCCACGTCATCTGGATCCCGCCGTAGTAGAGGCGCCCGTCCGCGGTGAGGCTGACAACCAGGCGATCGTCCGAGTCGTCATCCTTGTCTTCGAGACCCATCGAGGCGACCGGCAGATCGACCGGGTAGCACTGGTGCCGGGAGACCTGCTCGATCCATCTCCGGATCGGCTCAGCATGCGGCGGCTTCGGAAGGGCCCGAGCCCCGGCATCCCACGGGTGGATCGCCTCGAGGCCGACCTCGACCGCGGCGACTCCCGCGTCTCTCAGAACCGCAGCCGCAGCAAGTACGGCGGCGCACGAGACCTCCCCGCTCGCCTCCACCGAGAAGCCGGTCCGCTCGCGTTCGACAGGGGAGCGCCGCTGGAGCATGGAGTCGGCCCACGGGCCGAGGTCATTGGCGCAGGACGTGACGGCCGGCTCGACTCCCCAGTCCGGCGTGAGCCTGTATTGCGCGGCCGCACCGGGAATGACCTCGAGGATGCCAACCGTCCATGGCACGCCCCAGGTTCGCTCGTCCCACTCCCACTTCGGGTTCCATAGCTTTTCGCGCCACAGGCCATCGAAGACCGTCAGGTCGATCCATGCGCCCCACTCGTCCCAAGTGCATCTCACCGAGCTGTGGCCCGCCGCACCAAGCGCCGCCAGCACCCATTGCACATGCATCCAGAGGGCACCCCTGTCCGCGCGCAACACGATCGGCGTCGCACGGCGTCGCGAGGTCGGCGATGCTCACGACCGAGGCGCCGCCCGGCGAGGCGCTCGGCCAGCTCGCGGTGTTCAAGGGCGTCTGCGAATTTCCGATGCACGTCAAGTGCGCGACGCTCGCGTGGCATACGTTGGAGGCGGCGCTACCGTCATGAATCCCGAAGAGATCAAGGAGCGCATCATTGCCGCGATCCGCACGGTCTTCGACCCCGAGATCCCGGTCAACATCTACGACATGGGCATGATCTACCAGATCGATGTGGAGGGGTCCGGGGAGGCGTACGTCAAGATGACGCTGACGAGCCCGATGTGCCCCGTCGCCGGCACGCTGCCGGGCGATGTCGAGATGAAGGTCGCGAGCGTCGAGGGAGTCACCGCCGCGAAGGTGGACCTCGTCTGGGACCCCCCCTGGGGCCCCGACAAGATGTCGGAGGCCGCGAAACTGCAGCGCGGGATGATGTGACCGGACGCGGGCGACGGCGCGCCGCCGCTAGTCACTCGCTGTGCGAGCCCGGCGCCTCGGCGGCAGGACATCCTCGGGCTGATTACTCCACTCCCGGCTCCACGTATCCCACGTCCCTTCACGATCGGCCGTCATCTCGACGGTAACGTCGGTGATCCGGCCCTCGCTCAATGTGACAAACTCCCGCTGAGGCCGACAGCCGTGTCGGTACAGCTCGATTGTCCAATCACCCGGGCAGTGGGCGAAGAACGGCAGCGCACGAGAGCGCCCCAATCCAGGCGCGACAATGAACTGTCCGTCGAACGCAAGCACACGCCGCTCACGGTCGTACCGGAAGGACGCTGACACCGGTCCGCGACCCGGCCCTGCAAGCACGCCGACATCGTCAAGCGCGTTGCCATCCTCATCGACAGCGGTAACGCGGAACGCCGCACTCGTTAGCCTCAGGGTTGCCTCTGCCGGCGCCCCCCGGATCACATTCAGCGATGCATTCTCAAGGACCATAGCAGGGTTTCTCGGATCCGCCGACACCGAGTAGTTGCCCACGGGCACTGAGACCGCACACGAGTTGCCCCCCGAATCAAAGTGAGCGCGCAGCCAGAGCGCGTCGTTGCGCGAACTGTGTGCCAGCCGCAGCCACATCGCGACCGGGCCTATCCCCTCGCCCGTGGCTGTGCGCAGGCACAGCGTTGCCGCGCCCTGCTCCTCCACGGGACGAAGCGCCACGTCCACTGGCGCGAGGAACTCCGAGGATCCGATGGGCACCAGCGGTATCTCCGCCGCTGCCTCCTCATATCCCGGCGCTTCTACTCGACACGGCACGCTCGCGTCACCTGGAACCGGCCACGATTCGGAGATCGCGATTATGGCGAACATCGATTGTGGCAACACGTCGGGTCGCAAATCCCAGGTGCGACCGTTCGCGCGAAGGAGGGCGGCGCTCTCCGAGGTATGAGCCCACCGAGCACCCTGCTTAAGTCTCGGAGTCACTCGAGCACAGCCGACTGCTGCTCCAGAGACTTGGTCCTTCACCGCGACACAGGCCGCCGCCAGGGGCACGACTCTCAGCCTCACCCCATCCTGTCCGGCTCGTGCCACGACCCCCCGCGCCATGCCGGGCCCGGATGCGCGCAAGTCACCTACATGTGGCAGCCCTGCTAGCCCGGCCTCCGTGACCTCCACCATGTAATGACCTGGCGTGAGTCCACCGAGTTCAAACCGCCCTCCCGCTCCCGTGACGGATGCCTGGAACTCGGCACTACCGGGCACGAACAGCTCGATGCACGCCGCGTCGGCCGGCATCCCCAGACAGCGTGCCGTTACCCGAAGATCGGGGATGCCCTCCTCCCCTTGCGGCGCCAATACCTGTCCGCGAATGGACAACCCTTGCCGCAGTACGACATCGAACTCGGTGTGCGCAAAGCCCTGTGGCACCGGCGTCCAGAACGGCAGGAATCCCTCGCGGCGGACATGGACCTCGATGCCTTCCGGACGAGGGGACTCCAGCAGCGTGCTCCGCAACTGGTACCCTCCCCCCGGCTCCGTTACCGCGATACGTCCGTCTCGCGCGAGCACTTCGAGAGGGCAGGGTTCGGCGCCTGCGGGCAGGAGAACGACGGTAGCCCCCGCGATCGATTCACCGTACTCCGTCAGAACGCGGCCGCGAAGGACGGGTGCGCTCGGATTCCCAGGCGGAGGGTGATTCTTCAGCCTATCAATCTCATCTTGGATAGCATCTCGTCTCTCTGCCTGCGGAGCGCGGAACGTGAACTCCATGTTGTCTGCTCGATGGGTCAACGCGCCGCTCCGAAGGGACTTTCGCGCGAAGTCCCCGGCGAGCTGAATGAGGAGCAGACCAACGACCAACAGTGCCATCGCCAGCAGCCCAACCGCCCCCAGAGTTCTGATGCGACACTTCATGCTTTGCCACTTGCCGAGGTGGAGTGTGACCGATCGAGCGGCGGTGCGGCTAGCGGGACCAGAGCTGCGAGCAGTACACCCGCCATCCCTACGTGTACCCATGCTGTCAGGCGGAACCAGCCCCCGAAGCAGCCGCAGTCGTCTTGGCCGTTCAGCATCAGGATGGCGAGCAAACAGACGCCGGCGAGCAATAGGAGAGATGCCGCACCGCTTGCAAAGCGGCGTGATCGAGGGATGAGAAGTCCGACGGCGATGAATGCCTCGAGCAGGGCGACCGCCACGCTCGAGAATGACCCAGGAGCAAGGAGTGCGACTGGCCCCACGGCCACGGGTTCACGCGCCGGAACGAGCTTGGAGAGTGACGAGGCCGTGAACACGAGAACGCAGACAGAGAGCGCTACCTGTCCTATCACGCGAGCCAGCCATCGAGGCTTTGAGCGTATGGCGGTCATCGTTTTTCGGCCGGCAAGGGTAAGTCTACCACGCTCAGGGCAGTTTCAAACCGTGACCACTGTATCACTGAGGACGCAGCACCGAAGGCATCAGGAGCAACACTTCGCGTGGCCTCTGCTGTGCATACGTCGATCCCCTGTGCGGGTAGGATCGAGCCTAGGGCCACTGCTGGGTGATGTGGTTCGGTCGGCGCATCACAGAGCATGAGGGCGAGTGGCGACTTGCGGTGCACAAGCGCCGCTGTGCCGCTACTCACACCAGCACGTGAACTTCTTGTCGTAACCGTAGCCGCCGGGTCCGGGCCCGAAGGGGTTCGTCGCGCTCGGCGTGTCCGTCGTAAACTCGCACTCTTCGCCTTCCGGACAGAGCGCGGAATAGAAGCAAACCACGAGGGGCGCGCCCGACGCCGTTGCTTGCATCGCTGCGTTGCACTTCGCCCCGACTCCCGGGCAGTAGCATGTCATCCACCCGCCTCCGGCATCGGTTGCTTCCGGACAAGCCGTTGGGCAGTCGATCTTTTTGCAGTGAACGTGCTGGTGGCCCATCGAGAGGGTGTAGATCCCGTCTGTGTCCCAGTAGACGTCGGCGTGGCATCCACCACCAGCGCCTGTGTCAGCGAACGCGATTGCGACGAGGGAAAGAACCACGCAAGCAGCGCTCATGAGAAGCTGTATGTGTCGGAGCATGTACGCAGCCTACCCCCCCCCCTGTACCGTTCACGACGTGACGTCGGGAACGTCTTGGGGCTCCCTCATAGGACGATTCGAGTTGTTCGGCCCGCTGCCGGGAGCGACCTTTTGCCCCCCTGCGCT
>Ga0187893_10008463_pt1 | contig 16200 bp, 10 predicted proteins | sample MA1701074metaG_FD_139574 | JGI IMG/M metagenome (GOLD analysis project Ga0187893, IMG submission 139574) | White microbial mat communities from a basaltic lava cave in the Kipuka Kanohina Cave System on the Island of Hawaii, USA - MA170107-4 metaG ...
CTTTTGCAAAAAACGTGGGAAGCCGTCGCGCCGAATCAGCCTTTTAACCTGTCATTCTTGAATGAGAATCTCGAAGCGCAATATCGCAACGAACAGCGCTGGCAAAAGATCGTCGTCTATGCGGCGATCTTTGCCATCATCATTTCCTGCCTCGGGCTGTTGGGATTGACCTCGCTGGCGGTCACGCGCCGCACCAAGGAGATCGGCGTCCGCAAAGTTTTGGGCGCGACCGTGGCCGGCGTCGTCGGGCTGCTCTCCAAAGATTTTCTCAAGCCCGTTCTCTTCGCCAATGTGATCGCCTGGCCCGCGGCTTATGTTGCCATGAACCAATGGCTGCAAAATTTCGCATATCGCGTCGACCTCGGCTGGTGGGTATTCGCACGCGCCGGCGGCCTGGCGTTGCTGGTCGCCCTGCTCACCGTCAGCGCGCAAGCCATTCGCGCCGCCCTGGCCAATCCGGCCGAAGCGCTGCGGTACGAGTGAAACAAAAAGATAAACTGATAAAAAGAAAAAAAAGATTGACCTCGGACTTTGGACAAAAGACTTCGGACTCTGCCATGCTCGCAAACTACCTCAAAATCGCAATCAGAAATCTGATCAAAAACAAGCTTTATTCCCTGTTGAACATCTCCGGCTTGGCCGTGGGCATGGCGAGCGTGATCCTGATTGCGTTATACGTGCAGGACGAGCTTGGTTATGATCGCTATCACCAAAAGGGCGGCAGAATTTATCGCGTCACGGTCTCGACCGACGCAACGGGAATTCCGAGCTGGATTGGCACGCCGGCGCCGCTTGGGCCGGCGTTCAAACAAAAATTTCCGGAAATCGAGGCCGCTGTTCGCATCGATCCGCTCGCTTTCAAACGCAAGAGCCTCGTCTCTTTTCAGGACAAAAGTTTTTACGAAGAGCGTTTCGTGCTCGCTGATCCGAATTTGTTTGAAGTTTTCGATTTCAAGCTGCTGCAAGGCGATCCTCAAAACGTGCTGCGCCATCCGGCCAACCTCGTGCTCTCCCGATCCACGGCGCAAAAATATTTCGGCAACGATGATCCCATCGGAAAAATCATCACCTACGACGGCAAAATCAATTTCACCGTCAGCGGCGTGATGGAAAATGTTCCCGCCAATTCACACTTCCTTTTTGATATGGTGGGATCGTATGAATATCTCGATGAGTTCTACGAATTTGAGGTCACGCGCCAATGGGGCATGCACAATTTTTACACCTACGTTTTGCTGCGCGAGCATGCCGGTGTCGCCGAACTCGAAGCGAAAAGCGCGCCTTTTCTCTCCGCCTTGAAGGGCCAACCGGTGAGCGCCGTGCATTTGCAGCCAATAACGGATATTCATCTCCGCTCGAAAGTCACGCGCGACCCGACGCATCGCGGCGAGGTGACGAGCCTCTATCTTTATTCTGCCATTGCCGTGGTGATCTTGCTGATTGCGTGCATCAACTTCATGAACCTGTACACAGCCAACGCCGAAATGCGCAGCCGTGAAATCGGCATGCGCAAAGTGCTCGGCGCGCATCGCCGGCAATTGGTGTGGCAGTTTCTCGGCGAGTCATTGGTTTTCTCCATGCTCGCATTGCCGTTCGCGGTGCTCTTCGCCGAGCTGGCGCTGCCGCAATTCAATCGCCTGGCCGGGAAAACGCTTGTCATTGCGTATGCAAAAAACCTGTGGTTGTTTGCCGGATTGTTCAGCCTGACGGCGATGGCGGGATTGATCTCGGGCAGCTATCCGGCGCTGTTCATGTCGGCGTTCCAGCCCGTGAAGATGCTGCGCCGGAAATTAGCGGCCGGCGGCAGCGGCAAAAAAGCGCTCGCCTTCCGGAATGTTTTGGTGATTTTCCAGTTCGTCGCCGCCATCGTGCTCATCGCCGGCGCGCTCATCATCAATAGCCAGATGCAATTTATTCGCGGCAAGAAGCTGGGGTATGAGCGGGAGAACATTGTCAACGTGCCCATTTACAGCGCGGCAACGCGCGAGACGCATCAGACTTTCAGAAATGAGATTTTGCGCCACACGAAGATCGTCGATGCCACCGCCACTTCTTTCACGCCGAGTGTGGAGCGTTGGCGCGAAGGTTTGTATTTCGAGGGCCGCACGGACGCCGACGAGCATAGCTTCTTTCGCATCTCGGGCGATTTCAATTTTGTGGAGTTGTTTGGGCTGGAGCTGATCGCGGGCCGGACTTTTGATAAAAATCTCCCGGCCGATATTCAAAACTCCTATATTTTGAACGAATCCGCGGTGCGCGCCATCGGTTGGAATGCCGAAGAAGCGCTTGGCAAAAGATTTGGCAACGGTGATGGCCAGGTGATCGGCGTCGTGCGCGATTTTCTTTTCCGCTCATTGCGTCGCGAGATGCAGCCGCTGGCGATCAACGTCATGCCGCGCATGTTCCAGTATATTTCGATCAAGATCAAGCCCGGCGAAATCCCGAACACGATCGGCTTTCTCGCCGAGGCGTGGAGCAAAGTCAATCCCGGCTTGCCGTTCGAATATTATTTCTACGACACGGAATTTGACCAGCTCTACAAAGCCGACCAAAGGCTGCAAACGGTGTTCGGCTATTTTTCTTTTCTGGCGATTTTCATTGCCGGCCTCGGGCTGTTCGGGCTTTCGCTCTTCACGACGCAACGGCGCACCAAAGAGATCGGCATCAGAAAAGTGCTCGGCGCGTCGGTATCAGGCCTCATCGGCTTGCTGCTGCAGGGCTTGTTCAAGCTGGTGCTCATCGCCTCGATTTTTGCCTGGCCGGTGGCCTATCTCGCCATGCAAACGTGGCTGCAAGATTTCGCTTACCGCGCCGGCTTCGACGTGTGGACGTTGATTTGGGCAACACTGACGACGTTGGCGATTGCGGTGCTGTCCGTCAGTTTCCAAGCCATCCGCGCGGCGCTGGCGAACCCGGTTGAAGCGTTGAGATACGAGTGATAAAACGTAAAACGTGAGGCGTAAAATTTACGTTTCACGTTTTACGGCTGACGTATTGTCCTCCAACTTTCTCGCCTCTGCAATCTCGTGTCAATTCACTGCGAGAATTATTTTCCTCACCCGCTATCGCATTTTCTTCGGTTAAAAATTGTATTTGTTTTTGCGTGTTTTCGTTTATATTATTGAGATGAAAATTTAGGGCGCTGCAATCGGTCGAGAAAAACAGAAGGCGCATGAAGACTAAGCTTGATTTAACCGACTGCCCACATCGGCGACGTCACCGACGTGGTCGCGTGCAAATTTAGCCGGCCAAGCTGTCAACCATTTCGGTGATATCACCGAAATGGTTAATTTATTGATTATATTAGCTTAAAATGAGTTTTTGGGGTTAAGAAATGCGCAAAAAATGCCAGTGGCAAACAAAAAATCAATAATTTAACTGCAACTCCAAAACATGATTAATTGAAAATAAATGACTTAGCTGTAATCATAAATAGGAGGAACGGGCATGAAAACTGAAATTCAAAAAACCTCTTCCGGCCATATCTCGCCGTTCGAGCAAATCCGACGAACAAACGAGGCCGGGATAGAGTACTGGTCGAGCCGTGATTTTGCTCAAGTCTTGCAATACAATGAGTATCGCAATTTTGAGCAAGTCATTCAAAAAGCACGCGCGGCGTGTTTCAATAGCGGCCAGCGTCTGGAAGACCATTTCGTTGACGTCGACGAAATGGTCGAGATTGGGAGCGGCGCCAAGCGCATGGTTAAAACGATTTACCTCTCGAGGTATGCGTGTTACTTGATCATTCAAAACGCGGATCCAGAAAAAGCCATTGTGGCGCTGGGACAAACCTATTTCGCGGTGCAAACGCGGCGGCAGGAGCTTTCCGATCAGATGATCGAAGATGAGCGGCGCTTGCTGTTACGCGATGAAATGACGAAGCATAATCTCAAGCTCGCCGATGCTGCCAAGCGCGCCGGGGTGATTCAGCCGATTGACTATGCCATTTTCCAAAACCACGGTTACATGGGATTGTATGGTGGTCTGACGGCTCAAAACATTCATCACCGCAAAGGCTTGAAAAAGAGCCAGCATATTCTCGATCACATGGGCAGCACCGAGCTGGCCGCCAATTTGTTTCGCGCCACGCAGACTGAGGAAAAGCTGCGTCGGGAAAATATTCAGGGAAAAGATAAAGCCAACTTGACGCATCGTCAGGTCGGCGCCAAAGTGCGCCAAACCATCAAAGAGCTTGGCGGCACGATGCCGGAGGATTTGCCTTCGGTTGACAGCATTAAAAAACTGAAATCGAAAAAGCCGCGGGAATTGAAATAAAATAAAGATGGCTTAAGATTTGACTTTTGCAATTTAAAAAACTAAAACGCCGTGAAAGGGGTTCATCATGAGCAAAAGAAACTTGCCCGCATTGGGCGAAAAATCATTTGAAGATCTGAAGCATTTCAATCAGCATGGCGCGGAGTATTGGAATGCGCGCGAGCGGGTGAAGAATCAAGCGCAGGCGATTCAAACCCACGAGCACGCCGGCAAAGAAGTGCGCGCGGCCATTCAGCGCATCGGCGGCACGATGCCGGAAAACCTGCCGCCCGCCGAGCATATCAAACAGGTGAAAAAACGCCTGATGGCAATACGTCAAAAGCCTCATCGACGTCGGCACCGGCAAGGCCAAGGATGGGAAAGCGCCGTTGTCGGAGATCATCGAGGTGTTGAACGAGCGCTTCGGCACACAATTTACCGAAGAAGACCGGCTCTTTTTCCAGCAGATCAAAGAAAAAGCCTGCAAGAACAATGAGGTGATTCAGACGGCGCTGGCCAATCCACTGGACAAGTTCGAGCTGGGGATTAGGAAGCTGATCGAGGATTTCATGATCGAGCGGATGGCGGACAACGACCAGATCGTGACGCGCTATATGGCGGATCAGGAATTTCAAAGTTCGGTTCTTCCACATATGGCGAAAGCGATCTTCGAAGCGATTCGAGGGAGCTCACCGGCGACAACTGCGGCGATTTGAAGAATGAATTTATTTTTCCATTTGTGCTTCCTTGAGCGAAGCGAAGTCCGACTTCATTTTTCTAAAACAGCGGCGTGGGAATATTCCCCCAGCGCACGTGCGCCGGCGGCTGCTCGATTCCCAGGATTTACCCGGAAGCTTTATTGGCTTTCACGACGACGAGCGGTTCCCGCGCCACCGTCTTTTTAATGATGTCTTCATCGGCAATCGGATTGCCCGTTGCAAATTTGGCTTTGGTGAAAAGCACCTTATACTCGTCGCGGTTGAACGACTTGGGTTGATGATGGCCGCGCACGCCTTCCGGCGATTTCTCGAGCGGCAGGTCGGGCAAGAACCAGTTTAAGGGAACGATGTAGTTCAACAGCTTGGCGCCGGCGCCGTATCCGGCCTGCGCTAATTGGTTTTGCACTTCGGAAGGCGCAAGCGCGATTTGCAGCGCGCTTTCCATCTCCGCCTGGCTCATCAGCGTTGTCGCCACCGTCGCCGCATCGTTTGCATAAAGAATCACGCTGCGGTTTAACGCATATCTTTCGATCAAAAATCCCTACTTTAAAAAGCCGATACAATAATATCATCCCAAGGACGTTATAGATTTAGTAACGCCTCCGTTTAATTTAGCGACGGTACTGATGAAGTTTCGGCTCGAACAAAATTATCCGAAAAGGACTGCGTCCATCGAGAATCCTTGGGCGCAGCCGCACCGAAAGGGATTTTTATCATGAACAAGCGCCAAATTTCCATAAAGTTTTTTGTTAGTTTGCTAGTTGCGTCATCACTTCTCGCGCAGCAGCGCACGGTCGGGCTTTTTCAGAACGACGCGAGCAAATCGTTCAACGGCTACACGCTGTTTGCGCCGACCCGTTCCTTTACGACTTATCTGATCAACAACGAGGGCCGTTTGGTGCATTCGTGGCAGAGCAATTATCCGCCGGGTCAGTCCGCTTATCTGTTGGAGAACGGGCATTTGTTGCGAACTGGCAATGTCAACAATCGCACTTTCACCAGCGGCGGCGCCGGTGGGCGCGTGCAGGAATATGATTGGGACGGCAAGCTGCTGTGGGATTTTGAGTATTCGAGCAATCAATTTCTTCAGCATCACGATATCGAGCCGTTGCCCAATGGCAATGTGTTGATCATTGCGTGGGAGGCGAAAACTTCCAGCGAGGCGATTGCCGCCGGCCGAAATCCGTCGTTAGTGACCACGCGCGGTTTGTGGCCGGATAAAATTATCGAAGTCAAACCACAGGGCACAACGGCCGGTGAGATCGTTTGGGAGTGGCATGCGTGGGATCATGTGATTCAAGATTTCGACGCAACGAAACCCAACTACGGCGTGGTCGCCGAACATCCGGAGCTGATCGATCTCAATTTCGCCGCCAACAACAATCCCGACTGGCAGCACATTAATTCGGTAAATTACAATCCGCAGCTTGATCAGATCATTCTGAGCGTTCACAACAATTTCAACGAGGTTTGGATTATCGATCACGGCACGACGAAAGCTGAAGCCGCCGGGCACACCGGCGGCAAGTATGGCAAAGGCGGCGATTTGCTGTATCGCTGGGGCAATCCGCAGGCGTATAAAAAAGGCAACGCCAGCCAGCAAAAACTTTTCGGCCAACATGATGCGCAATGGATCGCGCCGGGCTTGCCGGGAGAAGGCCATATTCTAATTTTCAACAACGGCGTGGGCCGGCAAGGTAGATATTCGTCGGTGGACGAAATCATTCAGCCGGTCGATGCAAACGGCAACTACACGCGCGTTGCCGGCTCCGCTTTTGGGCCGGAGGCGGCAACGTGGAGTTATTCGGCGCCGAATCCAACGGATTTTTATGCGCTGAACGTTTCCGGCGCGCAGCGCCTGGCCAACGGCAACACGCTGATTTGCGACGGCCCGCACGGCATTTTCTTTGAAGTGACGTCGAGCAAAGAAGTCGTTTGGAAATATATCAATCCCGTTGTCGCCAGCGGACCTTTAACGCAGGGCGATCCCATTCCCACCGGCCAAGCCGGGCAGGAGAATCACGTTTTTCGCGCCCATCGCTATGCGCCAAATTATGCCGGTTTAATGGGAAAAGATTTGACGCCGGGTGATCCAATTGAGAGATATCCGACCACGGCGGCCACGGAATTTACCGGCCAAACGCCGGCAACGTTTCAATTGGAGCAAAACCACCCCAATCCATTCACTCCGTCGACAACCATTCGCTTCCGCCTCCCTATCCGCGAGAAAATTGCCTTGAAAGTTTTTGATTTCACCGGCCGGGAAGTGACAACGCTGGTGGACGCGTCATTGCCGGCAGGCGAGCATCATGTCACTTTCGATGCGACGAATTTACCGAGCGGAGTTTATCTCTATCAAATCAAAACGGCGTCATTATCACAAATTCGCAAAGCGGTATTGAGCAAATGACAATTGACACTTCAGACTTCGGACTTTCGACCTCGGACCTTATTTCATCAACAACATACGATTGACTTTTGCAAAACGTCCGCCGGTGACATCGTCAACAGCGATTTTATAAAAGTAAATCCCGTTCGGCAAATGTTGCGCCTCGAACCGGACGCTATGCACTCCGGCCGGCTGCTGGCCGCGAACAAGAGTTGCCACTTCCCTTCCCTGAATATCAAATACCTTGAGAGAAACATTCCCAGCCTGCGGCAGATGATAGGTGATATTTGTTTCCGGGTTAAATGGGTTCGGATAATTCTGGAACAACGCGAACTCTGCCGGTATCGTTCCAAAAGTCTTCTCTGCAGCCTGGCCACTGCTCGGTTTTGACAGCACAGCCCTCGTCAGTGTGCTCGTCAGTGTATAGTTTGTCGAAACCGCTATGTAGCCGACAATTTGGTATGTGTATGTGCCGGGTTGCGCGACCCAATAAGTGAAGCTCTCCGGATTGGCTAAACTGGCGGAGCTGGCGACTTGTTGGCCGTTGGGATCGAGCAAATAGAGATCCAAATCCGCCAGAGTGCTCCACGAAAGCTCTGCACTGATTTGAATCGTATTGCTGCTGACCGGGAATTGAATCGTATGTGTCGTGGTGCCGTTGACCGATGGACCTATCGTTGCCGAGAAGGTCGTTGTCTCATCGACAAATTGGGTATTTGCCGGAAAGAGAGCGCCATCAATATAAATCTTATCGATAAAAGCTTTGCCATTTAATACCCGCAGTTTCAACGTATGTTCCTTGTTATCGAGACCGGCAAATGCCGTGCGTTTTCCCCATTGGGTGGCATTACTGAAATAGCTGATATTCCCGTATGATTGCCCGTCAATTACCACCTCCGCAACGCCGCCATCTGATTTCGTTGGATATTCGAGCTTGATGGCTTTGCCAAAGAACGTGATCTGTAAAAATGGATGCGAGCTCCCTTTCGCTTTTGCCCACTTATACGTTCCCCCGGAGGCATTATTAGCAGAAGTGGTATTCCATGCCCCGGAATAAGCCAGGTCGGAGTCATTTTGTTCAGTTGTAAACCAATTTGCCTGGCTCGACCACCTGGTGTCACCGGCAAGAAACGCGAGGCGATTTCCCGCCGTGCTTTGTGCTAATTGGACAGCGGCTTGCACATTGATGTATCCGGCGCCGGCCTTATGGAACGCATCGGGCATGGGGTCCGCCGTGCTCGTAAGAATATCTTCGATTTGGTCCGGTGAAAGATTAGGATTCGCTTCTAAAAGCAAAGCAACAACGCCGGCAACAAACGGCGTGGCCATACTGGTGCCGCTGATGGTGTGATAGTACAGATAATATTGCGGATTGGTGGGATCAATAACCGGACCCAAGGCGCCGATTGGCGTACCAGGAGCGCGAGTTGAAGTGATATTGACGCCAGGCGCCGTGAGGTCCGGATGCTCGAACGGCTCGCCGGCTTCGCCGCGGCTGGAGAAACCGGCCAGATTTTTGTTTTTGTCTCCCGCGGCCACTCCAATGACCCACGGACTGATGGCATAAGAGCTCATTGAATTATCACAATCGCTCCCGGCGGGGCAAGTATCTCCCTCATTCCCAGCCGCAAATGTCACCACCAGGCCGCGGCGATACGCTTCAAAGCTCGCCTGGTTGATCGGATTGGCTGGATCAAAATTGCTGTTGGTGTTTCCCCAACTGTTGGTGATGATGTCGATGCCGTAACGATCGATATTACCCAAGGCATAGTCGAAGGCCTCAAGGGCGCTGAGAATAAGCAATGTTTCACCCGCGCCGAGAACAACGAGCTTCGCCGCCGGCGCCGCTCCGTCATAATAATTGGGCGCACGCGAATCGGTCGCCGAGGCCGCACCCGAGCCGGCGGCGGTTCCCGAGACGTGCGTTCCGTGTCCGCTCGTGTTGTCGGTGTTGATCACGCCTTCGGTAATGCTGACCGTTCCGGTGGTTCCAAGGTCGCTCACGATTTTCACATTCTGAATGACTTTGGTGCCAAAGGCCAAATCCGGATGAGTGGCGTCGGCGCCGCTGTCAATGACGAGAATCGTGACCCCGTTGCCTTTAATGCCCAACGTGTTATGGACATAATGCGCGCCGGTAATTTGCCCGGCATCGTAATTGGAATACTCGAGCACGTCGTTGAAATAAACGCTCACGACGTTATTCCACCCGAGCACCTGGTTGATCTGGCTGGTCGTCAGAACGGCGCCAGCCATCGGCAGTTGAGTCAATGCATGATAGGTGACTCCCAACGAGCTCAGACTGTTGGCCTCATTGCGGCTGGTGAAGGTTACAATCACTTCGAACGGTCCCGGCCCGCTAGCCATCAATTGCTGTAACTTCGAATCAAGCACGCCGCCGGCAAAGGCTTGCGGCGCAAAAAAAAGAAGTGCAGCCGCCAGTACAACAATGTTGGTAAAACGTTTCATAAAAATTCTCCTTTCATTTTGAGTTTCTTAATTGTTGCAGGACCCTGGGAAGATCTCGTCTCAGCGAGCTTTTGCAAACGAAGCCGTCGACGTTAAGAGATTTCACGAGCGTTTGATAGATTTCCTCCTCATGAATGGTAACAAAGACAATTTTTATGTTTGGGAACTGTTGTTTGATGCGTTGCGCCGCCTCCATCCCGCTCATGCCCGGCATGCTGATATCCATCAGCACCAGATCGGGGTGCAGGCGCTGGGTGAGCGAGATGGCTTCGTGAGCATTGCTGGCCTGTTTGATGACCTGAAATTGCTGCTGCTTTTTCATAAACTTTGCCAGCACCTTACGGAACAATTCATTGTCATCCACGATGATAACTTTCAAGCGTTGCATAACCGGCCTGTTGCTCAACTTGCTGTCTGCGATTATTTTTTTCCTCATGTTGTGGGGAGATAAACCTCCCGAAAGCTCAGAACCTTCGGGAGGTGGTGGCGTGCCAGCGCCTCATTGAAGCACGGCTTTAAATGCCGCAAAAAGTATATTACAAAAGCAGAAAAATGACAATCAGGCAAAAGATGTAATTTTGTAGGTACGACAACGATTGGAGACGGGCTAGAGAAAATTCTCTAGAGCATTTTCTCTAATCGAAAAGCGGGGAAATATGTAACGCGGCTTTGCCGAAACCAAACATCACCACAAAGCTACAAAGAAAAACACAAACTGATGAAAAATTATTTTGTCATCCATCATTTTGTCTTTTGAGCTACGGCTTGTCTGCGTTGGGCAAGTCTGACAACCTGACTCCGCTGTTTCCGGGAAGGTATATATTGAAAGGCAAAACTATTTGATGTCGACAATGCCGTTTTGAATCGCGTAGCGAACCAGGCCGGCAGTGTCGTGGATATTCAATTTTTGCATGAGGTTGGTGCGGTGGGTGTTTACGGTTCGGACGCTCAGAAAAAGTTTTCCGGCAATTTTCTTATTGGTCAGTCCCTGCACAATGTAGCGCAGGATTTCCGTTTCGCGCTTTGTCAATTGCTGCTCCGGCGCGGGTCTGACGGCTTTTTGTTCGCGCACTTGCCGGATGAATTCATCGAGCATGAGCTTTGAAATTCCGGGACTGAAAAAGCGCTCACCTTTAACCACGGCCTGCACCGCCGCAAAAAGCTCTTTCTTTCCGGCGTTTTTGAGCACGTACCCATTGGCGCCCGCTCGTATCATTTGGTAGACGTACTCTTCACTCTCATGAATGGTAAGAATCAAGACTTTCGTCGCGGGATTATTTTCCTTGATCCGGCGTGTGGCTTCAATGCCATTCACGTTCGGCATTGAAATATCGATAATAACGAGATCGGGATCAAGCTTATCCGCCAAACGCACAACTTCCTCGCCATCCGCGGCTTCGCCAATGACAGAAAACTCCCGCGCACTTCGGAACAAAGCGCGCAGCCCTTCGCGAACGATGTTGTGATCATCAGCGATCAGGATTTTGATTTTCTTCATGAGCTTTTGATGAGGGTATGGGAATAGCAACGTGAATCGTTGCTCCTCTTTTGGGAGAGGATTCGATTCGAAAGCTTCCACCGAGCACTTCTGCGCGCTCGCGCATGCTGATCAATCCGAGGCCGCGGCCCGGTCCCCTTTGCCTCCGGACTTTTTCCAACTCGAAACCTTTGCCGTCGTCTTGAATGGTCAAGGCAATGGCGTTGCCGCTATCAGACAGTTGCACGCATGCCGATGCAGCCTCGGCGTGCTTGGCGATGTTCGAAAGCGCCTCTTGCGCGATACGATACAGCGCAATTTCAAAGTGCTCGTCGTAATGCTCGCGCGCATCCGCTTGAAACTTGATTTTGAGATTATGGGCTTGCTGAAATTCTTTGCACAACAATTGCAGGGCGACCACGAGGCCAAAATCATCAAGAGCCGTGGGGCGCAAATTCGAGGAGATCCGGCTGATCTCCGTGATCATCACATCGATCTGGCGCTTGATATTTTTGAGCTTTTTGAGCAGCTTTTTGTTAGTTTTTGGAATATCATCCTCAAACACTTCGATATTCAATTTTATGCCCGTCAGGCGCTGGCCTAAATCATCATGGAGCTCGCGGGCAATGCGCCGGCGTTCTTCTTCCTGCGCGCGTTGCGTGGAAGTCGCAAACATGCGGAGATCTTCCGTGCGTTGGCGTGCAATTTCATCCAAGCGCTGTTGCAACTGCTTGCGCTCGGTGAGGTCACGGATGATGCCGGTAAAAATGTGCCTGCCATCCTTGATGAATTCCCCAAAAGAGATTTCGAGCGGAATGATTTTCCCGCTCTTGTGCAGCCCGAGCAGCTCGACGCTATCCCAGGTCAGGCGCTTTTCACCGGTCGCCAGATATCTTTTTACTGCGGCTTTGTGCAAAGGCCGCAGCTCTTCCGCCATCAGCATGGTCAAATTCCGTCCGAGCATTTCCGCGATGGAATAGCCGAATATTTTCCCGGCAGCGGTGTTGATGGAAAGGATTTGGCTATTTTCGTCAATCATGATAATGGCGTCGGTCACCGTCTCCACGACGGTGCGGTAACGTTCTTCACTCTCTTTGAGCGTCTCTTGCGCCTGCTTCCATACGGCGATGTCACGGGCGACGAGAACAAAACCAATCGCTTCGCTATGATCGTGAATCAGTGAAATCGATAACAAAACCGGAAAGGAGGTTCCTTGCCAGATTTTATAATGCACCTCCAACAGGCGCGATTGGGCCTGTGAACCACAAAGATTCTTTGCCGCAACCAGAACCTCGTCGCTTTCTTTGATAAAATCCGTTACGTGCAAATGCCCGATATCTTCGCCATGATTGAAAAGAATTTTTCGAAACGAATCGTTGCCGAAGATAACGTGACCATCAAGATCGGAGACCGCCAGCAAATCACCGATCGTGCTCAAAATCGCGCCGGCCGTCGTTTGCGGCGTGAGCGACATGAGCTGAAACTTGATAATCGCATAGGTCACCAACGCCGCCGTCACGGTCGTTGCCGCCACAGAAATCCGGACGGTCTCAATCCCCAACATCGGCAGAAAGGCATCGGTCACTGAGCCCAACAAAAGTGGAACCGTGACCCCAAGAATGACAAACAACGCCTGGTTGCGTTCCCGTTGGGATTGGCTTTTCCTCCATTTGCGGTAACAAAGATAGAGTCCCCACAAAAAATATATTTCCAGCCAGAGAATATACACCCCATATCCTTTATATGGAGCGGATGAAAAACCCCAGGCAAAATGGGCAATCCCGGTGATGTACCCGGTTATTTCCAAAACTGAAAAGATGACACCTGGTGCGTAGATGAGGAGGTAAATCCATCGCTGTTGCTGCAACCGTTTTTGTTGTGTAAAAGCCAGAGCAAAGTGCAAAAAAGGCGAAGGGAGAAGGCAAAATCCGATGCCGCTTATTCTTTGAGCGATCTCGGCCGTAGCATAATCCGAAGTGATTCTTAAAAGGAATTGGCCGCTGCCCCAGAGGATCAAACACAAAATCGCGAGCGACCAGGCGCGGTTGACGGCGCTGCGCGGATTTTTGCGAAGAACAAAAATCAAAAAAACCAGATTCGTCACCGTGGCCAGTAGAGACAAGAGCGCCCACGAGCTGATGGGGATAATCGTCATAAGCAATTCAACCGGAATCTCAAGTTGCCACTTCCTGTTTTCGAAGCTCAACCGGCAAAGGCCATGCGCATGCGTCGCGAATAGTATTAAAAATAACTGCGAAAGTCAAGGAAAAATTTTTGTCGTTGATGAAATAAAAGTAATTCCTTATATTTTTAAAGCGAACCTGACCGGTCATCCCGTGTGCGGGATAAGAATCGGAAAAATTTGATAATTTAAGTGACCGATCAGTAGCTTGCTTCGAAGCCATGATTCCACTATGTTGGAATCCGTAAAGTGAGAAACGGGGCAAGGCTGACAAACTAAAGTTTGTCACTCCGGTGTTTCTGGGAAGTAAACTGCCTCATTTTGCCAGCTACGTCATCGCCATGAGTTTGCCTGTGAAAGTTTTGCTGATCTCCACCTACGAGCTTGGCCATCAACCGTTTAATCTCGCCTCGCCGGCTGCGCATTTATTAAACGCCGGACATCAGGTGCAATGTCTCGATCTTGCCGTCCAGAATTTTGACGACGAAAAAGTTCGGCAGGCGGAGTTCATCGGCATTTCCACGCCGATGCACACCGCTTTGCGGCTCGGCCTGCGGGCGGCGCGGCGGGTGAAAAAAATAAATTCGCGGGCGCACATTAATTTTTACGGCCTGTACGCCGGCTTGAATGCGGATTATCTTTTGCGGCATATCGCCGACTCGGTGGTTGGCGGTGAATACGAGCCGGCGCTGATGGCGCTGGTGAATGCGACGGCCAACGGTGATCAAAAAACCATTGCCGGCGTTGAGCAAAAAAAAGCGCGCGGCGGCACGGAATTTCCACGCCTTCAGTTTCTGCAACCAGCTCGTCAGCTTCTGCCTCCACTATCGCAATATGCCGCATTAGCGATCAATGGCGAGCATAGATTAGCTGGATATGTTGAAGCGAGTCGCGGCTGCGCGCACACCTGTCGTCATTGCCCTATTACGCCGGTGTATGGCGGTCGCGTTCGCATCGTCCAGCCGGAAATTGTGCTGGCCGATATTCGACAACTGGCGCAAATGGGCGCGCGACACATTACTTTTGGCGATCCGGATTTCCTGAACGGCGTCAAACATTCGCTGCGCCTCGTTCGGGAAATGCACGCGGCATGGCCGGAGCTGACTTTTGATTTCACCGCCAAAATCGAACATCTGCTCGAGCATCGCGCTCTGCTGCCGGAGTTTGCCGGTTGCGGTTGCCTCTTCATCGTTTCCGCGGTCGAGCTGCTGAACGATCGCGTCCTCAAGATTTTACAAAAAGGCCACACCCGGGCAGACGTCGCCGAGGCTTTGCGCCTCACCCGGGCTGCCGGCATCGCCTTGCGGCCTTCACTCATGCCTTTTACCCCGTGGACGGCGCGGCAGGACTTTCTCGAGATCATTGATTTTGCTGAAACACAAGAGATCGTCGCGCACATCGATCCGGTGCAATACAGCATTCGACTGCTGTTGCCGCCGGGCTCGCCGCTGCTGGAATTGCCGGAAACGCGGCCGCACTTGCGCGAATTTGATGCAGAGAAATTTACCGTTCTCTGGGAACATCCTGATCCGGGTATGGATCGTTTGCAAAAAGACATCAGCGCCATTGCTGAAGCAGCCGCGCCGGCGCAACGCGAACCGTTTGAAATTTTTGCCGCGATTCGCGAGCTGGCATATCACGCTGCGGCGCAACCACTGCGGCGAAAATTGACGCCTCAGTCATCACCGGCAATCTCACCGCCGCGACTCACGGAGCATTGGTTCTGCTGAGCGGAACCGACGGAGGATCAGTTGATCCCACTCAATAATGCTTGACCAAGAGCAGTAGAAAGGGCTTGTGAATTCCGTTGGACGATTCTGTTAATTTCAAAATGCCTTGACACTTTGTTTCAAGCTTGAATACCCCGCTTGACTTTTATGCCCCGAAAACAGATCGTGCTGCTGGTGCCGACGACGACCTATCGCCTCGATGATTTTTTGCAGGCCGCGGCGCGCTTGGAAATCGACGTCATTCTCGCCTCCAATCGGTGCCACGTGCTGGCCGCGGAATGGCCGGAGCATTTCGGGCTGTCGTTGCCTTTCTCTTCGCTGCCTGAAGCGGCCGATAAAGCTTATTCCGCTTTGCGTGATAAAACGATTGACGCGATTATCGCCGCCGATGATTATACCACGGTTCTCGCGGCCATGTTGGCCGAGAAGCTTCGCCTGCCAGGCAACCGCCGCGCGTCAGTCGAGAAAACGCGCAACAAGCTGTCCATGCGGCGCGCGCTCGCCGATGGCGGCCTGCACTCGCCCAAATTTTCCGCGGCTAAAATTGATTCGCCTCCAGAACCAGAATCCTGCTTGCCGAAAGTTGAATTTCCGGTTGTACTTAAACCGTTGTTGCTCTCCGGCAGCCGTGGCGTGATTCGCGCGAATGGCGCGGATGAATTTGTTGCCGCGTTTCATCGAATTGCCACGCTGTTGCGTGACCGCGAATTTTTCCAGATGCGCCGCGCTGCGGCGAAACGCATTTTGATTGAAAGTTATATTCCCGGCAGCGAAGTCGCCATTGAAGGATTGCTGACCAATGGCAGGCTGCGCGTGCTGGCGATCTTCGATAAGCCTGATCCGCTCGAAGGGCCGTTCTTCGAGGAAACGATTTATGTGACACCCTCACGATTGCCGCAAGAAACGCAACAAAAAATTCTCGCTACGGTTTCCGAGGCTTGCCAAATTCTCGGACTCCATCACGGCCCGATTCACGCCGA
>Ga0187893_10008464_pt1 | contig 16200 bp, 14 predicted proteins | sample MA1701074metaG_FD_139574 | JGI IMG/M metagenome (GOLD analysis project Ga0187893, IMG submission 139574) | White microbial mat communities from a basaltic lava cave in the Kipuka Kanohina Cave System on the Island of Hawaii, USA - MA170107-4 metaG ...
CTTCAGCTTCGAGACCGGGATACCCAGAACTTGGTGCACACACGTCCGCATGGAAAACGCCCCCTGGGTCGTACACCACAGCGTGACGTGGCCATCGGTGTTCCACACCGCCGTCGCGGCATGCGGCTCGATGTATCCCTGGTGAATGGTGGCGCTGCGATACTCACGCTCCAAAATATGATCTGCCGCCGCGAAACCGGCCTTGACGTCGCCGCGCTGGAACGTTTGATGCGATGCGATGTTGCTTGGGCGGTCGCTCTTTTGACCGAGCTCCATTGTGAAGAGGTCATCGTGGAGTAGCGGCGCATTTTCCTGCATGGCGTGCAACACTTCTACAACCGGGGGCAGTACTTCGTATTCGACTTCGATGAGATCCAATGCCTCCTCTGCCAAATGGGAGCTGGTGGCTGCGACCGCGGCGATGGCATGTCCTTGATAGAGCGCCTTCCCGGAGGCGAGAACGTTGTGGCTGATGTGCTGTAGAGGTACTTCACCGAGCTCTCCCAGATTGGCGGATCGTCCTGCTGAATCGGGAAGATCGGCGGCGGTTACAATGGCTTTCACGCCTTCCAGTTTCAGAGCCTTGTCGGTTCGGATGGATTTGATTCGCGCGTGTGCGTGCGGGCTTCGTAACACTTTGCCGAAGAGCATGCCGGGCAACTGCACATCGGCGCCGTAGACCGCACGGCCAGTGACTTTGTCCACGCCATCATGGCGAACGGGCCGCTTGCCAATCACCTTGTATTGCGGTTTCGTTTCAGTTGTGCTCACGTTAGTTCGCCCCCTCCAACCGGGTTTCAGCGTCCAGAACCGCTCGGACAATCTTGTCGTAGCCGGTACAGCGGCAGAGATTACCGGCGCACCAGTGGCGAATCTCGGCTTCTGTAGCTTTGGGTTTGCGCTCGAGTAGGGCTTTGGAAGCAACAATGAATCCCGGCGTGCAGATGCCGCATTGCAGGGCTGCATTCTCTAAAAAAGCCGTTTGGAGAGGGTGCATGCCTTCAGGTCGCATGACGCCTTCGATGGTTTCAACCGTGGCGCCATCTGCTTCCACGGCAAGGACGATGCAGGAGTTCACCAGCAAGCCGTTGAAAACGACATTGCAGGCTCCGCAGTTTCCGTTGTTGCAACCTTCCTTGGTTCCTGTCAGCTTTAGTTCTTCGCGCAAAATTTCCAGCAGGCTCTGGCGCGGTTCGCACAGGAAGTCTGCCGGTTCGCCGTTGATGGTGGTACGCACTCTAACTTTATCTGGCATTTGCCCCCTCCTGCGCTCGCTCGAACGCTTTCAACAGAGCCCGCCGGGTGAGGACGCCCACCAGGTGCCTGCGATACTCTGCTGTTCCACGCATATCTGAAATCGGGCGAGCCGCTGCTTGCGCCGCAGCGGCCGCCTTGTCAACGATCTCGGGCGAGAACGGACGCCCGGATAGAACGGCCGAGGCCTCTTCGACCAGCAAAGGCGTCGGAGCAACCGCGCCCAAAGACACTCGGGCGCCAGCCACGGTTTTGCGATCCACTTCCAGGCTCAACGACACCCCACAGCCGACAACGGCAATATCCATTTCATTGCGCGGAATAAACCGAAGATAATTCGCACCGAAACGCGGCGGTGGAGAAGGAATGCGAAAAGATACCAGTAATTCGCCGGCTTGGAGAGCATTCCGTCCCGGCGCGACGCAAAATCGTTCGACCGGCAGCTCGCGTTCTCCCTTCGGCCCGGCGATCACACAAATTGCGCGATGGACAATCAGTGCCGGAATAGAATCAGCCGCTGGCGAAGCGTTGCAGAGATTCCCGCCCAGCGAAGCCCGGTTTTGAATCTGTATTCCCCCGATCAGAAAAGCGGCATCCACTAATCCGGGGTAGGCCCGGCTAACCACGGGATGTTCGTAAATCCGGTTGCACGGGACCGATGCTCCTAGAGTGAGGCCGGCTGTTGCGTCGTAGCGGATATCGAGCAACTCGGGGATGTGTTTCACGTCGACCATCAAATCCAGATCGCGCCGTTTCTCCCTGATCTGAACAATGAGATCGGTGCCGCCGCTCAGAACTCGGGCACGGTCTCCCCTCTGGCCTAACAGAGCGACGGCTTCCTTCAAACTTTTGGGTGCGGCATAATCAAAGGCTCGCAAAAGGTCTCCTCGCTTTCCTTTCTTTCTCCTTCGATATCTTGTTTGAACGCTCCCAGCGTGTACTTCCAGTCCGAAAGTATCATTTAGAACGCTGGCGGATGGCATCATAAGCCAAGGTCGCACGTCGTGCAACGCGGATCAAATCTTTGTGAGTATCACAGCAAGGCCGAGGATGGTATGGCGATCCTGAGTGGGAAAGACGCGGTAACGTCTTGACCGTTCTTGCGCACGGATTCCGAAACTCCAGTCGGGCGTGCAGTTAGAGCCATTCTCAGGCTTTGCCGAAGTTGGAAGCATCTCGACAGTTGGGCTCTTGTGGCCGATTCCGTGTTCCGGTAGCGAGAACGAGCCGTCCCCTTTTTCCTAGACACTGCTGATTGGTTCATCTAAGATTTCGCGTGCTTTGCGAAGGAAGCAAGGCACCCTTTCAGGTCTCGGGCTCCGTGCAATCTGAAACCGCGAATCCCGCCAGGTTCGGAAGAAAGCAACGGTAGTGGAACTTCAGATGTGCCGCGGAATCACCCGGGGCCTGACCAGACGGCTTCGTTGAACCAGTTAATGTCTGGCTGAAAGGGCGGTACGATTGTCTGCAGCTGCCCGTTCGCTGATCCCCGAAACGTCCGCACTTCGAATTTCGAACCCCAGCACATTGTCATGAGCTATCAGGTGATTGCCCGCAAATATCGTCCGCAGACCTTTGACGAAGTCGTGGGGCAGAATGCTGCAGCCCAGACATTGCGCAACGCCATCCTGCAAAACCGTATCGCGCATGCTTATCTGTTTGCAGGTGCGCGAGGGGTTGGCAAGACCTCCACGGCGCGTATTCTGGCCAAGGCACTGAACTGCAAGCAGGGGCCGACGGTTACTCCGTGCAATGAGTGTCCTTCCTGCGTTGAGATAACAGCTGGAAACTCGATGGATGTGCTCGAAATCGATGCCGCTTCGAATCGCGGCATCGACGAGATTCGCGAATTGCGAGAGAACGTAAAGTATGCTGCCGCACGGGACCGCTACAAGGTTTTCATCATTGACGAAGTCCATATGTTGACGACGGAAGCCTTCAATGCATTGCTGAAGATGTTGGAAGAGCCGCCGCCGCAGGTGACGTTTATTCTCGCAACCACGGAACTCCACAAGGTGCCGTCGACAATTCTTTCGCGCTGCCAACACTTTAATTTTCGAGCGATCAGCTATCACGAGGTGCTGGCGCAGTTGAAGAGGATTGCTGAAGAGGAGCATATCCGAATTAGTGACGAAGCTTTGAACGCCATTGCCCGGGCCTCGGAAGGCAGCATGCGGGATGCACAGTCTCAGCTGGACCAGATTATTGCGTTCGGCGGAGATGACATCAAAAACGACCAGGTGCGAGATCTGCTTGGAATCGTTCCCCAACAACTGCTGGACGATTTCACAAATGCCATCGTTCAACAGGATGCTCGCAAGGTCCTGGTCCTGATTGATCAACTGGTCTCGAGCGGGCTGAACCTCCAGCATTTTGTGCGGGAGATGCTGGGGCATTTTCGAAATTTGCTCATGCTCAAGATTGCTGGCGAAGATCCCAAGCTCATTCCTTTGGCTCCGGCAGACATGGCAAGGGCTCGCGACCTGGCAGCCCATTTTTCAGAGGAAGACTTGACCCGCTTCTTCCAGATCCTGGTGGCGGCCGAGGGAGAAATGCGCTGGTCGTCCCAGCCACGTTTTCACCTGGAGATGGCGCTTACGCGGGTGCTCCATGCGAAGCGCCTGGTGTCGATCGAAGAACTGATCAACCAGCTTGGCGATGCTGGGCCACCGTCGTCCCCAGGGCCTCCTGCCAAAGGCTCAACGCAGTTCCCACAGGCTCCGGCAACCAGCCGTTTTACTGCGACGGCGCCGGCCAGAGCGATGGCTGAGCCGCCTGCCTCGCCTTCTGCTGGGCGGGCTGGCCCGGTTGAATCTCTGAAAGCCGCCGTCGCCGCGGGCTCGCCATTAGTGTCGTCGCTGCTAGAACACGCACGCGACATCCGGCAAACGAGCGCGGGAATTGAAATCGAGTTTTCTGCGCAAGATCGATTCTCGTTGGAGATGCTTCAGTCAGCTGAAAACTTCAACTTGCTGAAGGAAATCGCGGATTCAGTGGCTGGCAAGCCGCAAACGGTCAAGTTGCTTTTGGAATCGCAAGCGAGCGGGGCAGGGGCCTGTCCGGAGTTCGTAGCTCCAGACAGCAAGAAGGAGTTGCTGGAACGAGTTAAGGCAGACGCCAACGTTCAATCCTTCATTGATGCGTTTCATGGCGAGATTACAGATGTGAGAGATTTGAAATAAATACTGCACCGGATTCCTGCGCTGCCTTTTCTGTCCTCATACCGCTTGAGTGCTTCGGCCGCTCCTCAACTTCCTAATTGCAAGTATTTGAGCTATCTTAAAGGTCAAACGTCCAAAGTGAGGGCCCCATGAAAAACATGCAGCAGATTATGAAGCAGGCCCAGAAGATGCAGGAGCAACTTCAGAAGCAAATGGCTGAAATGTCGGTGGAAGGAAGCGCCGGCGGGGGCATGGTTAGTGTAAAGCTGAACGGGTTAAAGCAGATGCTGAATGTTAAGATCGATCCGGATGCAGTGACTTCCGGAGACGTGGAAATGTTGCAAGACTTGATTGTGGCCGCCTTCAACGAAGCGGCCCGCAAGGTGGATGATGAGCTTTCCGGACAAATTGGCGGCTTGACCGGAGGGCTGAAAATACCAGGGCTTTTCTAATGAAAGATTATGCGGGTCCGGTCGAAGCTCTAATCGAGGAGTTTAAGAAACTGCCGGGCATTGGTTCAAAGTCGGCTCAGCGACTGGCATTTTTCGTAATCCGCACGCCGAAGAAGGAAGCGGAGAAACTTGCTCATGCCATCCTCGAAGTCAAGGCGTCTATTCGTCATTGTTCGGTCTGCAACAACATGACAGATATCGACCCCTGCCGGTACTGTATGGACCCTAGCCGCGACCGAAATGTCCTGTGTGTCTTGGAAGAACCACATAATCTGCTCGCCATTGAACGGACCCGCGAGTATCACGGCCTGTACCACGTTCTGCTAGGCGTTATTTCGCCGCTTCACGGCGTGGGACCCGATCAGTTGCAGATTCCTGGCCTGATGAAGCGGCTGCAAGAAGGCGACGTGAAAGAGGTAATTCTGGCCACCAACCCGAACATCGAAGGAGAAGCCACCGCTCTTTATTTGTCCCGTCTGATTAAACCCTTGAACATCAAGGTTACTCGAATTGCCACCGGTGTGCCTGTTGGGGGCGATCTAGAATACGCCGACCACATTACCGTCTCCCGCGCTCTTGAAGGCCGTCGCGATTTTTCGGCCTGAGCTTGCGAATATTTCAGAATAGCCTTGACCGCCCTTGGCCGCTTCTCTATTATCTTTCCACCCTGCGATGTTCGTGTTGGTACACCAATATTTGTACCAATGCTATTTGTTCGGGATCCTGAGTCGTTTCACGGTGTGCAAGCTTCACCATGTGAAGTTTCCTAAAGTGGAAGCTAGGGAGCCCACCTGGTTGCCAGGTGCAAATAGAGTGCCTCACGGCAAAGCGGGGTTTTGTGTTTCTGAGGTGTGTTGAGACCTTGTGACCGTTGACGGTCCGCTTTTGGTTGCGGGCGTTACGGCAAGCGAAGAACGACGAGAAATACCGGGAATGAATTTACGCGCCAGGCTGATTACGTTGACTTTGATGGCTGTCGTGGTGGGTGAGGCCTCACTCCTTGCAGAGGGGAAATGGATTGTGCTGTTTGATGGCAAATCAACGCAGGCCTGGCGTGGTTATCAACGCAAGGAATTTCCCGACAAAGGCTGGGTTGTCGACCAGCGGGCTTTCAAGACGATTGTGGGCGGGGAGCATGTTGATTTGGTGACGAAGGCGAAATTTCGCAACTTTGAGCTGGAGTTGGAGTGGAAGGTTTCTCCAGGCGGCAATGGCGGTATTTTCTACCGTGCCAGTGAACAGGATAAGGAGATCTGGCACAGTGCACCGGAGATTCAGGTGCTGGACGATAATCAGCACGGCGATGGGAAGAATCCGAAGACTTCGGCGGGCTCCCTGTACGCATTGGTAGCTCCGGTCGGAAAACGGTTGCGACCCGTCGGTGAGTTCAATCAGTTTCGTTTGATTCTAAGGGGAAGCCACGGGGAACATTGGTTGAATGGAGTGAAGGTTGTCGAATACGAGTTGGGCAGTCCACAGCTCAAGGAACTGATAGCCAAAAGCAAGTTCAAGAACATGCCGCGTTTCGCAATGCTGCCTGAAGGCCATATTGGTATTCAGCACCATGGACAGGAAGTTTGGTATCGGAACATTCGCGTCCGGGAGTTGCCCTAGTGGCTGCTCCCGTTCAGGCTTCGTCCTAACAGACGCCATCAGTCAACTTCAGCGTGCTATTTTTGACACAGGTTTGTTCTTTCCCGCCGGTTCATCCTCCTTTCGATCATTTTTGACCCTCCCTTAGCTTGGGTCTGTCAGATTGAACGATGCGCGTGCCTCCGTGGAACGAGCGCACCATTTCTACGAAATATTGTAATTGCCGGAATCGTGCACTATAATCCAGCAAAAGTTGTAACGATCGACCTGTGTCACCCTCGAGTCCAGTCCGGATTAAGGTTTCCAGCATGTTAACTTCAGGTTTTCTTCTCATGACAGCAATGTTGGCACTTGTTCGCTCTGGCGCCCAGGCAGAACAGCGTCTGGGTTTGAAACGATTTAGGAGACGCCATGAATTTGGTCACATATCTTGCGTTGGCGGTGGCGATTGGATTGATTTTAGTTTTTGCCGTAATGCTCCTCAAGAACAAGCGGGCTTTGAATTCACTAAGAACTGCAGAACAGACAGCTCAGAAGATAATCGGAGATTCAAAGCGCGAAGCCGAGACCATCAAGCGGGAAGCTCAATTAGAGGCTAAGGACAGAAGTCTTAGTCTCCGTGCGGAGGTTGAAAAACAGTCTAAGGATCGCAAATCGGAGCTTCACAGTCTGGAAAAGAGGTTAGGGCAGCGGGAAGAGCTGCTTGAGAAAAAAGAGCAGGCACTGATCCTGAAGGAAAGAGAACTCGGCCAGAAGGAGAAGCGCTTTGCTGAGAAGGAATACGCGCTTGCCTTGGACGAAAAGAAAGTTCGAGAATTAATTTACGAGCAAAAGAGGCAATTGGAAGTGGTTTCGGGAATGACTGGCGAGGAGGCCAAACGACAGTTCTTGAAGCAGGTTGAGAGCGAGGCGCGTCGCGAAGCCGTGACTATTACCCGTCGCATCGAGGAAGAAGCGCGGCAAACGGGCCAGGAACAGGCAAAAGAGATCATCACAATGTGTATTCAGCGCTGTGCAGGGGAGCACGTTGTGGAGTCGGCTGTGTCTGTTGTCGATCTTCCAGGTGACGAGATGAAGGGCCGCATTATTGGCCGAGAAGGCCGCAACATTCGAGCCCTTGAAGTTGCTACCGGATGTGACCTCATCATTGACGACACGCCCGAAGCGATCATCGTGTCTGGCTTTGACCCGATTCGGCGCGAGATCGCCAAGATGTCGATCGAGAAACTCATCTCGGACGGCCGCATCCACCCGGCTCGAATCGAAGAGGTGGTCGAGAAGGTCAAAAGGGAACTCGACGACAAGCTCGCCAAGGAAGGAGAAGCAGCGGCGCTGGAAGTGGGCGTGCAGGATTTGCATCCCGAGCTGATCCGGCTGCTGGGTCGCCTGAGATATCGTACCAGCTACGGCCAGAACGTTTTGAATCATTCGAAAGAAGTTGCCTTCCTGGCTGGAATGATGGCGGCGGAAGTTCGCGCGGACGTAGCGATCGCTAAACGCGCCGGTTTACTGCATGACATTGGCAAAGCGATCGACCGGGAAGTGGAAGGTACCCACATTCAGCTCGGCGTTCAGGCTGCGCGGAAATGTGGAGAGGCAGAGGCCGTGATCCATGCCGTGGAAGCGCATCATTTCGACGTCGAATTCCGCACGTTGGAAGCGCAACTCGTTCAGGCGGCTGACGCTCTGTCGGCGGCGCGTCCCGGCGCGCGGCGGGAGATTTTGGAAACCTACGTGAAACGGCTCGAGAAGCTCGAGAATCTGGCGGACTCTTTTGAAGGTGTTTCCAAGTGTTACGCGCTTCAAGCAGGACGTGAACTTCGCATTATGGTGGAGAGCGACAAGGTTAGCGACGAACAGGCGTTTTGTCTCACGCGAAACATTGCTCGCAAGATTGAGAACGAGCTCCAGTACCCGGGGCAAATCAAAGTAACCGTGATTCGCGAGATGCGCGTAGTGGACTACGCAAGATAATTGGGTCGCTCCGCACATCGAAGGCGAAAGGCACGGAAGCAACGAATCAACAGGGTGTATCGAACACTGACAGCCGGAGTCAGCTGGTGAGAATGTGACTCGCAGCATGTTCATGTTGCGATTAGGCTTTCCCAGCTAAAAGGTTGTAGGTTCGAGCATCCTGTTTTCTTTTTTGTCGAAGGAGTTGGCGTAGCTATGAGAGTCCTGTTTGTTGGCGATATTGTGGGTCGACCGGGGCGGGATGCCCTGAAGAATCATCTGGGCCATATCCTCGAATCCAGGCAGATCGATTTGTGCATCGCAAATGCCGAAAATTCGGCGGCAGGCAATGGGCTAACTCCACGCTTGGGGGAGGAACTACTGGGACTCAAGATCGACGTACTCACTTCGGGCAATCACATCTTTGACAAGAGGGAGGTATTGCCTTACTTCGACCAGGAACCGCGCTTGTTGAGGCCCGCCAACTATCCTCCGACCGCTCCCGGAAAAGGCTTACTGACGAGCCAAACTCGCGACGGGATTCCTTATGCGGTAATCAACCTTCAAGGACGAGTCTTCATGCCAGCCATTGACTGCCCATTCCGGACCTGCGAGACTCTCTTGGCTTCACTACGTCCTGAGGTCAAGGTAATTTTCGTGGATTTTCACGCCGAGGCGACGGCTGAAAAACAGGCAATGGGGTGGTATTTCGATGGGCAGGTCTCGGCGATTGTCGGAACGCACACGCACGTACCCACTGCGGATGAGCAAATCTTGCCGGGAGGAACCGCGTACATATCAGATTCCGGCATGACAGGGCCGCACGATTCCATCATCGGTGTCAGCAAAGATATCATCCTTCCCAAATTCATTAACCAGATGCCCGCCCGATTTGAGACGGCTACTGACGATGTGCGTATAAACGCAGTTGAAGTCGTCGTGAATCCTGAAACGGGGCGTTCGGCCAGCATTGAGCGGTTCTGCATGAAGGTTCACGACAAGTAATAACTATCACTTTGTTAAGTTGGGTTGACATCCGTGGGAAGTGCACACATGTGTAAGCGAGAGATGAAGTACGCGATGCCCACCCTCGAGACGGCTCATGAGGATTCCTAATGTTTGATCAGTTAACTCAGAAACTTCAGAAAGTTTTCAAGAATCTTCGCGGCGAAGGGAGGCTCACAGCCGAGCACATTGAAGAGGCGCTCAAAGAGATTCGCATGGCTCTGTTGGAAGCGGATGTGAATTTCAAGGTCGTGAAGCAGTTCGTCGAATCTGTCAAAGCGAAAGCCCTCGGGCAGGATGTGTTGAGCAGTTTGACTCCCGGGCAGCAGGTGATCAAGGTGGTGCACGACGAGCTGTTGGAGATGCTTGGCGGCGAATCAGCGACCTTGAACTTCCCTGCTAAGCGTCCCAATGTTTTCCTGATTGTAGGCCTTCAAGGATCAGGAAAAACGACTTCTACAGGTAAACTGGCGCGCTGGCTGAACCGCAATGGACATCGCGCCTATCTGCTCTCTGTTGACATCTATCGGCCGGCTGCACGCGAGCAGTTGGCGATCCTGGGCAAAGATCTCGGTGTACCCGTTTACCCGGGAGTTGGAGCCGAAGATCCAGTGAAGCTTTGCAGGGCGGCCTTGCGTGAGGCGGAAAATTCAGGGTGCGATGTGTTGCTAGTCGACACGGCGGGAAGGTTGCACATCGACGAGGAATTAATGCAGGAGCTTCGTCAAGTGAAACAGGCCGTCAACCCGGCTGAGATCCTGTTCGTGGCGGATGCGATGACAGGTCAGGACGCTGTGAAAAGCGCCCAGGAATTCCACACGCAGCTGGGCCTGACGGGCATTATCCTGACCAAGATGGACGGCGATGCTCGGGGGGGCGCGGCGCTCTCCATCAAGAGCGTTACCGGACAGCCGGTAAAGTTCGTGGGTATTGGGGAGAAGGCGGACGCGCTGGAATTATTTCATCCGGACCGGCTGGTCTCACGCATTCTTGGCATGGGTGATGTGCTTTCTCTGATCGAAAAGGCTCAGGATGCCATCGATGAGGAGCAAGCCGTCGAGCTGGAAAAGAAGCTCCGAGAGGACAGTTTTACTCTTGAAGACTTTCGCGACCAGCTTCGGCAGATGCGTAAGCTTGGACCACTGGAACAGATTCTGGGCATGCTGCCTCAGGTGGGTCCTTTCAAGGATCTGAACAAAGTCAAAGTCGACGAGAAGGAGCTGTTGCACATTGAGGCGATCATCAATTCCATGACGCCCAAAGAACGCGAGCATCACCAGATCATTAATGGTAGTCGGCGCAAACGTATTGCTCGCGGCAGTGGCACTTCTGTGCAAAAGGTGAACCAACTCCTCAGGCAGTACGTCCAGGCACGCAAGATGATGAAGCGAATGAGCGGAGGCATGATGGCGCGTCTGGGACGGATGAAGTTCTGAAAGCCTGCACTTTCTAACATCAAGCTCGACCTACCTGTGGAGTTACGACATGGGTTCTCAGGGCGATCTACATATAGGCCAACCACCGTTGGCCACAATTATGGTGGTGGATGACGAGCCCAGCATCCGAAGCTTGCTCAAACGATTCCTCGGTAAGTCGGGCTACGTTGTGCTGGAAAGTGCTGATGGCCGGGATGCGCTGGACCAGCTGCGCCAATGCCATGTCGACCTTCTGATTTCCGATATTGTGATGCCGGAAAGAGACGGCTTGGAGATTTTGCGGTCGCTCCGAAAGGACTTCGCCGGGCTGAAGGTCATTGTGATGTCAGGCGCCTTTGACGGGAGGTTCTTGAGAACTGCGGAGATGCTGGGTGCTCATGCTACCCTGCAAAAGCCGCTGCGCATGAATCTGGTGTTGGAGACTGTGCAGAAGGTGCTCGCAGGAGAATGAGGGGCGCCCGATGAAAGGCTGGCCTTCTAACCTTGGTGGGCTAGTTCCATTAGTCGGAGGAGCACTTCCGGAGAGACGTCGTTTGGTACCGAGCAGCCAGGCGACAAGATAAAGCGGCGCTTCTGCATTGCGAGGACTGCGGCCCGCACATCACTGCCGAGTTCCTCAGCATTCTGCGTAGTGATTTTGTCTTCGTTTAAGCCACCCATCAGCGTTCCCGTGAACCTGCGTCGAGCGTCAGTCAAGCCGACGCCGGTGGCGTGGACTGAATAATTCATCACTTGTACCGGATATGTGACCAGCGTGTCCCAATGCGGTTTCTTCCCATGAACGTGGAGAATGTTCAGTAGGCCTCTGTCTTTCACTGCGTCGAGGATAATGAGATCGGATTCTCTGCCCATTTTCAAGTAATCCTGAGAGTCCATCACGAACTGATCCGCCACAGAAACAGCCAGGAAAATTCCTGCAGCCCCGGCATCCAGAGCCAAACGGGCATGGTTGGCTTGGGATTCGGAAATTGCCCGAAGGACGTTCTTGAATAATTTAGGATCGCTTTCCCTCAGTTGTGCCAGATCTTTCTTGGATGAGAGCTTCTCAGCCACATTCCAGGACTGAAATATCGTTTCGACGAAGAGAGCCTGTCCTTTAAGTTCTTTGTGAATAAGTCGCAGAGCCTTGACCTGCTCTGGGAAGGGGTTCTTCAGAGGTTCCAGCCTTTGCCAGTCTTCCGGCCGGGAGATCTTTTCGAGGCCATCAGGCGCAGGATAGGGGAAATCGCTCATCACTTTGAGCACATCGACGTCAAACTTTCGGTAGAACTCGATCGTTGCTTCTGCGTGCCTTTCGCCTGGTTGCTTTTCCAATCCAAAGTGATGCCAGCAGGTAAAGGGCACGCGGTCAACCCGCTCGCCGCGGAGGGCGGCTTTCACCCGTTCGACCTTGTTCATCTGGGATTTTCCACTGAGCAGGCATTGGGAGCCCACCGAACAGGCGGCCGCCAGAGAACTAGCAAGCTGTAGAAACCCGCGTCTAGACAACATGTTCCTGGGCATCTGGTCTTCCGTGTTGAATCGAATTTCAGCGAGGATCATTGTAGCACTTCAATCCGGCAAGGCGGGATATTTGGGTTATACTCTCGAAATTTTTTGGGCAACAAAGGAGCATATATATTGACTGGGGCGAGCTCAAAAAGTTTCCAAACCTGGATGTCCGGCTATGAGAGTGTAGTCTGCGAAGCCTTCTGGGTAATCGCCCTGGGTTCGCTGGTTGCTGCGTTTCTGTCAGGTTGCAACACCTCAAATGGGACTCTAACGTCTGAACTTCGGCTCGGGTACTTCGCCAACGTCACACATGCGCAGGCGCTGGTGGGTCTGGCCAATGGAGAGTTTAAGAAACAGTTAGGTTCTGAGGTCCAGTTAGCCCCGAAGCTTTTTGGCACGGGCCCAGCAGCCATTGAGGCGCTGCTGGCTGACGAAATAGACATCACTTACGTTGGGCCCTCACCAGCGATTAACGGGTTCGTAAGGTCTGAGGGAAAGGCACTGCGGGTGATTGCTGGCGCGGTTCAAGGTGGAGCAGTTTTCGTGCGGCGTTCGGACGTGACCTTGAACAATAAGGAAGACTTTTCTGGCAAACGGTTCGCTTCGCCTCAGATTGGAAATACACAGGACATTTCACTCCGCACTTACCTTGCACAGATGGGGCACACTACAAAGGAAAGGGGGGGCACCGTTGAAGTGTTGCCCCTGGCCAATGCGGACATTCTCAGCCTGTTTTTGCGGAAGGAGTTGGCGGGAGCTTGGGTGCCTGAACCTTGGGGAGCTATCCTTGTCCATCGGGCCCAGGCAGTGATTCTCCTGGACGAATGTGCTTTGTGGCCCGATGGCAAGTTTGCCACCACCCTGCTGGTGGCTTCACAAAAGATCCTGGAGACCCGGCCAGAATGGGTCCAGGGAATCGTGAATGCTCACGTGCAGCTGACTCATTGGATTCAAGAGCATCGTGAGGAGGCGGGAACCCTTCTCAATCGGGAGATCGCTCGATACACGCGGAAGCCACTCGATGAAGCTGTTCTTGCGGATGCGATGAGCCGTTTCGTGGTGAGCGTGGATCCTGTGGAGAGCTCACTGGAAATGTTCTTTAATCGGGCCAGGACTCTTGGATATCTCAAGAAAGGAAACTTGAAAGGGCTGCTGGATCTTAGGTATCTGGAGCAAGCCTGCTCCACATCCAAAACCCCAACGAATTCTTCGGGTCCGTGAGCTCGTTGGCAGCCATTCCGGTCGCTGTGGGTTGTTGCTCGGATGGCTCTTAGCCTTAAGCGCACTCCTGCATGAAGGCGACCTCTTCCTCGAATGTTAGCCCCATTCCCAGATCCAGCTCCGACACGCCCAACGCCAACGGTGAACTGGCTTCTACTTGGTCCTTTTCCAAGGTGCCGGTTTCTAGGGCTCGACTGATTTGCTGGATTGTCTTTTTCATAACCTCCGGGGATTGGTCCATCGTTGCTTCGTTGATCAGGTTTAGTAGATCAAGGTAGAAACTTGAGGAGCCATAGACAACGAGTTTGTTAAGGCTTTCTCTTGCATCGCGCAGTTCATCTGCCCGCAACTGAATCAGCACGAGGCGCTTCAGATAACTCTCCAGTTTTTCCTTGTCGTTCATGCGTATGAGGACCGCTATGAGTGTCTTTAACGATTGGCTGTTAGCTCCATCGAGATCCAACAGCGAATCAAGTAGGACTTTCAGCGTGCTTTCATCGCGCAGACGCATGGAGATCTCGAAGATATCTTCCACGATTTCGAGACTACCGTTCACATCGTTCCTGGCAATCAGGCCTTCTAGAACTCTGATGGCTGGCTTGTACAGCGTTGGGCACTGCCGAACGCTTCCCTTAATCAGTTGCCGAGCCGTTTCGAAATTCCCTTCCTGAAGGAACATCTCGGACAGAATGAGTTTGAATTCCGGGTCCTCTTCCAGCGAAAGCGAGTTGATATACTGCAACCCACGCTGGTTGAGATCGATCTTCTGCAGAAGCATGAAGAAGCACTTCACAGTCTCCTTGTCCCTCGGCTGTAGCCGGAAGACATTTTCCACGACTGCGGACGCTGCCATCGTGTTTCCCTGCTGTGCGTATAGCGTGGCGCTTTGCAAATAGGCTGTGATTGCTTCTCGTATTTTTCCGCCAAGCTCCAGTGACTGAGCCAGAGCCATTTGGCTCTCGCCACACGACGTGTCTAGGTCACACACTTTTTTCAAGATAGCAACTGCCTCAACATGGTCATTCAGCCCGATCTTCAACTTTGCGAGCAGCTGATAGTGTGTCTTGGCGTTCTGGATCTGTCCTTGTCGTTCGCAGAGCTGGGCCAGTAAGGTGATGGCTTCTTGGTTTTTTGGAGACAGCTTCAAAATCTTTCGATAGGTCGCCATCGCGTTCGAATGCAATTCTCGATATTCAAAGGCCTCGGCCAACTTGCCATACCATAACAATGCATTTGCTTTGTCGTCTAATCGCACATAGAGATCGCCAATCGTATTAATAATAGTAGTGTCGTCAGGCTCCGCTTCCTGAATCTTCAGGTACTGCTCTAGAGCCAGTGTCAATTTTCCGAGTGCAATGTACTTGCCAGCCTGCTGAAGGAGTTTGTCGGTTTTGGGATTCATCGTGTGCTCTCTTTTAGTCTGAAGATGTTGCCCTGTTCGGCTACTCCATAGATCACATGGGCTGCCAAAGAGGGTCGATTAGTTTAACTGTTTTCTCTAGAGCGTTTTACGGCGGCTGCTTGCTCCTTTGCAACACTGACGGCGGGTCCTTTGTCTGAAAACCGGTCATTCCGTCCTATCGGTACAGGAGATCGGCTGTCCAATTTGGACAGCCCGGAATCGAGATTTGTCTATCGCGGGAGCGTGCCATTGCGAACTCGGTCTTTCACAATTGCCTTTCCGAATCCAAAGAATTAGGATGACGCCTCCCAACTGATAGCGAAACAGCTGCAATGACGACACGATTGGCTCTTGTGAGTTTGGAACATGTTCATTCGGAACATTACCTGTCCTGCTTAACACGGCTCCCAGGAATTGAGGTTGTTGCCGTTGTGGAATCAGACGAGAGCCGAGTGTCGGCCCATGCTGCCGCCCTTGAAGGGCTGAGGCTAGTCCCTGACTACCATGAACTACTGAAACCGGGGGTACTAGATGGTGCCCTGATCTGTTCGGCAAACAGCCGACACAAACAAATGGTTCTCGATTTCGCCCGGGCAAAAATTCCAATCTTGTGCGAGAAGCCGATTGCGACCCGGTGCGTCGACGCGCGCGAGATGCTTGCCATTTGCGAGGCGCACGAAGTGCCCTTGGGGATCTGTTTTCCTGTTCGATTCAGCGAACCATTGTGTCAGGTAAAGCGATTGATTGGGAAAAACGGGCTTGGCCGTGTGGTCGCGGTTAAGGCGACAAATCGTGGCACCATGCCAGGAGACTGGTTCGTCGACCCAAAATTATCGGGCGGCGGGGCGGTCATGGACCACACGGTCCATGTAGTCGATGCGCTGCGCTGGCTGTTTGAGGCAGAATTCACTCGAGTACTTGCTCACGCTTCCAACCGGCTGCACGACATTCCAGTGGAGGATGTGGGGCTTCTGACGCTCGACATGAGCAATGAAGTGTTTGTCACGCTCGACGCCAGCTGGTCCAGGCCTAATCGATCGTTTCCCATCTGGGGTGATGTCAATCTGGAGATTATCGGAACCCGTGGTATCGTGAATCTGGAGCTGTTTCCCTGGACCCTCAACTACTACTCGGAGTCGGCCGGCCGGCATCTAGCCCACTCTCGCGACGGAGATCTCAGTTTACGGATGCTGGAAAATTTCGTGGACGTGATCGAGGGACGCGCGAAACTA
>Ga0187893_10008465_pt1 | contig 16199 bp, 14 predicted proteins | sample MA1701074metaG_FD_139574 | JGI IMG/M metagenome (GOLD analysis project Ga0187893, IMG submission 139574) | White microbial mat communities from a basaltic lava cave in the Kipuka Kanohina Cave System on the Island of Hawaii, USA - MA170107-4 metaG ...
CCCGCCTGATGGGCGATCAGGCTCCGCTCGTTCCCAGGGGCTAGACCCCCAAAAACAAACGCCCCGGATCGCTCCGGGGCGTTTTACCTTGCCGGGCGCCCGCTCTTTTTACACAGACTCCGATAGGCGGGCTTTTCTATTTTGTGGGGTTTTTTCCTACATCCTTTCGATCATCGCCTGGCCGAAGCCGGAGCACGATACCTGCTTCGCGCCCTGCATCTGGCGCGCGAAGTCGTAGGTGACGATCTTGTCGCTGATCGCCTTCTCCATCGACTGGATGATCGCATCGGCGGCCTCCACCCAGCCCATGTGGCGCAGCATCATCTCGGCCGACAGGATCTCGGAGCCCGGGTTGACGTAGTCCTTGCCGGCGTACTTCGGCGCCGTGCCATGAGTCGCCTCGAACATCGCCACGTTGTCCGACAGGTTCGCGCCCGGCGCGATGCCGATGCCGCCTACTTCGGCGGCGAGCGCGTCCGAGATGTAATCGCCGTTCAGGTTGGTGGTGGCGAGCACCGAATACTCGGCGGGCCGCAGCAGGATCTGCTGCAGCATCGCGTCAGTAATGACGTCCTTCACCGTGATGTCGGGCCCGCCCTTCGGGTTCTTGAACTTGTGCCACGGGCCCTTCTCGATCGGCTGGGCGCCGAACTCCTTCTTCGCCAGCTGGTAGCCCCAGTCGCGGAAGCCGCCCTCGGTGAACTTCTGGATGTTGCCCTTGTGCACCAGGGTGACGGAGTCGCGGTTGTTGTCGATCGCGTACTGGTAGGCGCGGCGGATCAGGCGCTCGGAGCCCTCGATCGACACCGGCTTGATGCCGATCGCGGAAGTGTTCGGGAAACGGATCTTCTTGACCTTCATCTCCTTCATCAGGAAGTCGATCACCTTCTTCGCCTCGGCCGAGTTCGCCGGCCACTCGATCCCGGCGTAGATGTCTTCGGCGTTCTCGCGGAAGATCACCATGTCGACCTTGTCGGGCTCCTTGAGCGGCGAGGGCACGCCCTTGAACCAGCGCACCGGCCGCAGGCAGACGTACAGGTCGAGCTCCTGGCGCAGCGCGACGTTGATCGAGCGGATGCCGCCGCCGACCGGCGTGGTGAGCGGCCCCTTGATCGACACCACGTATTCCTTGGCCGCCGCCAGCGTCTCGTCGGGCAGCCAGACGTTCTCGCCGTAGACCTTGCAGGATTTCTCGCCCGCGAACATCTCCATCCAGACGATCTTGCGCTTGGCGCCGTACGCCTTCTTCACCGCGGCGTCGACCACCTTGAGCATCACCGGCGTGATGTCGACGCCGGTGCCGTCGCCTTCGATGTAGGGAATGATCGGCTGGTCGGGAACCGAGAGTGAGAAATCCTTGTTGACCTTGACCTTCTCGCCGCCGGAGGGAACTTTGATGTGTTGGTAGGAGGGCATAAGGGGCGCAATTATAAGACTCGACCAGCGCGTCCACGCCGGGCTCAGCTCAAAGAATAGCTTTATGAAACAATGTCTTGCAGCAGGAGAAAAGGGAAGTTTCGCTTTTGCATAGAATGCCGCGCGTGGGTAGACCCACAGGGAGGTCAACCTGTCGCACCGGTGGCGCGTTATTTGTCCCCGGGTAGCTCGAGGGAGGTTGCCTCGGCCCGTGTTCGAACACTAACCAGGAGAAGGAAATGAGCAAGCTGCTGTCCGTGATCGTCGCCGCGATGTTTGCGGTTAGCACGGCCTTCGTGGCGTCGCCGGTCGGCGCGCAGACGAAGGACGAGAAGAAGACCGAGAAGAAGGCCGAGAAGAAGAAGGCCGCGCCCAAGAAGGATGGCGAGAAGAAGAAAGACGGCGAGAAGAAGAAAGGCGATGGCGAGAAGAAGAAAGGCGAAGGCAAGAAGAAGGACGAGAAGAAGAAGTCGTAACCCGCTTCCGATCGAAAAAAGGGCAGGATCCCGTCCTGCCTTTTTCATTTATGCGTCTAGTCCTGTCGCTGATGCTCGCCGCCGCGCCGGCGGCGGCGCAGCCGCTGCCGGTGGTCGAGCTCAACGCGGGCATGCACCTGATCCGCGCCGAGGTGGCGGCCGATTTCGCGACCCGCGGCCGGGGGCTGATGTTCCGCAAGTCCCTCGCGCCGAACGCCGGCATGCTGTTCGTGTTCGACGCGCCGTCGAGCCAGTGCATGTGGATGAAGAACACCTATATCCCCCTGTCGGTCGCGTTCCTCGACGCGCAGGGCACGATCATCAACATCGCCGACATGCAGCCGCACAGCGAGGAGTCGCATTGCAGCGCGCGCCCGGCGCTCTACGCGCTCGAAATGACCCAGGGCTGGTTCGCGCAGCGCGGCGTCAAGCCCGGCATGAAGCTGGGCGGCCTGGACAGGCTGCCGAGATAAGCGCCGGCCTAGAGCCCGCCGTTCTGCTGCGCCACCATGCAGTACAGCATCGGGATCGACAGCATGGTGTTGAAGCGCGAGGTCATGCCCGCCATGCGAGCGGCGGCGGCCTTCTCCTCCGGGCTCACCTGCACGATGCCAAGCGCCTTCTTCTGGTTCGGCCAGATGATGAACCAGACGTTGAACCACATGATGATCGCGAGCCACGCGCCCAGGCCGATGGCGTGGTAGCCCTTGTTGAGCGACAGCGCCTGCCACAGGTAGCCGTTCATCCAGGCGAGGAGCGCGCCGGTGACCAGGGTCGCCATCGCCGCCCAGCGGAACCAGAACAGCGCCGTCGGCGCGATCACCTTCGACACCGCGGGCTTCTGCTCGTCCGGGATCTTGGGCATCGAGGGCGTCTGCACGAAATTGAAGTACCAGAGCAGGCCGATCCACATCACGCCCGAGAGCACGTGCAGCCAGCGCATGAAGAACGCCCACCACGCGTGGTCCCCGGCGCGGATCCAGTTGCCGGTGCCCAGCCCGGCGATGACGATGAAGATGACGAGCAGGACGACGCCCGCGGTGACCGTGCGGCCGAGCGAACCGAAGATGGCACCCATGCTTTTCTCCTTTTCGTGATGATGGGTCGCGGCGAAAAAGTCTAGCACGCGTCAGTTATGCTGGCATCCGTGCCCCGGCTCGCGGCGAACCTGTCGACGCTGTTCACCGAACTCGAGTTTCCCGAGCGCTTCGCCGCGGCGGCGAAAGCCGGCTTCCGCTACGTCGAGTACCAGTTTCCCTACCCGTGGCAGCCCGGTGATATCGCGCGCTGGGCGCGCGACGCGGGGGTGGAAGTGGTCCTGCACAACCTCCCGGCCGGCGACTTTGCCAAAGGCGAACGCGGCATCGCGTGTCTGCCGGGGCGCGAGAATGAATTTCGGGAATCGGTAGACAAGGCCATCGCGTACGCCAAGGCGGTCGACTGCCCGCGCCTCAACTGCCTCGCCGGGCTCGCGCCGGCGGAGCGCCGGCATTTCGAGACGCTGGTGGAAAACGTGCGCTTCGCGGCGCGCAAGCTCGGCGCCGCGGGGTTGCAGCTCACCCTCGAGCCGATCGACACGCGGACCGTCCCGGGCTTCTTCCTGTCGCGCTCGGCGCAGGCGATCGACGTGCTCAACGCCGCCGGCGAAGGCAACGCTCTCCTTCAGTACGATTTCTTCCACATGCAGATCATGGAGGGCGACCTGGCGAGGAGCATCGAGCGCCTGCTGCCACGCATCGGCCACGTACAGATCGCCGACGTGCCCGACCGCCACGAGCCCGGCAGCGGCGAAATCAATTTCGACTTCCTGCTGCGCCATCTCGACGCCATCGGGTACTCGGGCTGGGTGGGTTGCGAATACAATCCGAGGCGTGGGACGGTCGAGGGATTGAAGTGGGCGCAGCCCTACCTGTCGTAAAGGCACTGCTCGAATTTCTGCCGCAGCGCGCGGTCCTCCATCAGGAAGAAGACACGCGGCCCTACGAGTGCGACGGCCTCACCGCCTACCGCCAGCTGCCGATGGTGGTCGCGCTGCCCGAGACCGAAGAGCAGGTGCAGCGCGTGCTCCAGGCCTGCTCTTCCATGAACGTTCCCGTGGTGCCGCGCGGCGCGGGGACCGGGCTGTCGGGCGGCGCGCTGCCGCCGGGCGACGGCGTGCTGCTGTCGATGGCGAAATTCATGCGCGTGCTGCGCATCGATCCGCTCGCGCGCCTTGCCGTAGTGCAGCCGGGCGTGCGCAACGCGGTGGTATCCGAGCTCGCCGCGCCCTTCGGCCTGTATTACGCGCCCGATCCCTCGAGCCAGATCGCCTGCACCATCGGCGGCAACGTGGCGGAGAACTCGGGCGGCGTGCACTGCCTCAAGTACGGCCTCACGCTGCACAACGTGCTCGGCCTGCGCGGCTTCACCATCGACGGCGAGCCGATCGAGCTCGGCGGCGCGGCGCCCGACGCGCCGGGCTACGACCTGCTCGCGCTCGCGGTCGGCTCCGAGGGCATGCTGGCCGTGGTCACGGAGGTGACGCTCAAGCTCCTGCCCAAGCCGCAAACCGCCCGCGTGATCATGGCCTCGTTCGACGACGTGGAGAAGGCCGGCGCCGCGGTCGCCGACGTGATCGCCGCGGGCATCGTGCCCGCGGGCCTCGAGATGATGGATCGGCCCGCGACCCGCGCGGTCGAGCAGTTCGTCGCCGCGGGCTACGACCTCGAGGCGGCCGCGATCCTGCTGTGCGAGTCCGACGGCGCGCCGGAAGAGGTCGAGGACGAGATCGCGCGCATGAAGACGGTGCTCGGGCGCGCCGGCGCGACGCGCATGACGGTGTCGCGCGACGAGGCCGAGCGGCTGCGCTTCTGGTCGGGCCGGAAGAGCGCGTTCCCCGCGGTGGGGCGCATCTCGCCCGATTACTACTGCATGGACGGCACGATCCCGCGCAAGCGGCTCGGCGAGGTGCTCGGCTTCATCGCCGCGATGGAGCAGAAGTACGGGCTGCGCTGCCCCAACGTGTTCCACGCCGGCGACGGCAACCTTCATCCGCTGATCCTGTTCGACGCGAACAATCCCGACGAGCTCCACCGCACCGAGCTGTTCGCCGCCGAGGTGCTGGAGAAGTGCGTCGAGGTCGGCGGCACCATCACCGGCGAGCACGGCGTCGGCGTGGAGAAGATCAACCAGATGTGCGTGCAGTTCCGGCCGCCGGAGCTGGAGCTGTTCCACGCGGTGAAGCGCGCCTTCGACCCGCGCGGCCTGCTCAACCCGGGCAAGGCCGTGCCGACGCTCGCGCGCTGCGCGGAATACGGTCGCATGCGGGTGCATGGCGGCCGGCTGCCGCACGCCGAGCTGCCTCGCTTTTGATCGAGGCTTTTGCAGAAAGGATTCGCGAGGCCGCCGCCCGGGGCAGCGGGCTGCGCCTGCGCGGCGGCGGCTCCAAGGACTTCTACGGCAACGTCCTGCGCGGCGAGATCCTCGACACGCGCGGCCATGCCGGCATCGTCGCCTACGAGCCCACCGAGCTCGTGGTGACCGCGCGTTGTGGAACCGCCCTCGGCGACCTCGAGGCCCAGCTGTCGGCAAACAACCAGATGCTTGCGTTCGAACCACCGCATTTCGGCGCCGAAGCGACCGTGGGCGGCTGCGTCGCCGCCGGCCTGTCGGGCCCGCGCCGCGCGGCCGCCGGGGCGCTGCGCGACTTCGTGCTCGGCCTGAAGCTCGTCGACGGCCGCGGCGAGCTGCTCAGCTTCGGCGGGCAGGTGATGAAGAACGTCGCCGGCTACGACGTGTCGCGGCTGGTCGCCGGCTCGCTCGGCACCCTCGGCCTGATCGCCGAGGTCTCGCTCAAGCTCGCGCCGAGGCCGCAGGCCGAGGCGACGCTGCGTCTCGAGATGCCGCAGGCGCGCGCGCTGGAGGCGATGAACCGCTGGGCCGGCCAGCCGCTGCCGATCAGCGCGACCGCGTGGCACGACGGCGAGCTCACGGTGCGGCTGTCGGGCTCGGCGGCGGGAGTGCGCGCGGCAGCGGCGAAGGTCGGCGGCGCCGCGGTCGACGCGGCGTTCTGGACCGGGATCCGCGAGCAGAGCGACGCGTTCTTTTCCGGCCCCGAGCCGCTGTGGAGAATTTCGGTTCCCTCGACCTCGACCCCGCTGGATCTTGCCGGGGACCCGCTGATCGAGTGGGGCGGCGGGCTGCGCTGGCTCAAATCCGGCGAGAACCCGCAATCGATCCGCGATGCCGCCAAACGCTGCACAGGCCACGCCACGCTGTTCCGCGCCGCGGACAAGTCGGCGGGATGCTTCGCGCCGCTCGAGCCGGTGCTCGCGCGCCTGCACCGCGAGCTGAAGAGCGCCTTCGACCCGGCGGGAATCTTCAACCCCGGCCGGCTATACCCGGAGCTTTAGGCTTGGCGAGCTTCTTCTTGTGCTCTTCGACCGCCGCCCGCGCCTGCGGGCCGAGGGCGCTGTCCGGGAACCGCGCGATCAGGCGCGCGTACAGCTGGATCGAGAGCACCACCTCGCCGGCCTCGCCCGCCTTCGTCGCCGCGTCGTACAACAGCCGCTGCTGCGCCATCGCCGCCTGGTCTCCCGCCGGCTTGCCCTTGGCCGAGGTCATCGCGTCCGCCATCACGTTGGCGATGCGCTCTTCCGAGCTGCGCTGGCTCTGCTTCCAGCGCCGATACCCGGTCCAGAGCCAGAAGCCGAGCCCCCCGGCGGCGGCGATCAGGACGAAAGCCATGACCTGCGTCATGCAAAAAGTATAGCCGCATGCAGACCAGCCTCGCCGAGTTCATCCGCGACACGCCCGAGGGGCGCGAGGCCGAGGCCATCCTGCGCAAGTGCGTGCACTGCGGCTTCTGCACCGCGACCTGCCCGACCTATCAGGTGCTGGGCGACGACCTCGACAGCCCGCGCGGGCGTATCTACCTCATCAAGCGCGCGCTGGAGGGCGCGCCGGTGAGCGACCGGACGCGCCTGCACCTCGACCGCTGCCTCACCTGCCGCGCCTGCGAGACCACCTGCCCCTCGGGCGTGCGCTACGGGCGGCTCGCCGACATTGGCCGCGCGGTGGTGGAAGCGCGCACGCAGCGCGGCCTGTGGGACCGTCTGATACGGGCGGTGCTCGCGTTCGGACTGCCGCGCACCGGATTGTTCACCCTGGCTTTGCGCCTCGGGCAGCTCGTAAGGATGGCGCCCGCAACCCGCCGCGGGAGCGCCTGGCCGGCCGCGCGCCATTCCAGAAAGATGCTCGCGCTGCGCGGCTGCGTACAGCCGGCGCTCGCGCCTTCGATCAACGCGGCGGCGGCGCGCGTGCTCGACCGGGTCGGCGTCTCGCTGCTCGAGGTTCCAGGCGCCGGCTGCTGCGGCGCCATCCGCTTCCACCTCAACCGGCAGGAGGCCGGGCGCGACGACATGCGCGACCTGATCGACGCCTGGTGGCCGATGGTGGCCGGCCGCGATGCCGAGGCCATCGTGATGACCGCGAGCGGCTGCGGCGTCACGGTGAAAGACTACGCCCACCTGCTGGCGCACGACCAGGGCTATCGCGGCAAGGCCGAGCGCATTTCCGAGCTCACGCTCGACCTGTGCGAGGTCATCCAGCCCCGCGACCTGCCCGCGGGAAAGGACCGCGGCCGCGTCGCGTTCCACTCGCCGTGCACGCTGCAGCACGGCCGGCAGGTCCGCGGCAAGGTCGAGGCGCTGCTCGCGCGCGTCGGCTACGAGCTGACGCCGGTGCGCGACGCCCATCTCTGCTGCGGCTCGGCGGGGACGTACTCCCTGCTGCAGCCCGCGCTCGCCGGCGAGCTGCGCGCGCGCAAGCTCGCCGCGCTCGAGGAAGGCGCGCCCGCGGCGATCGCCACCGCGAACATCGGCTGCCTGGTCCATCTCCAGTCGCCGACCGCGACGCCGGTGCGCCACTGGATCGAGCTCGTCGACGCCGCGCTGGCGTAAAATCCACGCATGGCCGAAGTGGTCCGCGTCGCGTGTCCCCACGACTGTCCCGATACCTGCGCAATGCTGGTCACGGTGGAGGACGGCGTCGCGACCAGGATCCAGGGCGACCCGCAGATGCCGTTCACCGAAGGCACGCTCTGCACCAAGGTGGCCTACTACCTCGAGCGCACCTACGCGCCGGACCGTCTGCAGCATCCGATGCGACGCATCGGCCCGAAGGGCAAGGGCCAGTTCAAGAGGATCGGCTGGGACGAAGCCCTCGACGAGATCGCGGCGCGCCTCAAGGCTGCCGCCGCCGAGAACCCCGAGACCATCCTGCCGTGCAGCTACGCCGGCACGATGGGCATGGTGCAGTACATGTCGATGGACCGCCGGTTCTTCAACAAGCTCGGCGCGTCGCTGCTCGACCGCACGCTCTGCTCGTCGGCGGGCAAAGCCGGCATCAAGGCGACGCTCGGCGGCTCGGTCGGCATGGACCCGGAGCGCTTCGACGAGGCGCGGCTCATCGTGCTGTGGGGCGCGAACCCGATCGTGTCCAACCTGCACCTCTGGTCGCGGGTGCAAGCCGCGAAGCGCCGCGGCGCGAAAGTGATCGCGATCGACCCGTACCGCAGCCTGTCGGCGGAGAAGTGCACCCAGCACGTCGCGCTCCTGCCGGGGACTGACGGCGCGCTCGCGCTCGGCATGATGCACGTGCTCATCGCCGAGGACCTGATCGACCGCGACTACATCGAGCGGTACACGCTGGGGTACGAGTCCCTCAAGAAAAGAGTCCTCCAGGAGTATTCCCCGGCGTGGGCGGCGCGCACCTGCGGGCTCAAGGTCGAGGAGGTGGTGCAGCTCGCGCGCGAGTACGGCACGGCGAAGCCCGCGGCGATCCGCCTCAACTACGGCATGCAGCGCCATGCCGGCGGCGGCATCGCGGCGCGCACCATCGCCTGCCTGCCGGCGCTCACCGGCGCCTGGCGCGATGCCGCGGGCGGAATCGTGCTCACCACCGCCGACTTCTTCGCCTTCGACCACGCCGCGCTCGAGCGCCCCGATCTGCTCGCGGGACGCCGGCCGCGCGTCATCAACCATTCCGCGCTGGGCGACGCGCTGACGAGCGCGAATCCGCCGGTGCGCGTGACGATCGTCTACAACAACAACCCGGTCGCCGTCTGCCCCGACTCCGAGAAGGTGATCGCCGGGTTCTCGCGCGAGGACCTGTTCACCGTGGTGATGGATCACTTCCAGACCGATACCGCGGACTACGCCGACATCGTGCTGCCGGCCACCACGCAGCTCGAGCACTACGACGTGCACAAGTCCTACGGCCACCTCTACGTGCTCGCCAACAACCCCGCGATCGCGCCGGTGGGCGAGTCGCTGCCCAACTCGGAGGTGTTCCGCAGGCTGGCGGCGCGCATGGGATTCGACGAGCCCTGCTTCCGCGACTCCGACGAGGACATCTGCCGAACCGCGCTGAAACGGATGGACTGGGATCGGCTCAAGCAGGCCGGCTGGCAGAAGCTCGACGTCCCCGATCGCTTCGCGCCGTTCGCGCAGGGCGGCTTCCGCACCCCTTCGGGCAAGTGCGAGTTCTACAGCGACTCGCTGGAGAAGCAGGGCATCGACCCGCTGCCGTTCTACAACCCGCCGGCGGAAGTGAGCGGCGCGGAACCCGACAAGGATTACCCGCTCGCATTCCTGTCGCCACCGGCGCGCAACTTCCTCAACTCGTCGTTCGCCAACGTCGCGCGCTTCCGTGAGCTCGAGCGCGAGCCGTACCTCGACATGCATCCGCGCGACGCCGAAGCGCGCGGCATCGCCGACGGCGACCGGGTGCGCGTGTTCAACGACCGCGGCAGCTACGAGCTGCGCGCGCGCGTCAACGGCAAGCCGCGCCCCGGCGTGGTGGTCGCGCCTTCGGTGTGGTGGAAGAAGTACTCCCCCGACGGGCGCAACGCCAACAACCTGACCTCGCAGCGCATCGCCGACCTTGGCGGCGCCGCCACGTTCTACGATTGCCGGGTGCAAGTGGCCAAGGCGTGAGCAAGGCCGACGAGCTGCGGCTGCTGAGCGAGGCGATCAGGAGCTTCCCCGACGCGCTGGCGATTTGGAGCGCCGACGGCCGGCTGATCGCCTGCAGCGACCTCTACACGCGCCTCGCGGCGCACGCGGCCGGCACGGACAGCGCCGAGGTCCAGAGCCCCGACGGGCGCTGGCTGCGGCGCACGATCCGGCGCCTGGAAGGCGGCGGCGGGCTCGAGCTGCTGAGCGACGTCACCGAGCTGCGCCGCGCCGAGCAGGCGATGCGCTTCCTCGCCTACCACGACGGCCTGACCGGGCTGCCCAACCGCAGGCTGCTCGACGACCGCCTGCGGCAGGCGATCCGCCTGGCGCAACGTCGCGATCGGATGGTCGCGACCTTGCTGGTTCACCTGGATGACTTCCGGCAGGTGAACGACGCGCTCGGCCACGGCGCGGGCGACGCGGTGCTGCGCGAGGTGGCGCAGCGGCTCGCGGGCTGCGTGCGCAAGGCGGACACGCTGGCGCGCGCCGGCGCCGACGAGTTCGCGGTCGTGGCCTGCGACCTGAAGCAGCCGGCGGATTGCCACCTGGTCGCCGAGAAGCTGCTGCAGGCGCTCGCGCCCGAGTTCCGCGTCGGCAGCCGCCGGCTGCGGCTCGCCGTGAGCATCGGCATCTCGGTGTTCCCGTCGGACGGCGGCGACGGCGAGGCGCTGCTGCGCAGCGCCGACGCCGCGATGCTCCGCGCTCGACAGGTCGGACGCAACCAGTTCCGCTTCTTCGCGCGATGAGGATCGCCCGCTTTCTCTGGCCTTACCGGGTGCGTATCGCGGTCGCGCTGGTCGCGCTGCTCGTGACCTCCGCGTGCGTGCTGGCGCTCGGCCGCGGCCTGCAGCATGTGGTCGACCGCGGCTTCGGCAGCGGCGACCCGCGCCTGCTCGACCAGGCGCTCGCGGCGATGATCGCGGTGGTCGTGGTATTCGCCCTGGCGACCTGGGTGCGTTTCTACTTCATGATGACCACCGGCGAGCGCGTGGTCACCGACCTGCGGCGGGCGGTATTCGACCACATGCTCGGCCTCGAGCCGGCGTTCTTCGAGAAGGAGCGCACCGGCGATGTGGTCTCGCGCCTCACCAACGACGCCACGCTGGTGCAGCAGGTGATCGGCTACGGCCTGTCGATGTTCGTCCGCAACTCGCTGATGATGGTCGGCGCCGCGGTGATGCTGTTTGTCACGAGCTGGAAGCTCGCGCTCCTCGTGCTGGTCGGAGCGCCGGCGACGCTGCTGCCGATCCTGCTGCTCGGCCGGCGCGTACGGCGCCTGTCGCGCGCCAGCCAGGACCGCGTCGCGGACGTGTCGGCCTACGTCGACGAGGCGGTGCACGAGATCCGCACGGTGCAGGCCTACGCGCACGAGGACGCGGACCGCGCCGGCTTCGCGCGCCACGCCGAGACGGCGTATGCAGTCGGCGTCGCGCGCATCTCCTACAAGGCGTTCCTGATCGCCGCCGTGATCCTGATCGCCTTTAGCGCAGTCGGCGTCATTCTGTGGATTGGCGGCCACGACGTGCTCGCCGGGCGCCTCTCCCAGGGCGAGCTCGCCGCCTTTGTGTTTTATGCCGCCGTGGTGGCGATGGGTGCCGGGACCGTGGCCGAAGTCTGGGGCGAGCTGCAGCGCGCGGCCGGGGCGACCGAGCGGCTGGTCGAGCTGCTTGATACGCAGCCGGGCATCGTCGCGCCGGGCGTTCCCGCGGCTCCGCCGCAGGGGTCTCCCCTGGGAATCGAGTTCGACCGCGTGGGGTTCGCCTACCCGGCACGCCCGCAGCGACCCGCGCTCGAGCGCTTCACGCTGCGCGTCGCGCCGAGAGAGCGCGTGGCGCTGGTCGGGCCTTCGGGCGCGGGCAAGTCGACCGTGTTCGCGCTGCTGCTGCGGTTCTACGACCCGCAGCTCGGCGCGGTGCGCATCGGCGGCGTCGACCTGCGGCACCTGGAGCCGCGCGCGGCGCGCCGCCTGGTCGCCGTGGTGCCCCAGGATCCGGTGATTTTCGCCGCGAGCGTGCTCGAGAACGTGCGCTACGGGCGGCCCGACGCGACGCGCGAGGCGGTCGCCGCCGCGTGCGAGCAGGCCTGCGCGGCCGAGTTCATCGAGCGCCTGCCGCAGGGGCTCGACACGCCGCTCGGCGAGCGCGGCGTCACGCTGTCGGGCGGGCAGAAGCAGCGGCTGTCGATTGCGCGCGCGCTGCTCGCCGACCGGCCGATCCTGCTGCTCGACGAGGCGACGAGCTCGCTCGACGCCGCGGCCGAGCGGCTGGTGCAGCAGGGCCTCGAGGCGCTCGAGAAGGGCCGCACCACGCTCGCGATCGCGCACCGGCTCGCCACCGTGCAGAACGCCGACCGTATCGTGGTGCTCGAGCACGGCGCGATCGTCGCCGAGGGCACGCACGCCGAGCTGATGCGCCAGGGCGGCCTGTACGCGAGCCTCGCGCGGCTGCAGTTCCTCGGGGGGAGAGATGAAAAGGATCCTCGCGCTCTGCGCGCTGTGGGCCTGCATTCCGGCTAGCGCGCAAACCCTGACGGTCGGCTCGAAGCGCTTCACCGAGTCCTACATCCTCGGCGAGATCCTCAGCCAGACCGCAGGCGCAACGCACAAGCCCGGGCTCGGCAACACCGCGATCCTGCTCGAGGCGCTCAGGGCCGGCGCGATCGACGTCTACCCCGAGTACACCGGCACCATCGCGCGCGAGATCCTGAAATCCGAGGAGCGGCTGGACCTTGCCGGGATCGACCGGCGCCTGGCGGGGATGGGCCTTGCCGTTTCCGTCCCCCTCGGTTTCAGCAACAGCTACGCCCTCGGCATGCGGCGCAAGGATGCCGAGCGGCTGGGGATTCGCAAGGTCTCCGACCTGCCGAAACACCCTACGCTGCGCTTCGGGCTGTCGCACGAGTTCCTGGGACGCAGGGACGGCTGGCCGGGCCTGCAGGCGGCGTACGGCCTGCCGCAGAAGCCGCGCGGCCTGGACCACGGCATCGCCTACGAGGCGCTCGCCGCCGGCGAGATCGACGTGATGGACCTCTACACCACCGACGCCAAGATCGAGCGCTACGCGATCGTCGCGCTCGACGACGACCGCGCGTTCTTCCCGGCCTACGACGCCGTCCTGCTGTACCGCGCCGACATCCTTCGGCGTTTTCCCAGGGAATGGGATTCCTTGAAAAAGCTCGAGCGTCGCATCGACGCGGCGACCATGGTTCGACTCAACGCGCGCGCCGAGCTCGACAAGATCGCCTTCGCCGACGTTGCCCGCGAGTTTCTCGGATCAAGGACCGAAACCCGGAGAACGTTCTGGGCGGCGCTGTTCGGTCCGGACTTCGGGCGCCTGCTGCTCGAGCACCTGTGGCTGGTGTTCGCCTCGCTCGCCATCGCGGCGCTGGTCGGCATCCCGCTCGGGCTGATCGCCGCCAAGCTGCCGTGGGTCGCGCAGCCGGTGCTGGTCTTCACCGGCCTGCTGCAGACCATCCCGTCGCTCGCGCTGCTCGCGTTCCTCATCCCGCTCACCGGGACGATCGGTGTGTGGCCGGCGCTGATCGCGCTGTTCCTGTACGCGCTTTTGCCGATTACGCGCAACACGCATGCCGGCATCGTCGAGGTGCCGCGCGGGCTGGTGCAGGCGGGGACCGCGCTGGGGTTGACGAGGCGGCAGGTTCTGTCGCTGGTAGAGCTGCCCATTGCAATGCCGGTGATCATGGCGGGGATAAAGACCTCCGCGGTGATCAGCGTCGGCACCGCGACGATCGCCGCGTTCATCGGCGCCGGCGGGTTCGGCGAGCGCATTTCGCAGGGGCTCGCGCTGAACGACCACGCGGTGCTGCTCGCGGGCGCGCTGCCGGCTGCGGTGCTCGCGCTCCTGGTGCACGCGGTGTTCGAGCTGGTCGAGCGCAGCTTGCGTCCCGGCGTGGCGCGGTAGAATTCGCGCCCATCCATGCCGCAGTTGATCGGAGTGCCGCGCGAGACGGCGCCGGGGGAGAAGCGCGTTGCCACGGTGCCCGACGTCGTCGAGAAGCTGATCAAGCTCGGTTTCCGCGTCGCGGTCGAGTCCGGCGCGGGCGAGGCGGCCAACTTCCCGGATGACGCGTACCGCGCCGCCGGCGCGGAAGTCGTCGGGGACGCCTGGGCGAGCGCCGACATCATCTTCAGGGTGCGCGCGCCGACGACGGAAGAGGTGCAGCGGATGCGCCCGCGAATGACGCTCGTCAGCTTCATCTGGCCGGCGCAGAACCCGCAGCTGATGCAGGCGCTGGCGGCGAAGAAGGTCACGGCGCTGGCGATGGACAGCGTGCCGCGCATCTCGCGCGCGCAGAAGCTGGACGCGCTCTCCTCGATAGCCAACATCGCCGGCTACCGCGCGGTGATCGAGGCCGCGCACCATTTCGGGCGCTTCTTCACCGGGCAGATCACCGCGGCGGGCAAGGTGCCGCCGGCCAAGGTGTTCGTGATCGGGGCGGGCGTCGCCGGCCTCGCGGCGATCGGCGCCGCGTCGGGCCTGGGGGCGATCGTCCGTGCGAACGACACGCGGCCCGAGGTGGCCGACCAGGTGAAGTCGCTCGGCGGCGAGTTCGTGCCCGTGGAGTACGCCGAGGAGGGAGCCGGCGTCGGCGGCTACGCCAAGGTGATGAGCGAGGGCTTCCAGCGGGCCCAGCGCGAGGCGTTCGCGAAGCAGGCGAAGGAAGTCGACATCATCATCACCACCGCGCTCATTCCCGGCAAGCCGGCGCCGAAGCTGATCACCGCGGACATGGTGCGCTCGATGAAGCCGGGCTGCGTCATCGTGGATCTCGCGGCCGAGCAGGGTGGGAACTGCGAGCTCACCGCGCCCGGCGAGGTCGTCGTCCGGCACGGCGTCACGATCATCGGCTATACCGACCTGCCCAGCCGCCTCGCCCGGCAATCGAGCACGCTTTACGCGACCAACCTGCTGCGCCTGACCGAGGAGCTGTGCAAGAGCAAGGACGGCGCGGTCAAGGTCGACATGGACGACGAGGTGATCCGCGGCACCACGGTGATCAAGGACGGCGCGATCACCTGGCCGCCGCCGCCGCCCAAGCTTTCGGCCGCGCCGCCCATGAAGCCGGCGGCGGCCAAACCCCCGGCGAAGACGCATGAATCCAGCAAGGCACCTGCCTCGGCCAAGGCGACGGCGATCGTGTTCCTGGTCGGCGCGATCCTGTTCTGGTTCATCGGCGCGTACGCGCCCGCGGCCTTCATCGGCCACTTCACGGTGTTCGTGCTGGCCTGCTTCGTCGGCTACATGGTGATCTGGAACGTGACCCCGGCGCTGCACACGCCGCTGATGAGCGTCACCAACGCGATCAGCAGCATCATCGCGATCGGCGCGCTGGTGCAGGTGGCGCCGCCGGTCGCGGAGACCGCCGACCGGCCGACGACGTGGATCGTGGCGCTCGCCGTGGTCAGCATCGCGCTGGTGGCGATCAACATGTTCGGCGGGTTCGCGGTCACGCAGCGCATGCTGCAGATGTTCCGCAAATGATGCTGTCGCCGACGCTCTCGACCGTCGCCTACGTCGGCGCGACGATCCTCTTCATCCTGAGCCTGGGCGGCCTCTCCAACCAGGAGAGCTCGCGCCGCGGCAACCTCTACGGGATGATCGGCATGGCGATCGCCGTGCTCGCCACCGTGTTCGGCCCGCAGGTCACCAGGGCCGGGTATCCGTGGATCATCGCCGCGATGGTGCTGGGCGGCGCGATCGGGCTCTACGCCGCGCGCGTCGTCAGGATGACGCAGATGCCCGAGCTGGTCGCGCTCATGCACAGCCTGGTGGGCCTCGCGGCGGTGCTGGTCGGGTTCGCCAACTACATCGATCCGGCGGCGAGCGCCGGCTTCAAGGGCGCCGAGAAGACGATCCACGAGCTCGAGATCTACATCGGCGTGCTGATCGGCGCGGTGACCTTTTCGGGCTCGATCATCGCCTTCGGCAAGCTCTCGGCCAGGATCAGCGGCCGGCCGGTGCTGCTGCCGGCGCGCCACTGGATCAACCTTGCCGGCCTGCTGGCGGTGATCTGGTGCGGCGGCTGGTTCATCCACACGCATTCGATCGACGCGGGCCTGAAGCCGCTCGCGATCATGACCGTGATCGCGCTCGCCTTCGGCATCCATATGGTGATGGCGATCGGCGGCGCCGACATGCCGGTGGTGGTGTCGATGCTGAACAGCTACTCGGGCTGGGCGGCGGCGGCCACCGGCTTCATGCTCTCGAACGACCTCCTGATCGTGACCGGCGCGCTGGTGGGCTCGAGCGGCGCGATCCTGTCGTACATCATGTGCCGCGCCATGAACCGC
>Ga0187893_10008467_pt1 | contig 16196 bp, 15 predicted proteins | sample MA1701074metaG_FD_139574 | JGI IMG/M metagenome (GOLD analysis project Ga0187893, IMG submission 139574) | White microbial mat communities from a basaltic lava cave in the Kipuka Kanohina Cave System on the Island of Hawaii, USA - MA170107-4 metaG ...
AAGGCGCCGTCGTCGTCGATCCGGCGGACATCCCCAGCATCACGGACACAAATCCGGCGAATAACCTGCTCAACTGGAACCCATGCAGCGGAGATCAGTCCAAAGGACGCGACGCCGAGTGCACGGTCGCCTTCAAATACGGCATGAAGCGTGACTTCAACGCCTGGCTCAAGTCGTTAGGCGACAATGCGCCCGTGAAGACGCTTACTGAGCTCAGGCAGTGGAACATCGCGCATCAGCGCGCCGGTGCGATCAAGTACGCTCAGGCCCAGCTCGACATTTCTGACGAGATGGACGTGCAGGGGGATCGCGCGCGCTACGAGGCTGACCGCCGCAAGGACATCCTACTCTCGGCGACCAACGGAATCGACGCGGCGCTCAAGGCCAACCGGCTCGATGCGTTGCTGTTTCCTGGCGTGAGCTCGGCCAATATCGGCGCGCGCCCGGGGTATCCGACCGTCACGGTGCCGTACGGCTTCGTGCCTAACGTGCCGCCGCCGACTGCGGCCGCTGCCGCCGCTTTTCCCGCCGGTTTCGACGCCAAGCCTGCGCCGTACAACGTGAGCTTCACCGGCACGGCCTGCAGTGAGCCGAAGCTGATCGAGCTGGCGTACGCGTTCGAGCAAGCGACCAAGAAGCGTGTCCCGCCGCCGCTCTTTCCCTGAGTGTTCAGAATCACACGACGCGCTCGTTAGGTGTTTGTCGCACCTCACAGCTGGCACTAGAACACTCTTCGCTTGAGCAGATCGACGGTGAACTTGGCCGTGTTCGCGATGGCCATGACGGTCATTACGCCGGCCTGCACGGGATCGGTGACCACAAGATCGGCCGCCTCTGGAACGCTCCCTGCCATGTTGAGGCTGACGACTAGAAGACCCTGTGCCCGCACCTCGCGCACTGCGCGCTCGATCTCCCCACCCATCAGCGAGCCGGCAAGGACGAGTGCCGAGGCGCGCGGGAGTCGTGCGACGGCGCGCACGGCGTCGGCGAGGGGTTGCTCGCCGACCAGTGGGATGGTGTCCACCGAAATGCGCTCGCCGCGGATGTTGTGGCGGTCCGCTTCGGAGATGGCTCCGATCGCGACCTGTCCCACCTGCGCGCCGCCTCCCATGATGATGACCCGCTTCCCGTAGATGACGTGCAAGGTCTTCACGAGACTTACCTCTCGCACGATGGGGAGTGCTCCGAGGTCTTCGACCATCGCCTCCGGCGCCTCTGGCGTCTCGATCTCGAAGTACACTCGAGATTCACTTTGCTGCCGGCCGACGATCTCCACCGACTCGATGTCGCCTTGGTGCCTGGCGATTACTCCCGTCAACTGGTGCAGGATCCCTGGGCCGGGATCCGCACGCACCATCATTCCGAAACGTTCCACAATGACTCCGGTCGGTCGCCGTGCGTTAGGCGGAAAGACTATCGACTGTAGAATACAGCCGCAAACAGCTTACGCCATTCAATGCGTGGGCGGTACGGCGTTCATGCGTAGCGCCGGCGTTACGTCATCGATTCAGGACCACCGGAAGGTCGCGACAGCGCCGCCGGGCAGCGTGTAAGTAAACGTCCGTCCTGCGATGCGGACAGCGAACGTCGTCTCCTGCGTATTAGCGTTCACGACAATGAGCGCCACCGACCGGTCATCGGCATTCTGAAACGCGACACTCTCGATCCCCTCGATGCCTGACGAGGACCACACGCGCTGCGCACCAGGACGCACGAAGCGGCTGGCGTGCGCAAACGCGTAGTACTCCTCATTCCTAACGACAGAGCCGTCCGTCGAGCTGATTGTGACGACACCGCGGCAGTCTCCGCATCCGCCCGTATGCGGCCCGTGCTTCTCGTCCAGCGCGAGATTCCACATGAGCACTCCGCGCGCCCAGTTTCGCGTGGCGCCAATAATGAGCGTCCGCACATTCCACACGAGATTGTCGGCGAAGCGCGGGGCCCATTCACCACCTGAACATTCCGTGAAGTACACATCCTTCTCCGGGTACTTGTCGTGCACGACGCTCTGCGCCGACACGTCGCCACCGTAGCAGTGCCACGCGACGCCTGCGATGAAGCGCCGTGCTCCGGAGTCGGCGAGCACCTCGAGCGGCGAGTTAGGCTCGTCCCAGTTGTGATCCCAATCCAGAATTTGCGTCCTGATACGGGCGCGCGCGAAGAGCGGGCCGAAGTGATCCCTAACGAGTAAAGCGCGCTGGGCCGGATTCAATCGCATGCCGGGATAGTTCTCCGGCTCGAAGTGCGGCTCGTTCTGAAGACTGATCAGGTGAATCGGAACACCTTCGGCGGCATAGGCCTCGATGAACTTCCTGAAATACTCCGCGTACAGCGGATATGACTCGGGGCGCAGCGTCCCTTTGATCAAGCTCGCGCTCGACTTCATCCACGCCGGCGCGCTCCACGGCGACGCCATCACGGTGAGCCGAGGATTAATCGTTAGGGCGCGCTTCAAGATCGGCAGCGTCTCGGCGCGGTCCGGCGCAATCGAGAAGTTGGCGAGCGTGCTGTCGAAACCTCCAGCCGCGACGTCGTCGTAGCTGTAATGCCGCAGTGAGAAATCAGACGCCCCCATGTCGATGCGCACGAAGCTGAACGCAATACCGGGCTCATGACCAAAGATCTCCTGCAATAAACTGTCGCGCTGTGCTGGCGTCAGCTTGTGCTGGATGAGCCACGCGGACGCGTCGCTCAGCGCCGCGCCGAAGCCCACGACCATCTGAAAGCGACGCGTTGTATCGACGTCAATCGTCGCGATGGCGTTAGGCAGCGAGTCGGCGAAGTGAATGTCGGGCTCGCGATAGAGCAGCTTCGTGCGATCGCCGCTGGTTAGGGTGACCTCCACAGTCCGCTCGGATCGTTGGCTATCAGACGTGCAGTCTAACGTGACGGCTGCGAGCAGCGCGCAGGCTGAGCGAGCGAAGGAGGCCGTCACCGCCATGGACCGCGAACCGGCTACTCTCTCAAGCCGACACGTTGCAAGAGCTCGCGGAAGCGCGGGTCGCTCCTGAGCACGTCATACGACGGATCCGCGATGAGACGAGTCATGTCCGGATGGCGCTCCTTGTATCCGGCCTCGAGCCAGTGGAATGCGGCGTCGTTATGCCCCGCGACAGCGAGCGCCGCTGCGACCATCGGATGATGCACACCAGTCTCGGATGCCTGCGCGCGCAGCTCGCCCAAAAGCTTTTCGGCCTCGCCTTTGTTTCCAGCGCGCGCGACAACGCGAGCCAGCCCAGCCTTCGCGCGCTGCGTGCGCCCGGCATGCGCGACGGCGTTTTCATATGCACGTCGTGCTTCGTCAAGGTTCCCGGCCAATTCAGCCACGAGACCCAACCCTTCATACGCCAAGAAGAAGTCCGGATCGATCTCGAGGGCCTGCCGGTACAGTGAGTTGGCGCTGGCGCCACGCCCCGTGCGTCTCAGCGTGGCGGCGACACCGGTGTATGCAGCCGGTGCGAGCGGATCGAGCTCACGGGCCAACTCGCGATGCTCGAGAGACTCGTCATAACGCCCCACCGCTTCGAGTAAATAGCCGTACCAGAGATGCGCAGTGGGGAAGTTTGGGTCCAATTCGATAGCACGCTTGAACTCGCGTTCGGCGTTAGGCCAATCCCAGTCGTAAGTGTTGTAGTACTGTCCCAGCATTCAACGCGCGAGCGATGTCGCGCACATCGCGGGCCTGCCCCTTGAAGGCGAAGGCGGATGTTCGAGCGGCGACGCGCAGCGCTCGCACTCGCGAGAGCAACGATCAGCTCTTCGGTAAGGCCATCGCTGAAGTACTCGTCATCGGCCTGTCCCACATTCGCAAACGGCAACACCGCCAGAGAGCGGCGACCATTCTCTGCCATGGCCCGAGCTCCGGCTCCGCCGGTTAGGCGGTCACGAACTCCGCCGATGTTGAAGGCGAAGAGAAGAGCGACTGCAGCGCCTCCTCCAATCGCGCCAATCAGTCCGCGCCTGCTCCCGGCGTGCAGCCGCTGCGACTTCTTTGGCGGTCGACTCGTTAGGAGAGGATGCGTCCCTGACTCGTGAGGCACCGACAGTGCCGCAGCGAACTCCCGAGCGCTGCCAAACCGGTCAGCCGGCAACTTTGCCAGCGCGCGCGAGATCGCGCGCTCAACCGGTTCAGGGACGAGCTCGCGGATCCTGCGCACCGGCGGCACCGGGGACGCCAAATGCTGCGCGACGATGGACTGCGCCGTCGGACCGGTGTAGGGCGGTTCACCAGCGAGCGTCTCATAAAGCACGCAGCCGAGCGCGTACACGTCGCTCCGCGCATCGATGTCGCGCTCGCCGCTGGCCTGCTCGGGGCTCATGTACGGCGGCGTGCCGATCACACCGCCCGTGCCCGTTAGGCGCTCCGAGCCCGATTCGGCGAGCGCGCGCGCAATGCCGAAGTCAGCGACCATTGCCGTGTCGCCGATAAGGAGCACGTTGTCAGGTTTTAGGTCGCGGTGGATGACCCCGTGCGCAGCGGCGTACGTGAGCGCCGAAGCGACCTGTCTTGCTATGGAGATCGCTTCGTCGACGGGAAGCTGCTTCTCTCGCCGCAGCCGATCGCGGAGCGACTCGCCCGCAACGTACGGCATAACGTAGTAAAGAAAGCCGTCCGCCTCGCCTGAATCGAAGAGCGGGACGATGTGCGGATAGTTGAGCTGCGCGGCGATCCCAATCTCGCGCAAAAAACGTTCGGCACCGACAGAAGCGGCGATCTCCGGCTTGAGAACCTTTATGGCGACTTGGCGGTGGTGCTTGAGGTCATGCGCCAGGTAGACCGTCGCCATGCCACCCGAGCCGATATCGTGCGCGACCCGGTAGCGATCGGCGAGCGCGCGCGCTAGGCGTCCTTGCGCATCATCGGACATCGCGGCCGATCGACTCCGGTTGGATCAACGTTTGGCCGGTACGGCTTGCATAAGTAGCGCATTCGCCCGCTGCACATCCTGGGAACCCCACCTCGCACCGGGAAAATGCCCCATACGGACGATCACCAGATCGTGCGACGGAACGATGAACACATCCTGTTCACCGGCCCCACGGAACGCGAACGCACTGCGCGGCAGCGCCCAGGAACTGTCTGCATTGAGCCACACCATTCCGCCGTACACCGGCTGCTTCCACGCCGGCGCTGGCGTAGAGACGAACGTGACGAAGCCCTCTGGCAACAACCGTTCGCCCATCCACATGCCATCCTGCACATACAGCATGCCTAACCGCGCCCAGTTCCGCGCGGCGCCGTAGTCATAGCCTGTGAGCAGGAAATTCCCGTACGGATCCGTTTCCAGCACCTGAGCGCGCATGCCGAGTTTGTCGAACAGCGCGCGGCGCGGATAGGTGAGATACTCTTCGCCGCGTTTGCGAACCGTCTCTCGAATAATGTAGCCTAACGTGAGCGGATCCACATTGCGATAGCGTCCGAACGTGTTCGGCTCGAACTGCAACGGCCGCGAGAGGGAGAACTCGAACGCGTCGATCGCGCCGGAGTATCCCAGGTCGTGATCGTGGTACCCAGGGAGATCTTCCGGGGAGCCACGGCTGAATCGCAAGCCACTGCTCATGCGCATGAGATCCATGATGCGGATCTTGGCGCGCGCATCTCCCGGCGTCTTATGCCACTCGGGGACCGGGGCAGGGTCGTCCAGTTTGAAGGCGCGATCGTTCAGCAGACGGCCGATCAGTGTCCCCGTGATGCTCTTGCCCATCGACCAGCTCTCGAGCGGCATGTCCTTGTTCGCGCCATTCGCGTACCGCTCGGCAATAATGCGTCCTTTGTAGACGACCACTAATGCGGCGGTCAGTCCTTGCGGATTCGCGAATGCGGCGTCCACGGCCTGGCGCAGCTTGAGCGTGTCGATCTCTGGAGGCAGCGGCGCGTTAGGCATTCGATCACCCATCGGCCAGTCCATCGTCTCGGCGGCCGCCAACGACGTCGCAGCCTTCACCGGCGCGAAGTAGATCGTGTCCTTGCCCGGCTGGTGAATGATGCAGCCCTGATCACCGTAGAACTTGGCTTTGCGTGTGATGCGGTTGGCGAGCGTTACCCCCACGAGCTTGCGCGTGCGATCCACCTCGATATGCGTGATGGAGTCGATCCGGGGCCCGAGGAAATAGCTGGTGATATGCGCCCGCGCCTCCTCGGGATCGCGGCTGGAGACGAACAGCGCGGAGCAGTAGATCTTGGCCGTGGCCGCCGTTACCCAACTGTCCGGCTCGTTAGGTGGAAACCCGGGCTGCGCCGCGAGCGCACGACTTCCCAACGACAGGAGAGTGCAAAAAGCGAGGATACTCGGCGAGCTGTTGAATCCAATCACGATGCCTCCGGTCCACTCCTACATGTGCTGCGCGAGGACGCTCCCCTGATGGCTCAGCACCGCCATTGCAATCTCCCGCGGGCGCGGCCGGAACGTTGCTGCGTCTTCTATCTGTACCGATACGAAACGATCGCAACGGAACGTTCGTGCTTCGCCGCGCAGGTGATCGTAGGCAAGAAGGTACCAAGCGGGCCAGTTGATCGAAACCGCGTGCGGCTCCACGCGACGCAGCGAGTGCTCGCCCCCTTGTTTGACATACTCGACTCGCACTACGCGGTCCTGCACGAACGCCACCTGCAATCGGCGCATCACGGCACGCTCCGGTTCCTGCCAAGATTCACGCACGGCACGTGACGCCGGCGGACCGACAAAGATGCGTTCACGCAGTGGGGCGATCTTGCGTCGCTCGAAGTTTGGAAAGGCGTCGACGATTTTCTTGCGCGCGCGGGCCAGCTCGCTCTCGAACATTGGAAAGTTCAGCTTGTCACACACCGCGAGGGTGAGCAAAGAGCCAAGTGCTTCTTCTGTCGAAAGGAGCACGCGACCGAGTCCCCAACTCGCGTGCAGCCGCACGCCACCGCCGCGGCCGCGATCGGCCTCAATTGGGTAACCACGATCTCTGAGCTGCGCGAGGTCGCGAAAGATGCTGCGCACGCTGACGCCAAGCTCTTGCGCGAGATCTTCAGTCGTCACGCCGGGGCGATCACGAATGACCCTGGTCAGCAAATCGAGACGGTCGATGCGGTTCATGGCGGACACGCTATAGGAGCCCAACAAATATGACAGAAAGTGTCATAGTTGAAAGTATGCTCCCGGTAACCTGGAGGCATACTTCTATGAGCATGACGATCGAGTGGGCGCCGTTCACGCTGGCCGACGGAGTTGACGAAGCGAGCCTCTTGAGAGCATCAGAGGCCGTGCAGGCAGATTTCATCTCGCAGCAGCGCGGCTTCGTGCGACGCGATTTGCTCAAGGGCGAGCACGGGCAGTGGATCGACCTGCTGTACTGGGACAGCCACGAGGCGGCGCAGCAGGCGATGCAGAATGCCGCGAACAGCCCCGTGTGCCTGGAGTACTTTCAGTTGCTGGCGAGTATGGACGACTCCGACCCGGCGAAGGGCGTGTTACACTTCGCCGTCGTGCGCCAGTACGGTGCCGCAGTGCCTAACGCGGCATAGCTCTTAGAGGCTCACTGCGAGGATGCCGGCGCGTCTCTTTCGTTAGGCGAAGGCGGTGCCGAACGTCGGCATCACTCGCGAGCCTTCTTGCTGCGTTGCTCGCCGTGCAGGCGTCTGCCCGTGTCGGCGTCGAGAATCTCATAGATCCCCAGGATTCCCAGCATTTTCCCATCAGCGGCGCGCAACGGCGCTTTCCCAGCGCGTACCCAAGTGATCTCCCCTGTCGCTGACTGCTGACGCTCGATGATGTCGAGATCCGCTTCTCCGCTGTCGAACACACGCTGATCGTCGGCGCGGTACTTCGCAGCCTGCATCCTCCACGGAAGGCGCCGACTGAGATCGGTCATCCCAATCAGCTCCGCAGTCGGAACGCCGGCATCGTGAGAGAAGTGTTCGTTGCAGCCGCCAAACGCGAAGTCAGGCGCGAGTTTCCAGAAAATGCGCACGGGCCACTGGTCCTTCGAAGCTTCCGCGAGGTAAGCAGCGAGCTCGGCGCTCAGCTCCTCCTCAGTCGCCGACGACCATCGGGCGGATCGTGCTTGGATGTTTGGGTGCATCTCGGGCCACGATGCCTCGACGACCTGTTTGTAGGCTTCGAGAACAGCGCGGCTGTTTTTTGCGTCCACGGTGGCCTCCTCGAACGTTAGAGGATCAAGTCCGCCCGCATTCGTTAGGTACGCCTCCACCTCGACGATTGATCGGTACCAAAAATGCATTGGGTGGGCGGCCCTCGGGAACGCCGGTTACACGACTCCCGCGCTTCCGCATCTCTTAGCGCAAGCGGGAGCGCGAGCGTACATTCAGCCTGCCTACCTTGGGACGACACTCTGGAGGATGCGATGCGAAGTCCTCGATGGTCCCGTGCGATACTCATGCTGGCCGCGCTCTCGGTCTCCCTCCCCGCGACGGCTGCTCCCCAACTCGGCTCGCTAAAGAAGAAAGCCGAGGAGGCCGCAAAAAAGAAACTGGAAGAGGCGACAAAGAAGGCGTCAGCCGACAGCGCGAAGGCTAAAGCAGCAGCCGACAGCGCGAAAGCAAAATCCGCGGGAGACTCGGCCAAGGCTGCACCGGCCGCGGGGGCGAGCAATGTGGACGCCGCGAGCGCGAGTGGGGCTCCTCCCGCAAGCGCCAAAATCTGGGACAACTATGACTTCGTCCCCGGCAACAAGGTGATCTTCTTTACCGACTTCAGTGAGGACCGCGTGGGTAACTTCGCGCGCGGGCTCAAATTCGTCGCCGGCCAAATGGATGTCGTGGAGCGGGACGGCATCAAGGTGCTCCGCGCGACGGACCGGTCGGAATTCCGCATCCCCGTAGGCAAGCAGCTGCCCCAGCGCTTCACTCTTGAGATCGACATCATCGCGCCGCCGGAACCCTGCTGCGGCTACGAGGTCTTCTCGGTCGAAGGTGGCCCGAACCGGGACCGCGGCGCCGAATCCGCCGAGATCCACTGGCACCCCAGCGGCGTCGTGATAATCGGCGGGGATAACAATCAAACCGTCAACATGCCTGAAGCGGCGCGCCCACAATTGATGGGGAAGCCGGTGCACGTCCGCATTCTCATGGACAGCGCCTACTTCAAGATGTACGTGAACGAGCGCCGCATGTACAACGTCCCGGAATTCAAGTTCCGTCGGGACTCTGTCATTCTGATGCACGTCTTCGGCTCACCGGAAGACAACATGGCCGTTTTCATTACGAGTATCCGTGTCGCTGAAAGCGAGACCGACGTGCTGTACGACGCGCTCGCGTCCAAGGGACGATGGGCGACGCAGGGGATTCTCTTCGCGACGGGTAAAGCCGACCTGCAGCCGGAATCGCGTCCGGTACTTAAGGAGATCGCGGCGACGCTTAAGGAGCACGCCGATCTCAAGATCTTGATCGAAGGCCACACGGACAACGTCGGAAGCTCGGCGAGCAACCTAACGCTGAGCGACGCGCGGGCCGCTGCAGTCAAAGCCGCGCTCGTCGCCGATTTCGGCGTCGCGGCGGATCGCATGTCAACCAAGGGATTCGGCGACACAAAGCCGTCGGTGCCTAACGCGACGCCCGTGGGTCGCGCGCAGAATCGCCGCGTGGAGATCGTCAAGCAGTAATCGCGGCTATCCTATCACGGTGTGCGCCCGCGACGGGCGCGCACCGTGGCGCGGAATCAGCTTGCCTTCTGTGCAGCCAGCTCGGCTGTGGTGAAATTCACACCAAAACGCCGGCACCAGGCGGAGACTGCCCGGTATCGCGTGAGGTCAGTGCCGGGCGGGATGACATAGTTCTGATCGCCGACGTTCCCCTTGAGCGCACCCAGCGTCAGGAAGCCCGCTGCCTCGAGTCCGGCGCGATCGTCCACGTTAGGCGCACCCAACAAATAGACCTGTAGATCGGGACCGTTCAATGTCTCGAATGACAACAAGCGCAGCACCCGCTCACCGCCAGGAAGCTCCAGCACTTGCGCCAGGCCCCGGCCCTCGTGCGCCCGCGATTGGAATTCACCCGCGAGGAGCACTGTCGCGGCCGCGTTAGGCGTTGACTCGCTCACGCGGCTGTCGATAAACGCGCGGTCGGGCCTGAAGAAATACCAGGCGATGACCGCGACAACTGCTCCCGCCGCGAGAACGATCGTACTGCGCTTTGACATGGCTTGGCTCGGGTAACGGCTACTTCTTTGTGAACGTGACGCCGCCAACCGGCACCGCCACACCATTCACAACAAAGTGCGGCGTTGCGGCCCTGGTGGTGGGCTTCTTGGGGTTGTTGTCGCGATCGGGCGCTTTGTACGTGGTGCCGTCATCGCCACCTGAATCGTAGGCGACGAGGTCGAGCGTGCGCGATGCTGCCCACGCGCCGCCGTTCTCCATGAGGTTCACGCTCGCGACTCCGGTGAACCAATCGGGACTCGGCGCGATCATCGCGACGAGTGAGACGATCGGATGCGCATCATCGACGCGCACTGTGGTGACGAGCGAGTCGTTGAAATCGCGCAAAGGCCCAGTCTCGAAAAGCATCCCCGCCTGGTCTGCTGCCACGGCTGCCTTGATCTCGTCGTCGAGCGGCGTGTGCTTCCCCTCCTCAGACAGGCGCTCGAGCCCAGGAGTCGGGAGCGCGCCCTCCTGAAAGATCGAATACGTCGCGTTATGCGACGCGCCGATGAGTCCCGAAAAGTGCGGACCTGTGAGCGGATTGGCCTTGGGATACTCGAGCGGGTGGTTCGCCGCCGTCCAAGCACCCTTGAGAACGATCGTGTATTCCGCCGCTCCCATCATCGCAGGCGCGGCCGAGTCCTGCGTGGGCGTGGTTTCAGTTTGCTCCTTCGCGCACGCAGCAAAGGTCAACACTAGAGTTGCGGCTGTCATCAACCGCACCGACGTTCCATTCATTGTTCCATCCTCTACGGTCAACGTGGGAACACCAAGACGCCGCGATCGCGCGCCGTCACCGATACAATTGCCGCTGTTAAGGCGACACCGGTCGGTAAAGTTCCCGGAGGGAGCGAAATCCGCCTGACGATGCGTGCATCGCCCGCAGCAAAGTCGAGGAAGACCAGGGAGGGATTGGGTGCCGTGACGGCGACAGCCGCCGCCGTACCGTAGCTGTCGACGCTAACTGCTGCGCCGCCGACGTCGATGATCTGCAGGCTCCTCGGCTGCGTCGCTCTCGTGGCATCGATCACAGCCACGCCCTTCGCATACGCAACCAGAAGCGTGTCGCTGCCTAACGCGGTTGTGACAATCGGAAAGTTTGCGGGTTTCGCGCCGCCGCTCGTGAAGCCGGCGCCGTCCAGCTCCAGCTTCGCGAGGGTGCTCAATTCGTGGGCCGAGGAGTCGTAGCGCAGGACGTCGATACCGAAGTACGGCCCCCAGTAGTGCGTCGAGACGAACACGTGACGACCGTCCGGTGCCACCAGCGCATCCGGTTGTCCGCGACCGAGATCCGCCGATGCGATCGGACCGGCGAGCGCACCGGCGCTGTCATAGTGAAACGCCTGCAGTTGTGAGGTTCCACCGGAAACGACGCACAGACCTGCGCTCGCGGACACGCCGGAGAAGGGTCCAACCGGCACCTCGCGCGGCGCTGCTACGAGCCGTGGCTGCGCGTCACCTAACGAGTAAACGCTGACATGGCCGGGCTCGCGAGCGTCCAGAAGGAACAGAAGCATTCCGTCGATCGCCACGTCGTCGACGCTTTCGCTGCCGGCGGGCGGTAAGAGCATCGCCACGTCCTTGCCAGTGCGCGCGTCTACGACCGCGAGGCCGTCTTCTCCCTTTGCTACATAGAGCAGCGAATCAGTCGCGACAAGATTCGATGCGTCGCCACGCTTGAGCGTGGGGTACGTGAGCGCGTTCTTGGCCAGCGACAGCCAGTTGCAGCCCGCGAGCAGCAACAGCGCCACCGAAACAGATATCGTGCGGTGATGCATGCCGATGCTCACGGTTGACCGGCGCGCTTCGTAAAAACGACGGCGGTCAACGTGGAACGTCCCGTCGGCCCATTGGACGCACGCCGTTGTGATGCAGGCGTCAGCTCGTTACACTTTCTGATTGAGGTCGCGTTAGGCAGGAGCCAAGTCATATCTCCGCAACACAATGGTTGACCATATGCACACACGAAGCGCACACATCGCTCACTGGTTCCCTGCTATTGCGCTCTTCGCTTGTACAGCGAACGAGCCCCGGCCGCTCACGATTCGCGAAGACTACGCCGTCACGCCGGATAGCGTGCGACTGTACTACCGCGTCGCGGGCGATGCTGACGAAACAGTCATCGCGCCATTCGCGCTCTTCCACGGATCAGCGCTCGATAGCCTCGCTCGCGGCCGTCGCATCGTGACGTACGACCCACGCGGGCGAGGTCGGTCAGATTCATTGCCGCCCGAGCGCGTTTCGTTCGACTTGCTCCTGGGAGATCTGGAGACCGTGCGTCGCGCGGTCGGCGCCGAGCGAGTCACCATTATCGGCTGGTCGGGCGGTGGCATGGAGACGTTCGTGTACGCGATGCGGAATCCAGATCGTGTTACGCGCCTCGTGCAGCTGGCACCCGTCGCGCCGCGATTCACGCCGTACGGCGGAGTGATGATGCAGGATCGCGCGCTGCGCACGGATACCGTCGCTCTCGCGGCCTTGAGGCAGCGTGAGGCAGCGGGTGAATTCGCGAGCGACCGCGAGGGCTATTGCCGCGCACGGCGCGCGATCGACTCGCCGGCGTTATTCGCCGATACGTCGCGCTGGCGCATTACGCCGGAAGTCTGTGTCTATCCTAACGAGTGGCCGGAACGGCTCGCGCCGATGTTCGGCGCACTCTTCGCCACGCTCGGCGATTTCGACTGGCGTGACTCCTTACCGCGCGTGACGATTCCGCGGCTGGTGATTCACGGCGCTGCCGACAACACTCCGCTCGAAGGAAACCGGGAGTGGGTCCGCGGTCAGCCTAACGCGCGCCTTGTCGTTATCGATGGAGCCGGTCACTGGCCGCACTACGAACAGCCGGCCCGCACGCTCGCCGCGATCGCCACGTTCCTCGCAGGCGCGTGGCCCGCGGACACCGTTCGCGCACCGTAGATCGGACCAGTCAGCCGCTACTTTGCGTCAGCCAGCGCGTACAGCAGGTCGACATAGAACTTCTCGATCGCGGCAAGCCCAGCGATCTTGGATCCCGCGGCAGGCTCGATGACCATGAACTCGTCAGGCGCGTGCGCGCCCGTGCCATATCCGATCCCACCCATCACCATCGGCAACTTGAGCACGTCGGTGAACAAATAGTACGGCGCGCTGCCAGCCAGGCGCGGCACGACCGACGTGTTGAATCCGTGCTTGTTGTACACGCTCAGCGCCGACTGGACGAGCGGCGCGCTCACTGACGTTTGCGCGGGCGGATAGCCGCTCAGCTTCCGAACCGTCACGTCGCTAAAGCCTTTGGCGTCGAGATGCTTGCGAATCAGCGCAAGCGCACTGTCCGGATGCTGGTTAGGCACCAGCCGCGAATCCATCTTGGCGCTGGCAATGTGCGGCAGAATTGTCTTCATCCCAACGCCAGTATAGCCGGACCAGATGCCGTCCACGTTGAGCGTCGTATTGAATAGGTACGCCATCAGGGCGTCGGTGCCGGTCATGCCGCCGATCCAACGCTCTACGCCAAACGCCTGGCGCTGGCCAGCTTCGCTCGCGTTCCAGGCCGGGATCATTCCGTTCACGAGCCGCTGCTCCTCCTCGGTTGGCGCGCGGATCGCGTCATAGTAGTTGGGGACGAGGATCGTGTTGCCGTCCGGCGTCGTTAGGCTCGCGATCGCCTGCGCCAGGCGTAAGGCCGGCGCGTCGACGATCGCCTTGTACGACCCATGTATCTCGGCCTTCGATGGGCCGCCTTGCGGGCCGCCGCGTACCTCCAGCTCGAAGTACAGGATCCCTTTGACGCCCAGGTTCACGACGATGTCGCCCTTGGCGTCCTGACTGCTGAACGGGAAGAAGACACCTGACGCCGTGCGCAAACGATCCGCGTACTTCTCGATGGCCTGAGGGAAATGCAGCGAGCCCAGCTCCTCTTCACCTTCTGCGATCAGCATCAGATTCACAGGCAGTGTTTTCTTCGTCGCGATGATGGCGTCGAGCGCGTTGAGGAACGCGCGTTCGGGCCCTTTTTGATTCGTCGCGCCACGCGCCATCAGGACCTTGCCTAACGGGCGCTCCACGACTTCGCCGGCGAACGCGTTGAGCGACCATCCCGTCGGCTCCACCGGCTGCACGTCGTACATCATATAGACAGCCAGCGTCTTGGGCGCGCCGGCGTCGTAGTATCCCCACACGGAGGGATGTCCGTCGGTCGGAACGAGCGCCGTCTCCTTGAAGCCGAGTGCTTTGAGATCGGCCATGACGAGACGCGCCATCTCCTGGATGCCGTCGTTTTGCGCGCTCACTGAGCGCTGGCGCACCCAGCGCTTCATGTTCTCCAGATGCTTCGCCTGGTTCGCGTCGATATATGCGTACGTCTCGGCGTGCGTCCCCTGATACGCCGCGACCGAGGCAGCCTTGAACGTGTCACTGACAGTGAGCGCGTAATCGGGACGCTTGGCGGCAGCCGTGGTCTGATCGCCAGTCGGCGCGCAGGCGCCTAACGAGACAAGCAGGCCGGCGGCGCGGAGCGCAGGGCGCGAGGAGAAATGCATCGTGGGGAGGAGTGGGTATCAGTTGCGGGCGACGGGCTCGATTCTGAGTATAGGCGTGGGGGCGCCCTGTTCATTGTCAATCGCCAGATAGATCAGCCCATCGGGGCCCTGACGCACGTCGCGGATGCGTCCCTGATGCCGCACGAGGATTTCGGCGACCTCGGCGCGCTGGCCGTTCATTGTGAGCCTAACGAGCTGCTGTCCGACCATTCCGCCGGCGAAGAGGCTCTCTTTCCACGCGGGAAACTTGTCGCCTGTGTAGAACATGAGACCCGATGCGCCGATCGACGGTACCCACACGTTCACCGGATTCTCCATCCCTGGTCGCATCGTGCCGACGTGGATCGTGGCGCCAGAGCCGTAGTTCACGCCAAACCCGATGACCGGCCAGCCATAGTTGGCGCCGCTCTTGATGAGGTTCAACTCGTCGCCACCTTGCGGTCCGTGCTCGGTCTCCCAGAGATCGCCTGTAACAGGATGGAACGCCAAACCCTGCATGTTGCGGTGGCCGTAGCTCCAGATCTCGGGCTTTGCATCCGTGCGTCCAACGAACGGATTGTCCGCGGGAACTTTGCCGTCATCGTGCAGACGGCTGATCTTCCCATGATGATTCGTTAGGTCCTGCGCCGGGTGCGTCTCGAGATTCCCCGATGGCGGCGCCTGCCGGTCACCCGTGGTGATGAACAGGAAGTTGTTGCGATCGAAGGCGAGACGTGAGCCGTAGTGCCCTCGACCGCGCGTCTGTGCCTCGAAGATCTGTTCGACATCCGTTAGGCGATCATTCTCGAAGCGACCGCGCACAACGGCCGTCGTGGATGCGCTGTCAGCGAGGGGCTTTGCGAAGCTGAGGTAGACAAGACGGTTGGACGCGAAGTTGGGGTGCAGCACCACTTCGAGCAGGCCGCCCTGTCCGCGAGCGAAGACCGGCGGCACTCCGTCGACCGGCGTCGGCAGCAGCTGCCCTTTGCGAACGATGCGCAGGCGGCCGGCCTTTTCCGTCACCAGCATGTCCCCGTTAGGCAGGAACGCGATGGACCAGGGTCGCACGAGGCTGTCCACGACTTTTACGACGCGGTAGTCGTGCGACATCGAGTGCTGAACCGGAGTTTGTGCGATAGCCGCGCTGGCGAGCACCGCGCAGAGCGCCGCGGTCGGGAGTACGTACCGAGTAGGCATCAAGTCAGCTCCTGCGCCCAACGCGCATTGTGATGGGTTAGTCGCAGTACTTTACGATGCCGGACGGGCTCTATTCAATCTCCGATCGCGAAGGAGGCCGGCCACGGGGACGACTCGCTCCCACGTGGTGCGGCCTCGCTAAAAGAGGCGCATGGCGTTCCTCGCCACGGCCTCGATGTGCAGGACTACGGGCGCCGTCAGGCGTCGGAGTCCGGGGCGAAAACGTGCACGTCGCCCCCGCTGATCACGACGCCGAGTTGCTCCTGCGTGACCCATCCAGTGTAGGTCTCGCGCACGACGCGAACGTCATAGCAACCCTCATACAGCTCGATGGCGAAGGACCCCAAATCGTCGCGCCACGTTGCGACATGCGTGTAG
>Ga0187893_10008469_pt1 | contig 16195 bp, 19 predicted proteins | sample MA1701074metaG_FD_139574 | JGI IMG/M metagenome (GOLD analysis project Ga0187893, IMG submission 139574) | White microbial mat communities from a basaltic lava cave in the Kipuka Kanohina Cave System on the Island of Hawaii, USA - MA170107-4 metaG ...
ACCGCGAGGCGCAGCGGCGCGAGGAGGAGGACCGCCGCGTGCCGTATGTCGCGCTCACGAGGGCGCGCGAGCGGATGATCCTGCTCGGCAGCGCGCAGTTCTCGCGCGCGTCGTTCCTCGGGCTGCTCGCTCGCGCGATCCAGTCGGCCGGCGGACCGACGATCGAAGCGTGCACGGACCCGGTCGTGCGCGTCGGGAAGGCGGCGTTCGAGCTCGCGCGGGAGGCGTGGAGGGAGCCGGAGCGCCGCCCCCGGGCGGAGACGCCGGCGACGGCGGCCGCGGAAGACTGGACGTCGACCGCCGCGACATGGCGCCGGCGCGACGCGGAGTACGCGCGCGCGCTGGCGTCGCCCCGCTTCACGAGCCCGTCGCGCCTCCAGGCGGAGAAGCACAAGGCGATGCTCGCGACGGAGGACGAGGAGGAGCTGGAGTTCGCCGCGAAGGTCGGCACGCTCTGCCATCGCGTGATGGAGCACATCGACTTCAAGCGGCCGAGGATCGCCGTCGAGCCCGGGCCGGAGGCGGACGAGGCGAAGCACGTCCTCGAGTCGTTCGTCAAGACGCCCGCCTACGCCGGGCTGGCGAAGTCGCAGGTGCTGGCGCGCGAGCTCCCGTTCGTGATGAAGCGCGACGGCGGCGTGCTGACGGGCGTGATCGACGTGGTGTACAGGACGGGCGACCAGGTGTGGGTGGCCGACTACAAGAGCGACCGCGTCGAGCACCCCGAGATGTACGCCGAGCAGAAGCGCGCGTACGTGGAGGCGGTCGAGCGCACGCTCGGCTTGCGGGTGGCGGGGTTCAGGCTCATCTACCTGAGATCGGGGCGCGTGGTCGAGCTGTAAATCCGGCCCCGCCCCGCCCGCGTAGGGTGGGCATTGTCGAGGAGGATTGCGATGGACACCCGCCGCTTCACGCAGGTTGTGACCCCGTACATCCCGTCGTTCGTCCGCGTGGTCGAGCTGCTCCGGCGCGCCCGGGTCCTGGAACGCACGGGCCATGCGGCGCTCGCCGCCCTCGCCCGCACGACCGCCATGCGGCAGCTCCGCCGGCTCGTCGCGGCGTAACCGTGGGGGCGGAAACGCCGTATCATCCAGTAGATGCGCCCGATGCTCCTCCTCTTGGCGGCCGCGGCGATCGCCGCGGCGGACACGTCGAAGCCCCGTCCCCCGAATCCGGCGATCGCCGTCGAGCGGCTCGGCAACACGTTCACGCCGCTGGGCTCCGAGGAGGACCAGGGGCTCGCCGCCCAGAAGTACCGCAACAACACGCTGGAGCGCGACGAGCTCTGGCATCTCGCGGCGGACGGCCGGTGGTTTCTCCGCGCGCGGCCGGGCGTCTACGTGCTGGGCGTCTACGACGGGGAGCACGTGGAGTGGAAGACGGACCCGTCGGTGCGGCTCGTGCTGCAGGGCGGCGCGTGGAAGGCGATCACGCTGAGGTAGGGCGCCGCGCGCGGCCTGCCGCGTTCGGCGCGACTTCGACCAGGCGATCGCGATCGATCCCCGCTTCGCGGTGGCCTACAACCATCGCGCGCGAGCCCATCACGCTCGAGGCGACCTGGAGCGGGCGGCCGCGGATTGCGAGAGCGCCCTCGCCATCCATCCGCGATACGCCGCGGCGTACAACAGCCGGGGCAGCGTGCAGAACGCGAAGGGGCGACACTCCTCGGCGATCGACGACTTCACGCGGGCGATCGCGATCGACCCGCGCATGAAGGAGGCACTCGCGAACCGCGGCATGGCGCGCCGCGCCGCCGGCGATCTGGACGGAGCGTTCACCGACTTCACCCAGGCGCTCTCGATCGACCCGACGTTCGCACCGGCGTACAACAGCCGGGGCAACGTGCGGCTGGCGCGCCGCGAATGGGACGAGGCCATCAGGGACTACACCCGCGCCCTCCAGCACGACGGTCGCTACAAGGAGGCGCACTGCAATCGCGCCGTGGCCCGGCTGAGGAAGGGCGACGCGCGGGGCCATCACCGATGACGAGAAGGCGCTGGAGGTCGCGTTGATCTACTGGCGCAGCTTCAGCGTGTAGTCCTTCCACTCGGATTCGATCTTCCCCATGTCCTGCTTGGCGAAGACCGCGTCGTACGCGCCCTTGATGTCGCCGTCCTCCTTCATGAGCGCGCGGAAGTACTCCACGAGGAGCTTCCCGTACTTGCCGTTCTCGTAGTGCCAGAAGAAATAGACGAGCGACCACGCCTGCGCGTAGTTCATCCCGACGGTCGCCTTGTCGTACATCTCCTGCTGCGTCATCTGCATGAGCTTCGCGACGGGCTGGATCTTCCCGCTGCGGATCCCCTGCTGGATCCCCTGCAGCCGCCACGGGTTCGGCCTGATCTCGAGCTTCCTCGCCTTCTCGTCGTACACGCCGCCGCCGAAGTAGTCGCCGTGCCCCTCGTTGAACCACTGCGGCGCGTGGTCGAGGTAAAGCGACAGGAACTGGTGAAAGGTCTCGTGGTAGAGCACCAGCAGCGTGTCGTCGTTCTTCGGCTGCTTCCAGAAGACGAGCTTCTTCGTCAGCTCCATGAAGTAGCCGCCCGTCCCCTGCGGCGAGCCGTAGTCCATGTACTCCTTGTTCGTGTTGAAGACGATGACCCGGTGCTTCTCCTTCGGCTTGGCCATCTTCGGGAAGATCGACTCGTACTTCGCGTAGATGAGCTCGACGTGCCTGGCGATGAAGTCCGTGAACGGCTGGTCGACGTTCGACGTGACGATGAAGTGCGCGCTCTCCTTCCTGAACTCGGTCGCGAACTTCGGCCCCTCGACCTCCTTGTCGATGATCTTCTTGAGCCCGAGCGCGAAGTCGTCCTTCGCGTCGATCTTGAGCGACTCGTCGACGCACTTCTGCGCGGCGACGAAGTCGTTCTTGCGCATGTGGGCGATCGCCTTGTTGCGATGGTGGGCGGCCACCCCCGGCTTCATCGCGATCGCCTTGTCGTACGTCTTGATCGCCGCGTCGTAACTCTTGAGCCACGCGTAGGTGTCGGCGAGCTCGAGCATCGCCTCGTGGAAGTTCGGGTTGAGCTCGAGGCACCGCTCCAGCTTCCGCTTGGCCTCCTTGAACTCCTCGGTGTGCTGGTAGGCGATGCCGAGGTGGTACATCGCGAGCGCGAACGGCTTTCCGGCCAGCCGCTCCGCCTTCTTGAACTCCTCGACCGCGCTCTCGAGGAGCGCGCGGTCCTTGTAGTCCTTCTTGTACTGCTCGAGGTGCGCCCACCCCTTCCTGTCCGCCTCCACCGCCGCCGGCGCGATGTCCGCGGCCGGTTTCAGGTTGGGCGACTCGGAATCCTGGGCGGTTGCGGACAGCGACAGGAACAGCGCGAACGCGAGCATCGAACGGATCATGCGGCTTGTGCCCCCACGCTGGACTGCCTATGTTACACGCATGACGCTCCTCACGTGTCTCCTCCTCCTCGTCCAGGATCCGGACCGCCGGATCCTCCAGGAGCAGATCCAGTCCCTGACCGAGGCGATCCGGGAAAGCCCCGACAAGCCGTCGCTCTACGTCGAGCGCGCCGAGAAGCAGCTCCAGCTCGGCGACCCCGCCAAGGCGATCGCCGACCTCGACGGGGCGCTCCGGCTCGACCCGAAGTCCGCCGGCACATACAAGCTGCGCGGCCTGGCGCGCTTCGTATGGGCGCGCGACAAGGCGGAGCGCGACGAGTCGCCGATCGACGACTGCGACAGGGCGTGCGCGGACTTCGACGAGGCGTGGAAACTCGACGCGGAGGACGACGGGATCATGATGCTCAAGGGCCACGCGCTCGTCCTCAAGGGCGACCACACGAAGGACTACAACGCCGCCGAGGCCGTCTGGTGGGAGGCCAAGGGGATGTACGACCGCGCGTGGACCCTCAACAAGGACCGCGTCGGAACGTACGTCGGGCGCGCCCACGCCTACCGAGCGGCGAGCCGGCACGGCGAGGCGCGGGACCGCGTCGAGGCCGCGCTCGACAACGTCGCCGTCGCGATCAAGCTGGAGCCGGAGGAGGGCACGCACTACCTCCTTCGCGCGAGCATTCATCGCGAGGCGGGCGACGACAGGAAGGCGGCCGCGGACTACGAGAAGGCGCTCGCGCTCGGCTGCGCGGACGTCGCGAGCATGACGCACTTCGGCGGGAAGGCGAAGGCCGTGCTCGACGAGAAGATCGCCGCCGAAAAGAACGAGACCGTCGCGCGCCGCCTGAAGCGACTCCGCCAGCGCCTCGCGGACGTCGAGCGCAAGGCCGGGACGCTCGCGACCGAGATCGGGCAGCTGATCGAGGCGCTCTCGGACGACTCGATCGAGAAGCGCGACGAGGCGCGCGTGAAGCTGGTGACGATCGGCGAGGCGGCGCTGCCGGCGCTCGAGAAGGCGGCCGCGGGCGACAGCGCCGAGGTGCGCGCGCACGCGAGGGCGATCGCGGCGTCGTCCGCCGGAAGATCCGGTATTGACCACCGGTGCGGTGAGTCACCCTCCCCGCCCGGGGGGCGGGAAGGGTGAAGTTGCCGCGCCCTTCCCTTCGATCGGTCAAACGACGTCCCGCTGCGGACCGCCGGCTCCCCCCACGCGACCCACGGCACATGTAGGTGACGGCTACCGTTGCTACCTTCCGGTCCTGGCGGGGTTCACCACACCCAGCATTGCATGGGACATGAGGTTCAACACCACGTGTCCGTGCGCTGGCGCCGCCGGCCGACCTCACGGAAAGGATGTCGACCCTGCTAAAGCGGGTTGCAGGCTAGCGACCCTTGCGAGCCGCCGAAGGCACCGCTACCTCCCCGTCTAGCGCGGCAGGGAGAGTGTAGCAGGCCGCGCGGAAATGGCGAGCGTTTTTTCGGAACCCGCGCCCGCCCGCCGCGTCGAAGCCCCATCAACAGGGAGGAGCACGCATGAGAGTGTCCGTCACCGTGGCCGCCGCGATCGCCCTGATGGCCACGACGGCCTGGGCGCAGGGCGCGCCCAACGCGCAGCCCCAGCAGGAAGGCCGGAAGTGCAGCAAGGACCGCCGCGGCGGATCCTGCTGAACGAGCGGCAAGGATGCGAAGCCCTGGGAGGGCCTCGACAAGGGCGTCAGGTGGGAGAAGAACCTCGACGACGCCAGGAAGCGCGCCGCGAAAGAGGGCAAGCCCATTCTCCTCTACCAGCTCGTCGGCGACCTCGACAAGGAGGGCTGCTGAGCGGCGGGCGATCTGCTGAGAACCGTGACGTTCTCAGACAAGAAGGTGGCCGAGCTCGTCAACGCGAACTTCGTCGCCGCGTGGTACAACCGCGGCCCCGGCTTCCACAACGAGGACTACTCGACCGAGCAGTGGATCTTCACCTCGGCGATGGAGGCGTACACGACGAAGAACATCTGCACGTTCTTCCTCACGCCCGAGGGGAAGGTGTTCCACTACGTCGCGGGCTACTACTCGCCGGACGTCTTCCTGACCTACGTCCAGGTGGCGCTGCAGCTGCGCAGCGCGGCGTTCGACGAGAAGATGCAGCTTAAGGCGAGCGGCCCGGAGGCCCTCCGCAACGTCCACGCCGACGTCGTGAAGATCATCGGGAAGACGGAAAAGGTGATCGCCGACACGCTCAAGGAGAAGGACGGCTGGAAGAAGGTGCTCGCCGACTACCAGACGTACGGCTACCGGAACGTGTCGCACAAGCACACCCAGGCGTGCGCGAACAACCTCCACGAGGGGTACCGCTACCTCACGCGCCTCCACAAGCACTGGGGCGAAGTGAAGGAACTCCCCACGCTGGAGGACGTCCAGTACAAGTACCTCTGGGGCAACCCGTTCACCGAGGAGTCGCCCGGCGCCAAGCCGATCGGCTGGGAGGGCGGCAACATGGAGAACGTCCGTCGCAAGTGCGCGTGCGACTAGCCCACGGACTGCAGGTCATCCCCGCCGGCGCCACCCGTCGGCGGGGATTTTTTTGCTATCAGCGCGCCCGACTCGCGCGACTAAGGAATATGAGAACCGCATTCGCCTGCCTGCTCATCGCCTCCGCCGCCCAGGCCCAGGACGCGAAACCCTGGGCGCTCTACGACAGGGGCGTCCGCTGGGAGAAGTCGCTGGACGACGCGCTCGCCCGCGCCGCGAAGGAGGGCAAGCCCGTCCTCTTCCACCAGCTCGCCGGCGACATGGACAAGGAAGGCTGCTGAGCGGCCGGCGACGTCCTGAGAACCGTGACGTTCTCCGACAGGAAGGTCGCCGAGCTTGTGAACGCGAAGTTCGTCGCGGCCTGGTTCAACCGCTCGCCCGGGTTCGGCAACGCGGACTACCAGGCCGAGGAGCAGATCTACGCGCACTCGGCCGAGGCGTACACCACCAAGAACGTCTGCACGTTCGTGCTCGCCCCCGACCGCCGCGTCTTCACGTACGTGGCGGGATACCTGGCGCCGGCGCTCTTCATCGACTTTCTCGAGTCGGCCCTCGCCATCCGCGAGACCGCGTTCGACGAGCGCATGAGGCTCCAGGACCTCGGAGTCGACGCGCTCATCGCGCTTCACGCGAAGCGCGCCGCGCGCTTCGAAGCCTCGGAGCTCAAGACTTCCGATGTCCCGGCGTACCGCGACGCGCGGCACACGCACACGGACCGCTGCACCTCCGTGCTGCGCTCGGCCGGCGAGTACTTCGCGCGGCTCCACAAGCAGTGGAGCCGGGTGCCCGAACTCCCGACGCTCGAGTCCATCCGCTACTCCTACTCGTACGGCAACGACTTCTCGGAGGAGGGGAAAGACGGCTCGAAAATCGCGCGGGATCGCACGCTGCCCCGCCGCGGCTGATAGCATCCGCGACGGCGCGTCGCGCCGTCACGCCACGAAGACGAAGTCCGCGAGCTCGACGAGCCCCGCCCGCTCGAGCTCGCGACGGATGACCGCGCGCGCCCCCTTCGACCCGACCGCGCCGACGATGCCCCCGCGGCGACGCGCCAGCGCCTCTTCCGGCGCCCGCACCGGCACGCGATTCCCGAGGCGGCGACCGATCTTCCGCGCGTCGATGTCGATCGCCTGCTCCACCACGATCCCATCCTCCGTCAGCCGATGCACCCACCAGCGGCCGATCGGCCCCGCCCCCCACACCGTGACCGGCCCCCGCGCCAGCACCGCGTGGTCGCGCAGGTAGTGACGCTTGATCGCGAAGTACGCCTCCTCGCGGTACATCCGGTGCGTCCGCGTCAGCCGCCCCGGCCGGTCGTTCCACGACAGCAGCACGCGCGGGACCTTCGCGAACCGCGCCCCTGCCCGGGCCATCCGCATCCAGAGGTCGTAGTCCTCGGGCCAATCCACCGTCCGGTAACCGCCCGCCCGCTCGTACGCATCACGACGGAACACCACGCTCGGGTGCACCAGCGGGCTCTCCACGAAGAGATCCCGCACGATCGACTCGTGCGTGACGAGCCCGTTCTGCCAGCGCACGTAGTCGCGCAGCCCGGTCCCGCTCACGCGCACGCGCGTCGCCACCACGTCCGCCGTCGCCGCCAGCCGCGCCTGCTCCGCGAACCGCTCGCGGTGCGCCGTGTCGTCGGCGTCCATGCGCGCGACGAGCGGCGCGTCGCTCGCCTCCGCGCACGCCGCCAGCGCCGCGACGATCCCGCCGTGCGGCCGGCGGATCACCCGATATCCCGCCCGCTCCGCCACCTCGGCGCTTCCGTCCGTCGAACCGTCGTCCACCGCCACGAGGCGCCAGTCGCGGAACGTCTGACGCGACAGCGACGCCAGGGCGCGCGGCAGCGTCGAGGCGGCATTGCCTATCGGGAGCCAGACGTCCAGGCCCGCCACGGCTCAGGCGCCGACCGCTCGCATCAGAGCGCGGCCCGCCCACACCGCGCCCAGACCGAGCACCACGCTGCCCGCCACGTTGAGGGCCGCCAGCCCCGTCTGGCCGCGCGCCACGAGCTCAATCGTCTCGTGGCTGAAACTCGAGAACGTCGTGAATCCCCCCAGGATGCCGATCCCGAGAAAGAGGCGCGCCCCCGGGCCGAGCGTGCCCCGGTCCTCCACGAAGTACATGAGCGCGCCGATCGCCAGGCAGCCGACCACGTTGACGACCAGCGTACCGTACGGGAACGCCGCGCTGAGCGCGCGGTGCACCAGACTCGACAGCAGGTATCGGGCGACCGCTCCGACGAACCCGCCCGTGCCGACGGCCAGCAAGTTGATCATCTCTCTCCTCGGACGTGGAAATCGCAAGGTGACGTCCGCCCGGATCGTCTATATATATAGTAGAAGGTGCAGGGAGGGACCCATCATGCGCGCGCTTCTTGTTCCGCTCGCCGCCGCGTTCGCCATCCCGGCCCTGGCGGACACCTCCCCGCCCCGTTCGAGCATCGACTACCGCCGGTTCGCGGAACTTTCGACGGCCCCCGCCGGACGCGCCTGGTACATCAGCCCGGACGGCAAGTTCATCGCCAACCAGGCCGGCGCCGACGTCGTCCTCACCGTCGCCGCCACCGGGAAGGAACACGGCCGCCTCGCCGGCCACGCCGCCGGGATTCACGACGCCGGATTCTCGTCCGATGGCCGCTTCATGACGACCGCCGGCAACGACGCCGCGGTGAAGGTCTGGGACCTCGCCACGTGCAAGGAGCTCAAGTCGTTCGATCCTTTCGGCAGCTACTCCTGAGCGGTCGCGCTCAGCAGCGACGGGAAGCTGCTGGCTGCCGGCGGCAGCAACGAAGGCACGATCAAGGTCTACAACGTCGGCACGGGCGAACTCGTGAAGCAAATCGAGTCGGGCGGCGGCGCGGTCTACACCGTCGACTTCGACGCCGCGGGCAAGACGGTGCTCGCCACCACCGCCGACGGCGCCCTGCGCGCCCACGACATCGCCAACGGCACGACCATGGTGGTCGACGCCGGCGTGGGCTGGGGCTTCCATACGTGGGACGTCAGCCGCGATGGCCGCTTCATCGCCGGCCCGGGCAAGGGCGGCGTCGTCATCTGGGACCAGAAGACGCTGCGCGAACTCCGGACGATCGCCGGGAACGCGGGCGGCACGAGCTACGTCGCGTTCAGCCCGAACGGCCGCGCGCTGGCGACCACCGGAGGCGACGGCGTCGTGCGCATCTGGGACACCGCCACCGGCCAGCTCGTCTCGACGCCCGGCGAGGGCCTCGGCGCCGGCTCGCGCCTGCGCTTCACGCAGGACGGCCGCTCGCTCGTCGTGTGGGGCAACGACCGCCAGATCCACATCTACGGACCGTCCAAGGACGGAAAGATCCCGCCCAAGAAGACCGTCGAGCAGACGCCGCCCGTCATTGACGAAGATGACTAGCGCCACCCGTCTCGTACTGGCGTTCCTCGCGGCGCTCCCCGCGCTCGCCGACACCTCGCCCCCCGCGACCACGTTCAACCCCACGAGCGCCGGCGTCACGCGCAGCTTCGAAGGTCACCGCGGCGCCGTCCGGGCGATCGCCGTCTCCGCGGACGGACGCGCGTTCGCCTCGCTCGGCGTCGACCGCGCCGTGAAGCTCTGGCCGTCGACCGGCGACAAGCCGACGCGCACCGTCTCGGGCACCTTCCAGGTCGAGCGCCTCTGGCTGTCCGCCGACGGCCGTACGCTCATCGGGCAGGAAGCGCAGAACCTCGTCGTCGTCGACACCACGAACGACCAGCGCACGACCACGATCTCGAACGTCGTCGCCCGCGGATTCGCCGTGAGCCCCGACGGCAAGCGCATCATCACGACCACACGGGCGGCGCGCGTGACGATCTTCAGCACGCAGACGGGCGAGGAGCTGTCGCAGATGGAGGGCCCCAACCGCGTCGGCGGCGCCTTCGCGTGGAGTCCGGACGGCAAGCGCATCGCCGAGATGGGCAACGACCGCGTCGGCCGGATCTGGGACGCCGAGAAGGGCGAGCAGCTCGCGACGCTCGAGAACATCGCGATCACCGCGACGGCCCTGGCCTACGCCCCCGACGGCAGGACGATCGCGCTCGCGGGCGTCGACGGCACCGTGCGGCTTTTCGACGGCGCGACCGGCAAGGAGAAGTCCACGCTCGGCGACCGCAGCGCGCGCCCCCAGTCGCTCGCCTGGTCCCGCAGCGGCGCCCTCCTCGCGAGCGGCCACTACGACGGGTCGATCCGCCTCTGGGACCCCGGGACCGGCCGCGAGATCCGCCGTCTCGACACCGCGGGCGGCACCGTCTGGTCGCTCGCGTTCACGCCCGACGGACGCTCGCTCGTCAGCGGGACGAACGACGGGCGCATCACGGTGTGGGGCCGCCCCCGCATCGCCGTCGGCGCGCCGGTCCCCACGCCCCGCGCGGGCAAGCCCGGCTTCCTCGGCGTCACCGCGGATACGACCGCGCCCGGGCCGGGCGTGAAGGTGATGACGGTCGGGGCGGGCTCCGCGGCCGAGAAGGCGGGCCTCAAGGCGGGCGACACGATCCTCAAGGCGGGAGGCAAGGACGTCGCCTCCATCGACGAACTGCGCGCCGTCGTGACCGCGCTGCGCGAGGGCGACGAACTGGAAATCAAGTTCACCCGCGAAGGCAAGGAGCAGGCCGTGAAGGCCAGGCTCGGCGCCCGCGCGGAAGAGTAGCGTGCTATCCTTCCATCAGTGCGAGTCGTAGCCGTATTGGTCCTGTGCGCCGTCGCTTCCGCGGACACGTCGCCGCACCGCGGATCCGTGCCTTCGGCGCGCCTCGCCCTCGAGCGCGTCTTCGCGGCCGGAGACGACTTCGTGTTCTCCGCCGCCTCGAGCGCGAACGGCCGCCTCGTGGCCGCCGGACGCCGCGACGGGAAGGTCGCCGTCTGGAAGAACGGCGTCGCGATGAAGCCGTGGCCGGGCCACGAGGGGTACGTCTACGCGACCGCCGTCTCCGCGGACGGACGCCGGCTCGCCACCGGCGGCGCGGACAAGACGGCGCGGATCTGGGACACGGAGCGCGTCGACGTGGAGCGCGTCCTCCGCGGGCACGACGAGGCGGTCCACGCGCTCGCGTTCACGCCCGACGGCCGCTCGCTCGTCAGCGCCGGCGGCGACGGCGCGCGCGTGTGGCGCGCGGAGGACGGCGTGCTCCTCCATGCGCTCAAGCACGCGAACCTGCTCGCCGTGACGGCGTCGCACAACCGGGTCGCGACCGCCTCGGGCGACGGCTCCGTGCGCCTCTGGGACCTGGCCACCGGGCGCGAGCGGCGCGCGCTCCCCGCGCACGCGAAGCCGGTGTCGGCCGTCGCCTTCACGCTCGAGGGCGGGCGCATCGCGACGGCGTCGTTCGACGGGAAAGTGCGCGTCTTCGGCGTCGAGACGGGCGAGCTGCTCGCGACGCACGACGCGTTCACGGGCGTCGCCAGCGCGCTCGCGTTCTCGCCGGACGGCCGCGTGCTCGCGGTGGCGGGCTCGCAGGGCGTGAAGTTCTGGGACGCGGGACGCCCGGGCGCCTCGTACGCGCCGGGCCCGGCGGCCGTCGGCGTCACCTTCGCCGAGGGCGGGTCGACCGCCGTGGCGACGTTCGCCGACAACCGCGTGCGCGTCTACGGCACGCGAAAATCGAAGCCGTTCGACGACGCGGCCGTGGAGCGCGTGCCCGGGTTCCTGGGCGTGTCGTACACGAACGAGGGCGGCGCGCTCGTTTCGAGCATCATCGCGGGCTCCCAGGCCGAGGCGCTGGGCCTCAAGGCGGGCGACACGATCGTCGGCGTGGACGCCACCGACGTGCTGCAATCGGACGACTTCCTCAACTTCATGCGGGGCACGAAGGAGGGGGACGAGATCACGCTCAAGATCAAACGCGAAGGCGCCGACAAGTTCATCCGCGCGAAGCTGGGACGCTGGCAGTAGCGGATCCGCTCGCACCCGCGCGGTTTTCCGCGTCTAATATCTCAGATGCGCACGACGCTCGCCCTGCTCCTGGCGGCGGCACTGGCCGTCGCCGACACGTCGCGCCGCGACGCCCGTTTCAACCCTGCGGGCGTCGGCCTCATGCGCTCGCTCCCCTGCAAGTCGCCCGGGCTCTACGGACTGGCGGTGTCGCCCGACGGGCGTATCCTCGCCGTGGCGGGCGCGGACGGAAACGTGCGCCTTCTCAACACGACCACGTGGAAAGAGGAGCGCATCGCGATCAAGCTGCCGGAGTTCGCGTGGGCGGTCGCCTTCAGCCCGGACGGCGCCACGCTCGCGGCCGCGGGGAGCGACGGCCCGATCCGGCTCATCGACACGAAGACGTGGGCGGAGCGCGCGAAGCTCGACGGCCACGCGGGATACGTCTACGGGCTCGCGTGGAGTCCCGACGGAAAACGCCTCGCCAGCGCGAGCGCCGACCAGACCGCGCGCATCTGGGACCCGGCGGCGGGCCGCGAGGTGAAGTCGCTCGGAGGGCACACGAACTACGTGGGCGGCATCGCGTGGAGTCCCGACGGCAGGAAACTCGCGACCGCGTCGTACGACTTCAGCGTGCGGACCTGGGACGTCGCGAGCGGCCTCGAGGAGCGGTCGACCGCGATCGAAGGCGTGGGCCTGCTGTCGGTCGCGTTCACGCGCGACGGGAAGCGCCTGCTCGTCGGCGGCGTCGACGGCTCGGTGCACCTGGTCGACGGCAACCGCGTCGCGTGGACGCAGCGGCCGCACGACGGGGGCGTGTACGCGCTGGCGGTGTCGCCCGACCACAAGTTCGTCCTGTCGGCCGGCGGAAAGACGCTCCAGGTGCACGAGCTCGAGACGGGCAAGCCCGCCGCCGCGCTCAAGCACCACCACCAGGACATCTACGGCATGGCGGTGGGACCGGGCGCGCGGTGGATCGCGACCGCCGCGCAGGACTACCAGGTCAAGATCTGGGGGCCCGTACCGGGCGGCATGGCGCGCATCCGCGGCAAGGGCTTCTTCGGCGTCAGCATCCAGACCCAGGGGGGCGGCGCCACCGTCCAGCAGGTGATCAAGGACACGGCGGCCGAGCGCGCCGGCATGCAGGTCGGCGACGTGCTGAAGAAGATCGGCGGACAGTCCGTGGAGACGACGGAGGAGGCGATCGGCGTGATCGGCTCCTTCTTCGACGGCGACGAGATCGAGATCGTGATCGACCGCGGCGGGACCGAGATGACGCTCAAGGTGAAGCTTGGGCCGCGCCCCGAGAACCTGGATCGCTAGGAAGTCGACACGCTCGCGGTCTCGCCGGACGGACGCTGGCTCGTGACCGCGACGACGGACGGCGTCCTGCGGATCTACGGGCGCTGAGCCCGCGCCAGCACGCGCGTCGTCATCACCTTCGACGCCAGGTCGCGGATCACGGCGGTGTCCGACTTGGGGACGCTCTTCGCCGCGATCTCGTCCCAGTGTTCGCGCGAATAGACGTACAGGTACTGCTGCGCGTAGCCCGCGTAGCGCCCGAAGTAGTGCGAGGCGAAGTGCCGGATGCGCTCGTCCGACGCGCGCCGGCCCTCGAAGTAGATCTGCCGCATGACCTTCCGGATCCACGTGTCGACCGGGAACGCGCCGAGCCGGCCGTACGCGTAGAGGAGCACGCAGTCGGCCACCTTCTCCGCCACGCCCGGGATCACCATGAGCGCGTCGCGCCCGTCCCGCTCCGACATGGACTCGATGTCCTCGAGCAGGCCGGCGCCCGCCAGCCGCGCCGCGTCCACGAGGTACTTCGCGCGGAACCCGAGGCGCAGCGCGCGCAGGCGCTGCTCGCTTCCGAGCTCCTCGGGCAGCGGGAACTGCCGGCCGATTCCGAACGCGCCGGTCATGTCCTCGATGTTGCGCGTGATGCGCGGGATGTTCGACGCGATCGACGTCACGAACGCCGCGGTGCACTCCCACGGGTCCTGCCGCAGGATGCGCAGCCCCCAGTAACGCCGGATCGCCGCGTGCATCCAGGGGTCACGGTCGATCGCGCGGGTGATCGCGGGCAGGTCGTGGTCGAGGCTGAAGAACTGCTTCACGAACCCCGCGGAGACGTCCGTGAAGTACAGCCGCCCGCCTTCCTGCCACACGCGGAAGGAGACGTCCTTGCGCTGAACCTCGTAGACGTCCTCGGACGCGCGATTCCAGCGGAAAAACTGGCCACACTCGAGAGTGTGACGGAGGCTGAAATCCTCGACAACAAGGGAGTTGGCCACGCCTCTTACCGGGCCCGCGGACGGCCGGGCACGCCCCCCAACTGATCGAAACGTCCAGTATAGACCCGCCCCCCGGTGGTGCAAGCCGCATTTGATGCTATGCTGTGGCGGCCCGTGAAGAATCTCCTGCTCTGCGCGACCCGCCACAACGAGGGGAAAACGGTCCTGGCGCTGGGCCTGGCGGCCGCTTTCGAGCGCCGCGGAAAGCGCGTCGGCTACCTGAAGCCGATCGGCTACGGCAACCTCGAGATCGGCGAAAACCGGATCGACGTCGACGCGCCGCTCATGAAGCACGCGTGCGGCCTGCACGCGTCGCTCACCGACATCGCGCCGGTGCCGCTCGACGGATTCCCGGCCGACTGGACGACGAAGGAGGGGCGCGACCACGCGCTGGAGAAGATCCGGCTGGGTCTCAAGAAGGTCGGGGCCAACCGCGAGTTCACGATCATCGAGGGGACCGGCAACGCCGCCGCGGGCGCGGCGTTCGGCCTGTCGAACGCGTATCTCGCGCAGCTCACCGGCGCGCGCGTCATCATCGTTACGAGCGGCGGCGTGGGCCAGCCGACGGACGAGGTGATCCTCAACACCAGCTACTGCCAGCGTGCCGGCGTCGAGGTGCTCGGCGTCGTCGTCAACAAGGTCTATCCGCACGAGTTCGAGCGCATCAACTCGTTCATGAAGCCGCTGCTCGAGTCGATGAAGCTGAAGCTCCTCGGGGCGATCCCGTTCGAGCCCGAGCTCGCGCGCCCGACGATGAAGAACCTGCTCGACGAGTTCCGCGGCCGCGTGCTCAATCCGGACGGCAGGCTCGACCAGAAGCTCGGCCGGTTCGTCCTCGGCGCGGCGACGGCGGCGACGACCCTCGAGCAGCTCGAGGGGCACGTGACGATCCTCTGCCCCGGCGACCGCGAGGACATCGTGCTGGCGGCGCTCGGCGCGGGCTCCGGCCCCCGCGGCGGCTGCCGCCTGGAGGGCGTCGTGTTCGCCGGCAAGCGCGCCCCCGACGACCGCGTGATCACGCTCCTCAAGCGCGCGAAGGTGCCCGCGATCCACGTGGAGCTCGACGCGTACAGCGTGGCGTCGATGATGCACACGACGACCTACAAGATCTCCGAGGACGACAAGGAGCGCCGCGCGCGGGCGGAGGAGCTGTCGACGAAGTACGTGGAGACGACGGAGATCCTGGAGGGCTTGAAGAGCCAGACCCCCCCATGACCAAGATCGCCATCAACGGCGCCTGCGGGCGCATGGGACTGACCGTCGCGAAGTGCGCGCTCGAGGACAAGGCGTTCGAAATCGTCGAGGCCCTCGAGGCCGCCGCCTCCCCGGCGGTCGGCCGCGACTACGGCGAGTTCGCCGGCCGCCCCTCGCTCGGCGTGACCGTGACGCGCGACATGGGCTCGAAGGCCGAAGCGCTGATCGATTTCTCCACGCCCGAGGCGTCGCTCGAGCGGCTGCTCGAGTGCGTCAAGCGCGCGCGGCCCCACGTCATCTGCACGACCGGGTTCACGCCGGCGCAGCGCCAGCAGATCGAAGTCGCCGCGAAGCACATCCCGATCGTGCTCTCGTCGAACATGAGCGTCGGCGTCAACGTGCTCTTCAAGGTCGCCGCGGAGGTCGCCCAGGCGCTCGGGCCGGCCTACGACCTCGACATCATCGAGACGCACCACCGCTTCAAGAAGGACGCGCCGAGCGGGACCGCGAAGACGCTCGCGGAGGAGATCGAGAAGGCGACCGGCCGCAAGCCCAACATCGCCGCGGTGCGCTCGGGCGACGTGGTGGGCGACCACCGGGTGGTCTTCGGGTCGATCGGCGACGCGATCGAGATCCGGCACACCGCGAGCTCGCGCGACATCTTCGCGAAGGGGGCGCTCCGGGCCGCCGCGTGGCTGACGCGCGCGAAGCCGGGACTCTACTCGATGAGGGACATCCTCGCGTAACTCCTTGACGCTGTTCAGCTTGGGTGATGTAATGCCCCGCTCATGGGCACCCTCACGAAGAACGACATCGTGCGCACCCTCGCCGAGAAGTTCGAGGAGGAGATCGCCCAGACGCGCCGCATCGTCCAGGGCACGCTCGACCTGGTCATCGAATCGCTGGTGAAGGGCGACAAGATCGAGCTGCGGAACTTCGGAGTATTCAAAGTCGTCGAACA
>Ga0187893_10008470_pt1 | contig 16193 bp, 18 predicted proteins | sample MA1701074metaG_FD_139574 | JGI IMG/M metagenome (GOLD analysis project Ga0187893, IMG submission 139574) | White microbial mat communities from a basaltic lava cave in the Kipuka Kanohina Cave System on the Island of Hawaii, USA - MA170107-4 metaG ...
CTAGGAACCAGACAAATAGCTTCCCGTCTCCGAACGAAATTATTTTTAAAATGCTCCCCCCCATGTGCAAATAAGGCCCGAATGCGCGTGACAATCACCGTTTGTGCCGCACCCTCTTCTATGCGACCTAGGGCCTGAGCAGGTACAGCCGCCACCATGGATACAGCTACCCTCCTCTTCAAATTCCCAATCGTCTTGTACGGCGATCATCGCGGCACTCGCGCGAATCGGCGATTTAGGCTGTTTCGCTGAATTGTCTTTTAACGCGACCGGCTTTTGCTCTCCAATGGGATTTGAAGAGACGGTCGAGGATCTAACTAAATGATTGGTATTACCGACGTGTTCCCCAATGTCAAGTGCTGAGTGATCATGCGTGCAGGCAGATGCTGCCGTCACCGAAAAGAGCATCATGAACACCCCAACTGCGAACATGCAGCCTAGTTTCTTAAGGGACATGGTTTTACCTCCTAATCTAGTAAGGTTAATTTGGAGCAGACTTCTCTGTGTGTAGTCCAGGGTTTGATGCAAGGATCTGAGAGCAAACAGTAGCTTGCGCCAATAAAGACGCCTCTCTATGAGAGAGAGACTGAGCTGCTTGCAGAGCTCGGTCCATATTCATCTGAGCCAGTTTGTGAAACACCGTTTCAAGATCAAGCATATCCAAAGTCACTTGGAGCACTCTTGACGGTTCGGTTGATTTAGGCGAGGAAAAGTCTACGCTGTTGATGGTCTTGATGGCAGAGGCAAGAAGTTCGAAGCTTCGTTCGGCATCGTACTGTGCCATCTCAATCACCAGAGTCATTAATGCCTTAGCCTTCTGCGGAGTGTTATCGGTCTTATCGGTCCATTCGGAAATCTCTTCAAGGATCACATGGGCGCGAGTCTCTTCCTTCGAGGCGCGCAGCTTATTCGCCAGAACAGTGAAGGCCGCTACTCGTTGTGGCAAAAATTCTATCCTTCGCGCATAACGAAAAGCGTCCTCCAACTCCCCGTTTTTCAGTAGTTTTAATGAGGATTGATAAGATATTAGGGAAATCTGGATGCTGCGTTCCGCCAAATCACTAATTTTCTCGGCGATTGAGAGAGCTTGCTGGAGTTCTCCCTGGCGCGCGGCAAGTAGTGAGACCTGCATTAAGCGACGGTCTCTTATCTCGCTACCGACAATTGATTCAGCCTGCCGCAGTAGTTCTGCGATGTCGTCGTGTTTGGATAATGCTGCGTTCGCTTGTTTGGTTGTCATGTTTGACAACAAGACATCCATACGTTCGCGCACCAAGGCGACTTTATCAGGAGTGAGACGCTCGAAAAGCGGAAGCAGGGAATGTAGCGTGCGGTGCTCCTGTTGCGCTTCGGCTCCTCTCGGAGGAGATACATGTCCTGAAGATGATTGCCACAAAAGCCTTTCGACCGCATAAACAAGAAATTTTCGGCAAGCCACATCGCGCATCGGATCAGGGATCTGTCCATGTAATGCTTCCGCTTCGCTTGGTAACACGTAGACGGCTAAAATTTCAAAATTCTCCAAGGCGTTTAGATTGAGGCGCGCTATCGCCACAGACTCGCTGAACAATTGTTCTGCGAGTTGTTGATTGTTACGTCTGATACCGATCAGAGCCCATCCCAATTCTTCATTGATTCCTTTTCGCAATTGTGAACGCACGAATTGTGCTGTTCGCTGTGGTTGCAGCTTGGCTGAAGCGATGGCAATGTCCCAGGCAAGCTCTTCTTTTTCGCTGAGTTCTGATGTTCCCTTGTCCGTATTGCTATCGGTTTTTGGCTGTTTGATTGATTCACGCAAGCTCTCGGCCAGTTTGAAATCATGTGCCGTGATAATCTGTAAAACTTCTGCCCGTAGATTTGCGAGCGGGCCAGGACCACCGACGGCAGCGCCCATCCGCATTCGTTGGTCTTTGCTTGGATCGAGTTTGATTGAATCAATAGCATTAAAGGCCTCGGTGAAGAGGCGGCGTGCGTGGGATTCGTTGAATTGCCAGAGAGTGTCAGCCACCTTTGCAATAACCCTAACCTTTAAGATACTGCCTTCCAGCTTGTTCGCTTGTCTCCCGATGTCTTCAAGGAGCCATAAAGATTGTTGCTGCTCGTTAGACAGCTCAGCCTTCTCCTTCCTCGTATCCTTTTTGCGCGGTTTAGAGACGACTCGCTCAGGAGACGACTGCATGACACTCTCGGATCGCTCATTTCTTTGGGCAACAACAACTAACGCAGATATGCACAGACAAATCGCTATACTGACAAAGTTGAACCCAACGTGTATTGCGTGTGGGTATGGAGGGAAGACATTGTGGCCAAGCGAGTCATAGCCAGCTTGCAGTAGAGGGCCACTTTGTCTTGCAACTATCTGCATTGGTGAAGTAACAAGGTTATCGCAAAGGCTTGTGACAGTGACCGGACACCTTGTTAACGGGACAATTTAACAGCCAGGACGAAGTTAGTAAATAGTTAGAAATTAATAAGGCGCCTCTGAACTCCGGCTTATTAAAGCTGAGTTTAATAACGGTTGGTGGAAGAGCGGCTTATTTTAGTATTTGGCGGTTTCCTAAAACAAGCAGCGAGGGAGCGGTGGAAGTTAAAGTGGGCTCTGAACGAAAACTCCAAATCCCAACCACGGGCAGAGACTGTGTAAAACTCAATCCAAACGCGTGCCACTCAACCACGGAACCGCTTACAGTAGTCAGCGCTTATACTACTAACTTCGCCGGCGCCAACTCAATCACCGGGGACCGCTTTATGTCACCTGGTCATCGTTAGCCAAATGACGCATTGTAAGCAGGCTCAAGATCGACTCTCATCATTTGCGACATTGAGTATTGTGAGCGCTGACTACGGTAAGCGGTTCCGTGGTTGAGTGGCACTTGTTTGGGTTGCGTGACCCGGAGATGACCCACCCGCTGTCGCCTCCGTTTGCCCCGAATTTTTGAGAAGGACCCGACGCTACCGCGTTACGGTACTGACTGGTGACCCACTGCGGAGCGAGTTTTCTACACATTCTCGGCAGTCGGTGGGATTTCAACAACAACAAGAGCGGCTTTTTGTAGGACCAGGCTTTAAACATCCGCCCACTTCCGTGGTGTATTTCAGGACCGTTCGCTGCAAAGCAAGTCAATGAGTCAAAGCCAAAAGCTTCTTAAGCTCTGGATCGGGTAGTTCTGCCCCCTTTTGCAAATGGAAACCAGAAGTAGTGATCGTTAATGCAGTAGGGGCCACTTATTTGCGGTGGATGCGCTGAAGGTGGAACATAGGGCATTTACCGGAACTTCCCACCACGCTCGTACAAAGCGAAATCATCACCTTGTTTGTAAGCCTACCCGAACCGTTCGTCCGTTTTCTTAGGAACACGGTTAATCCAGAAGCGGTAGTGGATCCTACGCCACAAGACGCCGCAGTCGTTCTTCTTCGCGTGATGGACCAAGCCGATCTACCAAACGCCGAAGAAGCGCGCGCGCCGCCTTTGCACGCCGGTGGCACGATGTGCAGCGTCGCGCTAAGAGAGGACTCGGCCGCCGGGCCAGCGAACGGCGGCGCGTCCGGTACAGTGGTGAGGTTAGGCGCCGCCCGCTTAATTAGCTGTTATTCCGCGACCTTCGGGCCGTAAATTGAAATCGTGCGGTGCTAGAGTTCATTGCCTGAGTCACTAAGGGCATCCGCCGGTTTTATTGCAGACCTCGGTCGCGAGTTTTTCGACCATCGGACCGAGAATCTCCGCACCGATCGCCATGCCCGCGTCGATGATCAGATCCATCACGACCCCTACCACTAGCCCCGCAGGACCCGCGATTGCGGTGGCCAGCGCGACGATGAGGACGTCAGTGAGAACGATGCCGATGACCACGACCGTCGTGATGAGGACTTCGTATGCCTTGGTGCAGATCCAGCACCCAACGGCATCTCCAACGGCCGGCGGTCCGGCGAGTACGGCGTCCATCGATGCGCGCTGGTCGGCGGAGAGATCCGCAAGGACGGGAGCGCCCGCAGAGATCAGGTACTGCGTTGGGGCGCAGCGAAACGCTGCCGTTCGTCGGGCGAGGACAAGAGTCTTGGTGCGATCTCGGACTGAAAGAAGTCGTGAACTGCGCGCGCGTTTAGGACGCTCTGCTTGAGTTGCGGTGAAAGGTCGTCGAACGTCATCTCATTGATAGGGCTCATCATTCTTTCCTTCTCCGGAATGGTCTTTGAATGAATGCAGGATCAAAGATTTTTCTGGCCGGGCCGATGTCAATCCTTCCATCATACCGGCCTTTTCGTTGTTGGCAGCCGCGTTTGAACCCTCGTCGTTGATGCCGAACACTATCACGAAGGCATCTGGTTTAAAGTTGGTCAGGACCCTGGCTTCGATCGCATAACCTTCATTTAAATTCCTCAGCATGCCGGTATTGGTTTGTAGTTTCTGTTGGTAGTAGCCATTGTTACCGCAGATCCGATAACCGGATTCCTGGCCGGATGCTGGGATTACGGCGAATAGTGACAGAAATAACAGGACGCATTTCTTCATCGTTAGCTCTCCTTTTAGGTTGAGGTGAGAGGAGAGACGGTGAAGTCGCTAGAAGACTGTAGCACTTGCGAACCTTCAGAAAAAAAGAAATCTTCTATTGAAAGTATTTCGATAATTGAAATTGGCCTTAGAGCATAGCCCCCCTCAATACCATTTAGTCGTTTTGGAATCGAATCACTAGTAATTGCGTAGAGTTCGAACATATGATGGGCTCAGCTTTGAACGTAGGACCAACGTTCGTATATCCATCCCCTCTTGTGCCCAAACGTTTTTCCTATGTTCCTAATGTCGTGAGAGCTTTAAGAGACGGCACGTTGTCAGAATTCATTGTGTACTTCTTCATCGGATCAATCCCGACTTCCATTTATCTGATGGTGTTGTCTAACAAAAGACCATTTTTCGACTCCTTTCTGCTACGGAGGGTTTTTCGTCTTCTCTAGTAGGCATAGTTTTGGTGTTCGAACTACTTTCGTTCACGCCAGTAGCCGGGGCGGCGACTATGATGAGCAACAGCTATGATACGAAGTTCTTGGCTTGAGATGGTATAGACCAAGGAATATGGAAAGCGTTTCATGAGGTAGCGACGTCGCCCTCGACCGCGCCATGGTGACCCCAATCTAGGATGTTGCAGAAGCACATTGACGGATTGTTCGAATTCAGCCAAGAAGGATTGAGAGAGACTAGTGCCAGCTTGCTCACGATAGAAAGAGGCAGCGTCCCGGAGGTCTCCCAAAGCCTCCGGGTGCAAAGAATATTTCATTCAAACTCAGCCTTCAGCTTTGCGAGGGTCTCCGGACCGGGCAGTAAAGAAACAATTCCATTTTCTATTTCGGTTTGCCGACGCTCCACTTCAACCGCCCAAGCCTCCTCAACTGCTGGGTCGGCATCAAGAGTAGCTATTAATCTATCAACAAGTCTCGCTCTATCGGCGGGCGTTAAATGTAAGGCTGCAGCTTCAAGCGTTTCGACAGTTTCGAATTCTAATGCCATTTTCCCACTCCTTAGTTCGGCCATCAGTTTATCATCCGGCTGGCTCAATTGCAGTACATTTCGCTCCTCACCGGCAAAAAGAGGAACGAAATCCTCCTAACTGTGATATAGTGCGGGCGCATCCCACAACAAAACATTTTCCCTCAGAGATCCCACCTGCAAATGAAGCGGGCCGACTTGTGCTTCCACACAATGCCGACCCTAGACCATCAACCTTCTCACGAAAGGATGACAATCATGACTACGCATGGTATCGCATCACCGCGCAAACAAGAACTTCACGCAACCAGAACATCACCGCGCAAACAAGAACCTCAAGCAACCAGAACATCAAGAACTAACACCTCAAGAACCAACGGCTCAAGAGCTAACGGCTCAATAGCCAGCACCTCAAGAACCAACACCATCCTCAACACTCTGACACGTAGAGCTCAGGCGATCCTTAACGATCAATCGATCGATGCTAATAGTCGAGCGATTATTCGCCACGCCCTGGAAATAAACGATCCGTGGCTGGCTAAACTCGTCAAACGCGCCGAAGCAGGCGAATCCTTCATCGATGCAAACGGATTCTCTGGAACATCCAAAATCATCAACCGTGATTCAAGCGCAGAAAAGATCGAGGCACTGGCAGAGATGATCTGCCGGAGTGGCGGGGAATCCTCAGCCGCCTTGTTCGTGCTCATGGCGACTCTTCAAGACGCTACGAATCCACCAGCGCTGGCTCACTCGTTGAAGCACTTTGCCTTTACTCGCTGTGGTGAGTTTAACTTCGGTCGTATGGTTGACACTCAAGTCGCAGTGCTTGAGCGGTACTTATTGGCCGGCAACTCGATCGAGACATGATCCAGTTGTGTGCGCGCCTTCCTCACCCCGTTAGGGTGAGATGTATATAGCCCGCGCGTCCCCAATGACCCTTACCGCCGTTCGGTGGAGCGGAACTCAACTTGAGAGGTACCTGGCAAGTTTCCTTCCGCTCCACCGAACGGCGGGTAATGTGTGTGGACTGTTCAAGGCTGTAAGGATTTCGCTCCGAAGGGAGCGAAGATCATCAGTGCTGAGTGATCTCCGGCGATCTATTCGTATCGCAGGACCATTATGGGATCAATCTTGGTGGCTTTTCGCGCCGGGATATGGCTTGCGAGCAAGGTGACCGCAAGCAGAATCGAACAAGTTATTGACTCCTGGCTTGCTCCTCACCGTCTCGCTCGGCTCCTATGCGCTCGCATCACTAAGCAGAGCGCAATTCGGGTACTGTGATTACGACGTACACGAATATTGCTTGTTGCAGAATCGTCCCGTTTGACCAACACCTGTGAATGCGACCTGTCTGCTTGTCTGAGTCCAAAACAAGTCGCGAAGATTGTCCACTATGGGCTACCACGATTTGATAACCAAAGTCCCCGTGATTAAACTCAGGTGGCTTTCTTTTTACGAACGGTATTCGTAACCGCGGATGCGCTTTGAGTCCTTTCAAAAGGCGATTGTGTCCGGAACCGGATAAGATAGGGAGCGGTGCTTCAAGAGGTCACCACGAGCGCAATGAACAAAACAGATTAGCGGATGGAGCCGCTTGCACATGGATGAATCCCCCAACCAATTAATTGAATTCGCTCAGCAGTTTTCAGCATCGCGAATGCAATCACGGCTTTTTCCGTGTTGCAGGCGGTAGCATTAATGTATGCCTTCAAGGATGCGAAACTCGCAGCCGCTTTCTTCGGTGGCGTCCATATACCTCTCTCCTGGCTAAACATGCCGGCAACGGATACATCATCGCAGTTATTAGCTGCGGCATTGTCGAGTTTTGGCTCCGCAAGGTAGCCCTCCAACCACGCGTAATGTTAGTTGCATGTGTGGTTGCAGTTGTGCTCAGATGCACGGCAATCCATCTGACCGCCTCAGTTTACCTTCAGATCTTTGTTGCGGTCTGCCGCGAACAGAACTGGCTTAACAAGAACTGGAAGGAAGGCCGCGAATTCCAGATTCCCCGCATTTTGCCTAAGCAGCGCTCCAAAAGAGATCAGCAAGTGCGCGAGGTAGCTATGAAGGTTGACGAAAAACTATTCCAGGGAGAAGTAGAAGCAGTCCAAGCGGAGGACTTTGATTAAGACCGCAACGCACTAACAACGGCCAACCTACTCCCCGTCGAGACCGCGAGACTTCAATTGCTGCAAGAAATTGAGCATTGCGGTCGTCGTTCGTTAAAACAAGTTGCGAAGATTGTCCACTGTTTTGCTGCGTCAGGACTCTTTTGAAGCTCTGTGCCTTGTGTCCCAAACTACTGCGCCCGCAAGAGTTGGAAGAAAACTGAGAACTCCGCCGTTGCCGCCGGAAAAAAGTTGCGAAGATTGTCCACTGTGGGGAGCATAAACGCCTCAGTGAATCGCGAGAAGGGCCACCAGCAAAATGGTGGCCCTTAAGTTTTTGTGACGTGATTTGAATAGGGTTTCTCCCTATTGACATGCTTGGTGAATGGGTATAAAAGACGGGCTATTCACGGTGTTCGCTCTCACGGATCCTTGTACCCGTAAGAGTCACACCTCACGTTGACGAGAGTCTCACTACTTTACGCAAAGAGTCCCACTCCCGCCAGCTTTACAGCTCGCGCTACGTCGCGTTCAACGAGGCATATTGAAGACGAGATTATGCAAAACACGAACACTGCTCTTCCTCGTGATTATGATGTTGTGGGCCTGTTAGCGGACCTTGCTGGAACGTGTTCCAAATCTGTAATTAATGTTGGGGAACCTGCACCGAGACTGACTGCTCTCGTGAGGATGATAGCGGCGCTCCTCATGGTACTGGCACTGCTCGGCTGGGGCGCCCGCGTCGAGGCCACGGTACCCCAGGAGTGTTCTCTGTCCGCAGACACGAATCCCCAACCTAACGAAGGCCCCACCGATGAGCTTCTCTACTTGCCCTCAAAGGGAACGCTCAATGCGGTCATGATCTTTGTTGATTTTCCCGATGCGCCCCAGTCGGAAACCACACGTTCGCTCTATAACCTGCTGGTTCCTGATGCACGCCGATGGTACCGCGAGGTCTCGTATGGCCAGCTGAAACTGAGAGTTACCCGCAGCCGTTCCTGGTATCGCATGCCGAAGTCATCGATTGAATACGGGTTTGCAGATGGCGTGACCTTTGAGGAGCACCGCGCGTACATCGCCGATGCTATCGCGGTTTCCGATCTGAACGTAGATTACTCCCAGTACGACCTCGCCTACATCGTGTCCTCTCAAGGAGCAGAGCTCCCAATATCTCCCACCTTCACTGCGTTTCCCGGCTCGGGCGTGCTGGTTGACGGAAGCGAGGTGCGGCATGCTGTCACCTTCGGTTCGGATATCCGGGTGCCCCGTCCAAACTATGGAGCGCACGTCCTCGTACACGAGACCGGGCATCTGCTCGGTTTGCCTGACCTCTACGAATTCGGAGCGGAAGATCTCTTTGACGCCTTACGCTTCGGGGGCGGGTGGGATGTTATGAGCTGGGTGGCACCGGGTGCTCACTTCCTGCTCTGGCACAAGTTGAAGCTCGGTTGGCTTAAGGACGATCAGATTACGTGTGTCTCCTCCGGGCAGATCACCGAGACCATAACTCCCGTCGAAGTGGCTAGGGGCCTCAAGGGGATCGTGGTCCGGATTAGTCCCACGCGCGCATACGTGATCGAGGTTCGACAGTTGATCGGGCAGGATCGGCGCCTCTGTGACCAAGGCGCGCTGATTTACACGGTAGATGCGGCCACGCCCAACGGTTCCGGTCCCGTCATCGTTCAACCGGCCCAAACCGGGACTGATTCGGCCCAGGTAGAGCAATGCGGCCCCTTGTATGATGCACCGTTTGACATCGGGCTTGGTGAAGTCTCGCTGTTTTCGGATACGGCTGTTGGGATGACTGTTGAGCTAGTGAGCAGGAATCGGAAGACTTATGTGGTCCGAGTGACAAAGGAGTGACCCTCGGGTTTCAGTGGGGTCGAGTAGACGAGGTGCTTCCGAATCGTATTGCTTTCTCCTTGGTGAAGTTAGCTTGAATAAGATTGAGATGGGCCGTGAATGAAAGTTGTCTGTGGCTTACCTCGGAAAAGAGTCAGGGCGAATTAGACGTCCCTAACTGACTGGGCTTGCTTTTTAACAGACGAAATTACGGAGCGTGGGATATTTTGGATTCAATCGCCGAGACTTCTTACTATTGTCCGAACTCAAGAAGCCAAACTGGCAGGATAGATCGAACGGTGTGCACTAATCGGGGCGCACCTCAATAGGAGAGGTGGCGTAACGAAGTGAGGGTTTTCCGGCTTTGTCATTAATCTTACAAACCTCCCCGGTGATACGAGTGACGCGTCGTGAGTGTGATGAGGACGCGTCGTAAGGGTGATGAGTCGGCTCTCCAGCCTTCAAATGAGGCTGATGCGGGCTCAATCCCTATGGAATATGGAAATCGCTATGAAACGTTACCGCAATGAACAAAGTTGGGCTTTATGAATGAAAAGTTCCATTGGCGCGTCGACAAACCTTCGCGCAGGAGGCTTCGCTAAAGAAGAGCAGGAAGAGTTGGAAGAATACCTAATCACTCACCGCGAACGTGTATTCTTCTGCTGGACTTACAGCACCGTCCGTAGCAATGCCACTTAGGTGTACCTGATAGTGTCCTCGAGTGAGAAGATGTGCTGGAAGCCGGATTCGAATAGCGTACCGCCCCTCATTTTCTGCTTGCAGATTGCGGATCATAAATGACTCGTCATCGCCGAAGCGGCGAACTTCGGCCCGATATGTCGGATAGCGTTCCTTTTGAATCCAGGGAAGATGTAGCTCGACAATTCGAATATCAGGGCGCGTCTTTATTTCGGTTTGCTGTTCGACGCTTCTGAGTGTGATAGGTGATAGCTCTTTTGAAAGCATCTGTGGCAAGACTCCACGCAGGCTTTGGGGAGCGTTGAGCTGGGCCAGTTCCTGCTCGATGGCTAAACGTTGTTTGTTTCGTTCGCTTCGGCTATTAAGCCAAACAGCGGCGACCACAATCGCAATCATAGCCGTAACTGCAATCGGAATGACGAAGGTAGGTTTCTGGCGCAGCCGGGCCAGGAGACGGCTCCAACCTGAGATCCGCGCGGGGATGGTTTCAATTAACCCTGCTTTCGTGACGGCCCGATCTTTTATCGACTTTGTGATTTTGAGCTTGCGTCGCTGTGCGGTCGTTTGAGCATACCGTGAAAGGAATCTCTCTCGATCCGCTGTTGTGAGGCTGTCCTCCAAATAGTCTTCAATCAAATCCTGCTCAGCCGCGAGAACTCTTTCTCTTGCTTGAGAGTCTGTGATAAACAGGCTCTCAATTCGCTCTCGCTCCTCATCATTTACCTGGTCCAACAGAAACTGGCGCAACAACTCGTCAGAGAATACTTCTTCTTTCATGGGTCATCCTCCAGACGTCCCCATTTCCCATAACAATGATTATTCATGTAATCCATTTCATTGCTGTGTCTTACGTTCAAGACAGCGCTCAATACACCCCTCGAGAGATAGGCGCATCCGATAAACCCTTACTCTCAAAGTTGCTACGGATATTCCGAACTGCTGAGACAATTCGCTGCGATGATCGATTTTGGCCTGCTTTTCTTTGGCGTAATACGCCAGGATCAACTCCCGCTTCTCACTGCTGAGCTCTTGCAAACACGACTGCAGACATTCCTCCATGTCTACTGCCTCCTCTTCTTCGCTTTCAGTTGTTACTGGCTGCGGCAGGTCGACGTCTTCTAACGAAACCTGAGTCTTAACCTTCTTTAGATTTTCCTTTACCAGATTGTTCGCTACGGCGCGGAAATAAAGTCGCGGATCGCCCTCGTAGGTCGGTCTTACTTCGGTTACTTTCCTGGCAACGCGATCGAACACTTCATCGGTCAATCCTTCAGGATCGGTACATCCCCTCCACTTGAATATATTTGCGAGGTCGGCACGAAGCTGAAGGTACAGGGTTGCCGCGACCTCACGATCAGGATTGAGCCAGGCGAGAATCTGATCCAAGCTGTTAGGTGGGATTGCCGAATTTCGGGCCATTTCCGCGTGGTATCCGATTAGAAATGCTGTGCTGGGGATGACCGGCGCTTCCGTCTGTTAAAAAATAACAGGCTGGCCGCAATCAGAATCAGCGAGAACAAAAGCACTAACGCAGGGCGGAGCCATGAGTGGCGGTCAACGACAATATGGTTCGTGTACTCACCTTGCAACACGAATCCCGCCCAGTAGTAGGGCGCGCTCCACTGCTTGTGCTCCATCATCTTCAGCTTTGCGGATCGAAGCGCGGCGGCGGGGGTCATGCCCTTCTGTAACATGCCTTCGTAGAAGTAAGCCATTAAGACAGCCGTCGCTCGGTCGTCTACCTTCCACAGGCTCGCCACCACAGTGTTCGAGCCCGCAGCCATGAAACTGTGGGTTAGACCTACAAGTCCTTCTCCCTTTATGTCTTTGCCTAGAGCAGTTTGACACGCACTTAAAACCGTTAACTCAGCAGATAGATCTAAACTGTAAATGTCGTGAAGCGGCATAAAACCATTTATTCCCGAACCATTACGGTTCACGTTTGTGAGCACGATGCTCGATAGTTCAGGGTGTTCTGTATCAACGAAACCATGAGTAGCAAAGTGGACGATCTGATATTTGCTGATGTCCCCACTCATGACCGTTTCACGGTTAGCATCAAAACCTTTGGCCACCAGCGCCGTACCCCATGGCGCCACCGCTGAGATCGCATCGGCCTCTTCTGAGGCATGAGCGAGACGAGCGAGGTGGCCACGAGTTAGAGCTTCGGGAGTCCGGGTCACAGATTGATCTTGATTTTGGTCAGTTGCAGCCAGCGCGATCGCAGGAGATTGGCTCTGCACGCGGTCATCACTCGAGCTGAAGACCGGGTCAGCGATGACGGCAACAAGTTTTCCCGATGAACGCGCATGATTTCGGGCGTTCCGGATCGCGATTAGGGTAGAAATGGAGGGCAACGTAACAACTTCATTCGTTTCTAATAACCGGGTTCTTGATGGTCGCTCAATTCCGATTGGACCAACCGTTTGCCCAATTGGTACTGGCAATGCCTCGAATGGAATGTACTGCAACGCTCCTTCTGTTACGATGACCAGTCTTCTGTTTCTAAGGTGTTCGGCCACCGGGCCCAGAAGCATTCGGCTTAGATTGTTTGCTTTTTCGGGAAGAAGCGTCTCTGCCGCCTCAACGTGGGCCTGATAATCTTTATCAACTTGTCCATGCAGTCCCTGTCGCGCCGTAATCAACTTATAAAATTCGCGTGCGGCATCTTCAAAAACCTTGCGGTCCGGCAATTCGTAACTGTGAAAGGCGTTGAATGTTACTGCCCACAAATAACTGCGTTCCTCCCCTAAGGCATACTTCAGTAACAGCGTGTCACCATCTCGCAACTCATTCTGAATCCGTGCTAAATTCACCGGCACGGACCGTTCAAGAGACAGTAGACGAGGATTCTGTTCCCTTAACCGAGCCTGAACCTCCTGATATTCGGCTCTGAGTTGGGCCAGCCGATTGTCGACCTCTGCTATCTCACCTGAGCCTCTCCTGCTCAAAGACAGATCCATTTTATATTGCGCCTGTGATCGGAATAATCCCCTTAACTCTCGCTCCCGCTCGAGCAGTTCCTTCGCGGCTCCGTGACGTAAATCCTCACGCGATTCGTTAACAAGATCGAGAAGCAAGCGAGCTCGACCCTTTTCACTTACCAACAAAGCTTCAGCGGCAAAGCCCTGTCCAGGACACAGCCGCTCAAGCTGCATCAAAACCTCGATGCACAACTCGTAATGCTTGCGGCCTCCGGAAAAGTATGAGAGGCGGAAGTCGGGACTTGCCACGTTCGCGCGCAGATCCTCGATGATTTCGAGCGATCGCCGAATTAAGGGCAAGGCAACAGCGGGAGAACCAACTGCCAGGTTAGCGCGCCCAAGGTTATAGAGCGTGGAAATCAGAATGCCTTTATCACCCGCTTTCTCGCTCAAAGGAAGAGCTCGACGGCATGCGTCCAATGCTCTTTCCTTTTGTCCGACTTGAAGCAGAAACTCTCCGGACGCGTTCAATGCTGTCGCTTGTCCTCGGAAGTCGCCGATAGATTCATAAAACCTAAGGATTGTCTGATACTGCTGCAATGCCAGTTCGGGTCGGCCCTGAGAGGCGTAGACTTTGGCGATCTCGTGACGCGCATTCGCTTCCGTACGGACTTTTCCCGCCGCGCGGCTCAACTGCAAACAACGTTCGTAAAATGCGAGCGCTTGATCTGCCTGTCCGCTGAAGTTGTGGGTCCTGGCAAGTTTGAACGTCGTGACCGACATCCCATCCACAGACCCAATCTCTTCGAAGAGCCGCAAGGCCTGCTCATATTGATGGATAGCAAGCCGGTAATCATTGATGCCCTCGTAGACTTGTCCTAAGGCGTTAAGCGCTATCGCCTCACTATGCCGATCTCCGGCCACCCGAAAAATATCGATTGCTTCGCGGTGCAACTTGGTCGCGCTGTTCATATCCCTTTTTAAGGAATGTGCCAATCCAAGTGTTGTCAGCGCAAGCCCCTCACCGATTTTGTCGTTTGCTTCGCGGTAAAGCTCCAAGGCTCGATAAATCTCGGTAACGGCTTTTTCGGGCTCGCCTATGCTTCCCGTTATGTAGCCGTTGAAAAGATGGATTTTCGCTTCACCTTTGCGATCGTTGTGCAAAAATTCGAGCGCGCTCTTCAGTTGCTCCCGCGCTTTCACAAAGTCGCCCTTTGCATAACTAACCTCAGCCAAATTGCTGAGTGCTTCGCCATAGGCGTTGGCAGCGCTATCGCTTTGGTTAGCCTCGTGTTGTTTGAATAGGTCGAGTGCTTTGGATAGCTGCTGCTGCGCCAGTTCATTATTCCCAATAAAAGACTGTAAACGGCCCATGCGACTCAGGGCGCTCGCTTTCATTAGCCAGTCACTGGTCCTGCCAGCGAGTGCTTCAGCGTTCTGATACCGCTTGAGAGCTTCACCATATTCGCTGAAAAGAAAATATACGTCGCCGGATTTCAATGTCGCTTTTGAGGCGCTGGCATAGTCGTAAGCTGACGTCCAGATGAGCGCTGCCTTTTCATAAAGGTTGATGGCTTCTCGTAGCGAGGCCTTTGTCCACCTTACACGTGACCTGTCGGCGAGGTCCATTGCCTCCCGAGCCTCGCTGTCCTTTTGGTTTAACGATGCAAGTTCACGCCGGACTGATGACCCAGGTATCTGTTTCAGTTGGTCACCGTTCGCGATCGTCTTGGTCACCGTCGAAACAGTTTCAGTGACACAAGAAGTGACAATCGCGAAAATTACGCAGCAGTATCTCAATAATATGCTTGAGAGTCGGACTGGCTTAGATCTGCTTCTTGTTGATGGTGGCATTAAGCTCAGTTTTTCTTGATGGAACAAACATCCGGCAACCTATCTTACGCGGAGACCGACTGATAATGTCAGTCAAATCTTAGACGGAATGTCGCATTTATCAAGTGTGTCGGTAGAGATTCAACGAACGGAATGACGCAGTCAGGCTGTCGAACCGGTGAAATAGGGAGAAGGTAGCCCCAATGAGCTACCGTCTCCAGAGCCAACAGATTGACTTACCGGCCATCTCGGATCGCACGGCCATGACGGCCCGAGATTTTTCCGGATCTGCTGGAACCCTCTCTCCAATCCTCCCAGGTACCCAATCTGGTACCCGGTGCTTTGCGAGCAGATTGACGGAAGGAACTCGTCATCAGCTCTCGTTTTGGTTTTCTCCCCTCTTGCTGTGATCCATTCTGACTAACTGGCATTTTTGTTTTCTCCTTATTTCAAAGTGCAAGATGCCGCAGTCACCAAACACGTCCACCAGGTCGGGCGAGAGTCGTCGCTTGAGCGAATCGCGCCTGCGAGCCGACTTAATATTACCCACGAAGCAAAATCGTTTGCTGAATGGTTTTATGTATTGTGATTTGACATTCGAAACGCGACCCGGCTCTCACCGCCATCTTCTGATCAGGAGCGCAGCGACATGTTTTTCTATCAACGTCGAGCCCCGGAAACTCATCTTTTTCATTCATGCCATCTCTAACGAAGAGTTCAATTCCGCGCGATCGCGGTATCTTTGTGAGGGCCAGTTCCGCTTTAGCAGATTCAAATGCGTCTCTGACAGGTTTGCCGAACCCAAGCGCACGGTAAAATGCACCCGCAAACGCCACCCCCGCTTTGTCCCCAATTCCTTTACCCGTGCCGATGGAGTAATCGATTACTTCAGAGATGGAGCGAGCCTGCGCCTTAGTAAGACAAGCATTAAGCAGCACCAGGCGCACATGATTTTTGTAGATTGCGAGTACGTCCGCCAGTCCTTGTTGGTCGACTGTCTTACCTCGACCGTGTGTGCCACCAAGGATGAATTTGTGTTTCCTGCTTCCGTGCCCACTGAAGTGAACGATGTGAGGTTGGTACATCGACAGCAGCTTCTGAAGATCGCTCGGTCTGATAGCTGCATGTTTGTGCAATTCGAATTTATTGCGATAAGGACCTTCTTGAATGCGCTCGAAGATCTCGCGGGCTTCTTCATCTACCAGAATCCGGCTGGTCGTCCATGGATTTGCGGACAAAAACAGTATTCGGATCTTTTCCGTCATCTGACGTCCTCCTCCACTGGCACCAATCCCCCAGGCTGGGTTA
>Ga0187893_10008471_pt1 | contig 16189 bp, 8 predicted proteins | sample MA1701074metaG_FD_139574 | JGI IMG/M metagenome (GOLD analysis project Ga0187893, IMG submission 139574) | White microbial mat communities from a basaltic lava cave in the Kipuka Kanohina Cave System on the Island of Hawaii, USA - MA170107-4 metaG ...
CGATCCGCGAGTTCGCGGTCGCCGACCAGCAGTCGCATCGCACGGTCGAGGCGGTCGAGTTCAGCCTGCTTCCCGAGGAGGACCGCTCCGCCACGCTCGCCGAGTACCTGGCGAAGGACACGCTCGTCGTCGTGCGCGAGCCCGCGGAGATCCGGGATCGCCTGCATCGCCAGCACGAGGGCGCGTGGGAGGAGCGCTTCGACAGGCTGATGATGTTCCTGTCGAACCGCGCGGTGCTCACGCTCCAGTCGCTGCCCGTGCCGGAGGCGCAGGGCCTGAACGTGCGCACGCAGTCGCTCCAGCGGTTCACCGGACAGCTCGCGAACGTCGCGCGCGAGCTCGAGTCGCTCCAGGGGAGCGTCGTCGTCCTCTGCGCGAACGCGGGCGAGGAGGACCGGATGCGCGGGCTCCTGCGCGACGCGGGCGTGACGCGCGCGGACCTCGAGGTGCGGCGCGGCCGGCTCGCGCAGGGGTTCGTCTTCGACGAGATCGCGACCGCGTTCCTGTCGAACCACGAGCTCTTCAACCGCTATCGCGCGCGACGGCCGCTCGGGCGCCGCTCGGACAGCCGCGCGATCGACTCGCTCCTCGAGCTCGAGCGCGGCGACACGGTCGTGCACCTCTACCACGGCATCGGCCGCTTCCTCGGCATCGAGCGCCTCGACCGCGGCGAGTTCGTCGCGCTCGAGTACGCCGACGGCGCGAAGGTCTACGTGCCGGTCGCGAGCATCGACCTGATCCAGAAGTACATCGGCGGCGGCGACACCGCGCCGTCGCTTCACAAGATCGGCGGCAAGCAGTGGGCCGAGCAGAAGGCGCGCGCGGAGCAGGCGACCGAGGAGCTGGCGCGCGACCTCCTCAAGGTCCAGGCGGTCCGCGAGATGGAGCTCGGCAACGCCTATCCCCCGGACACCGAGTGGCAGCGGGAGTTCGAGGCGTCGTTCCCGTACGAGGACACCGAGGACCAGGCCGCGGTGACCGTCGAGGTGAAGCGCGACCTCGAGAGCGCGCGGCCGACGGACCGGCTCATCTGCGGCGACGTCGGCTACGGCAAGACGGAGATCGCGATGCGCGCGGCGTTCAAGGTGGCGACGGCGGCGAAGCAGGTGGCGGTGCTCGTGCCGACGACGGTGCTCGCGCGCCAGCACGTCCAGACGTTCAGCGAGCGGATGCGCGACTACCCGCTCGTGATCGAGGAGCTGTCGCGCTTCAAGCCGAAGCCGGAGCAGCGCGCGATCGTCGAGCGGATCGCCAGGGGCGAGGTGGACATCGTCATCGGCACGCACCGCCTCGTGCAGCCGGACGTGAAGTTCAAGGACCTGGGGCTCGCGATCATCGACGAGGAGCAGCGCTTCGGCGTCGAGCACAAGGAACGGTTGAAGCAGCTGCGGGCGACCGTGGACGTGCTCACGCTCACGGCGACGCCGATCCCGCGGACGATGCACATGTCGCTGCTCGGGATCCGCGACATCTCGACGCTCGCGACGCCGCCCCGGGACCGCAGCGCGATCCGCACCGAGGTGCTCTACCACGACGAGAAGCGGATCCGCGAGGCGATCCTCGCGGAGATCGACCGCGGGGGGCAGGTGTACTTCGTGCACAACCGCGTGCACAACATCGACCGCGTGCGCTCGCGGCTCGAGCAGCTCGTGCCGGAGGCTCGTTTCACGGTGGGCCACGGCCAGATGGGCGAGGAGGAGCTGGAGCGCTCGATGATCGACTTCCTCGAGAAGCGCGCGGACGTGCTGGTCTGCACGACGATCATCGAGAGCGGACTCGACATCCCGAGCGTGAACACCATTTTCATCGCGGCGGCCGACATGTTCGGACTGTCGGACCTCCACCAGCTGCGCGGCCGCGTGGGGCGGTACAAGGTGCAGGCGTTCTGCTACCTGCTCCTGCCGACGGACCGGCCGATCCTCGCGCAGGCGCAGAAGCGGTTGAAGGCGATCGAGGAGTTCAGCGAACTCGGGAGCGGCTTCAAGATCGCGATGCGCGACCTCGAGATCCGGGGCGTGGGGAATCTGCTCGGGCGCGAGCAGAGCGGGCACATCGCGGCGGTCGGTTACGACATGTACGTGCGGATGCTGGAGCGCGCGGTGAAGAAGGCGAGGAAGCAGGCTGTGGACGAGCTGCCGGACGCGGGCGTCGAGCTGGGGATCGACGCCTCCGTCCCGGAGGAGTACGTGCCGGACCTCCGGAGCCGGGTGGAGGCGTATCGGCGGATCGCGGGCGCGCGGAGCGAGGCGGACCTGGCGGCCGCGCGGCGGGAGATCGTGGACCGGTTCGGCCCCGCCCCGGAGAGCGTGGAGAACTTCGTGAAGGTGGTGCGGGTGCGCCAGCTCGCGCAGGCGTGGCGGCTGACGAGCGTGACGCGCGTGGGCGAGGTGATCGTGGCGAAGTTCCTGGACCTGAAGAAGGCGGACGGACTGTCGAAGCGCGGCGACGTGCGGCTGGTGGACAAGGAGACGATCCACATCCACGGGGCGGACAGCGTGGATGACCTGATCGAGATGCTGAAGTGAGACGGGGACTGAGCGCGGGCCGCAAGCGGATGTGCCGGGGAGAGGAGATTCGGAGATAGAGCGATTCGGAAGGGGAGCGATGAAGCGCAAGAGCTACCGGCAGTTGCTGGCGATCTTTCGCAAGCTGAACGCCGTGGACCCCGAGAGCTGGGCGCGCTCAGAATCGGAGGAAGGGATTCCACAACTGGCGTCGTATCTGTTCCTGCGACAGGCTTGGAGAAACGGCGTCATCGAGGATGGCGATATTGCGTGGATTGACGACGCGCGTCGTTCGGCGAAGAGGGAGCCCGATGCGCCGCTCGCCGGAATCGGACACGCCCTCAACAGGCTCCTTGCGAAGGGCGTTGACAAGCGCGACGTGGCGGAGGTCGTTCGCGGGATGCAGTACGAGACGCTCTTCGCGCTCTGCTACCTGCTGAGTGATCCGGGAGAACTGGAGGCCGAGGTTGCCGATGTGCGATGGTCTCTCTTCGAGTGCGACGAGAACGGTTCGCCTGCGCGCCCGATGGACGGACTCCATGAGTCCACCCTCACCACGGACCCGACGGGACGCGAGATGCGGCCGAAGCCGTGAGTGAACCCTCGCCGCCCTGGCCGGTCTGGGGTCGTGGGCTGGGTGAACGAGGCGATCGTCGCGATCGTGACCCGGGTAGGGCCGGACTAGGTAAGGACTAGGTAGCCTCTTGCGCGACTTCGCGATTCGGAAGTGGGCCGCGTAGCGGCTCATTTCTTCAGCCTGTCCTTGAACACCTTCTCGAACTTGTCGATCTTCGGCTTGATGATCGCGCGGCAGTAGCCCTGCTCCGGGTTGTCGTTGAAGTAGTTCTGGTGGTAGTCCTCCGCCTTCCAGAACTTCTCGAACTTCGCGATCTCCGTCACGATCGGCTTGGCCCACGCGCCCGACTTGTCCAGCTCCGCCTTGTACTTCTCCGCCAGTTCCCTCTGCTTGTCGTTGTGGTAGAAGATCGCCGAGCGGTACTGCGTGCCCGCGTCGTTCCCCTGCCGGTTCAGCGTCGTCGGGTCGTGCGTCTTCCAGAAGACCTCGAGCAGCGCGTCGAACGAGACTTTCGACGGGTCGTACGTGATGTGGCAGACCTCCGCGTGGCCGGTGTCGCCCGCGCACACCTGTTTGTAGGTCGGGTTTTCCGTCTTCCCGCCCGTGTAGCCCGACTCGACCTTCATCACGCCCTCGAGCCGCTGGAAGACCGCCTCGACGCACCAGAAGCAGCCCGCGCCGAACGTGGCGAGCTCCGTCTTTCCGTCCTTCGCGTCCTGCATCGCCATCTTCTCCTTGGGGCTGCACGCGCCGGTCGCGAGCACCGCCACGATCACGAGCATTCTCATTTCGTCGTCTCCCTGTCCAGTCCTGAACGCCGGGGTTCGCCTCTTTCTTCCCTTCTTCTCTGCGTCTTCTGCTGTTCACGCCAGGGGGTCCGGGTCTACGGAGGGACTTCGCCCTTGAGTTTCTTCTCGATCTCCTTCAGCTTCGGCTCCAGCATCGGCGCCGCCGGCGGGAACTTCTCCACCAGCTCCCGCCAGTCCGCGTCCGCCTCCTTCCACCGCTCCGTGTAGAAGTAGCAGAATCCCCGCATCAGCTTGAAGAACGTCCGCACCACGAACGCCACCCGCCCGTTCGGCCACTCCCGCGAGAGCGACTCCGTGAAGAGCCGCGCCGCCTCCGTGAACGCCGCCGCCGGATCCTCCTCCGCCACCTGCTTCTGGATCGCCTTCACGAACTCCGCGACCGGCTCCTCCCGCACGACCGAGAACTCCGCGAGCGCGTTCCGCGCCACCCGCAGATCCTCGACGCACGCCTCCAGCTGCGCCGCGGCCTCCGCGCGCTTCCCGAAGAAGTGGAAGTAGAAGCCGTAGAGGATGCGGCAGAGCCCGCGCGCCGCCGACGCCCGCCCGCGCGGCTCGCCCGTCGTCCGCTCGATGGTCCGCGTCGTCGCCGCGATCGCCCCCTCGAAGTCCGGCTTCGGGTCCTGGAACTTCCCGAGCTTGTACACCGCCGAGAAGAGGTACGCGAACGCCATGAACTGCACCGTGTCGTCGTCCATCGGCGCGCTCGCCGTCGTCTCCTCAAGCTCCGCGACGCCCTTCGCGAACTGCGGCAGCGGGTCCTTCTTCTGCGTCTGCACGAAGAGCCCCTTGATCACGTGCGCCGCCCCGCGGTCGCGGCGCAGCTTCACCAGCTCCGGCGCGCGCGCGACCGCCTCGTCGAGCACCGCAATCGCGCGATCGAGCCGCCGCTCCGTCTCCGGCGGGTCCTTGATCCGACGCTCGAGGATCCAGCCGAGCGCCGTCTGGACGTACAGCGTCGCGAGCGCGCGCCGCGCGTCGACATCCGCGTCCTCGAGCGCGATCGCCTTCTCGAGGTCCGCCGCCGCCGCGATCACCTCGTCCCCGGTGATCTCACGGTTCAGCGTGCCTCGCTCCACCATGAAGACCGCCAGCTGACCGCGCGCCGAGTGGATCTCCGCGACCGTCGGCTTGAGCCGGATCGCGATCGAGTACGCGTCGTGCGCCTTCCGTGTCAGCTCCTCGAAGCGGACCGGATCGCGACGGTGGTGCCGCGCCATGAGGTACCAGGCGTTCCCGAGTCCGAAGTGCGCCTCGTAATCGCTGCGCGTGACGATCGCGCCCTTCGCGTACGCGTCGATCGCCTTCTCGCGCTCGTTGAGCGCCATGAGCACGTCGCCCTTCAGCTTCCAGATGCGCGACTCCGGCTCCGTCTCAAGCGCGGTCAGCCGGTCCAGGGCCTGCGTGAAGTCGTTCTGCGCGTACTCGAGCGCCGCCCGCGCGTACTCGAGCTCGCGGCCGGAGGCCACGCCCGAGGCCACCCCTTTCTGGATGTCCTCGAGCGCCGCCTTGCGCACCGGCTCGAGGAGCGGGATCCCTTCCTTCACGTGCGGCGCCAGCTCCGAGCCGCGCAGCGCCGCCACCTCCGCGCGGTAGAGACCCAGCCGCACGAGCCCGCGCTGGAACACCAGCTCCGGCGCCGGGTCAAGCACGATCGCCCGCTCCAGCGCCGCCAGCGCCGCCCGGTGCCGCCCTTCGCGCGCCTCGATCTGCGACAGCCGCTGCCGGCTCCGCGCCGCGACCGCCCGGTCGACGATCTCCTCGAGCGCGAGGTTCTCGTCCACCAGCCGGCGCGCTGCCGCCAGCAGCGCCGCGGCCGCCTCGGGCTTGTAGTCCTCGTGAGGCAGCAGAAGCCGCCGGTCGTACTCCTCGATCTTCTCCGCGGCGCGCGCGAGCCGCTCCCACGCCGCGCGGCCGAGCTCCTGCGCGCGGTCGAAGTCGCGGCGCGCGCGTTCCAACCCGTCCCGGGCCCGCGCGTTGTCGCCGTCGATGCCGCGCACGCGCCCGTACGCCTCGATCGCCTCCCGGTGGCGGCGCCCGGCGAGCGCGCGGTCGGCCTCGCCGAGGAGCGCGGACTTCATCGTCTCCACGCGCGCCTGCCTCGGCGCGAGCTCCGCGTCGTCCCGTCGCAGCGCCGCCGCCTGCGAAAGGAAGCGCGCCGCCGTCTCGAGGCTCGCGGCCGCGTCCGCCTCCCCGAGCAGCCGCGCGAACTCGCGGTCCTGGTCGCGGCGGTGCGACCACAGCAGCGCGCCCGAGACGAGCGTCGCGACGACGAGCGCCCACACGCCGACCGCCACGCGGTACTTGATCGCGCGCCGCGCGAGCCGGCGCACGACGGACGCCTTCTGCGCGCGGACCGGCTCGCCGCGCAGGAAGAGCTCGAGGTCCAGGGCCAGCGCTCCCGCATCCGGGTAGCGCTCCCACCAGTCCTTGGCCATCGCCTTCATGCAGACGACCTCGAGGTCCGGCGCGACCGCCGGGTCGTACTGCCGCGGCGGCCGCGGCTCGTCCGTCACGATGCGGCCGTAGAGCTCCATCTCCGAGTCGCCGTAGAACGGGCTCGCGCCGCCCGACAGGATCTCGTAGAGCATGACGCCGAGCGCGTAGACGTCCGAGAGCTCGTCGACGCGCCCGCCCGCCACCTGCTCGGGCGACATGTAGCGCGGCGTGCCCATGAGCGCGCCCGGCTTCGTGAGCGCGAGCGAGTCGTGCGTCACCTCCTTCGCGAGCCCGAAGTCCATGAGGAACACGCGCCCCGCGTCGTCGAGCATCACGTTCGACGGCTTGAGGTCGCGGTGGATGACGCCGTGGTCGTGCGCGTGCTGGATGATGCGCGCGACCTGCGCCACGACGCCGACGGCCTCGCGCTGCGGCATCGACTTCTCCGTCAGCCGCCGGTCGAGCGTCTTCCCGCGGATGTACTGCATGACGATGATCCAGCGCCCCTGGTCCTCGACGACGTCGTGGACCTGCACGATGCCGGGGTGCTGGAGCTTGCCGAGGATCTCCGCCTCGCGGAGAAACCGCTGGATGAGCCTCGGGTCGGAGTGCTTGAGCTCCTTGAGGGCGACGGTGCGGCGGAACTGGATGTCGTCGGCGAGCGAGACCGTCGCCATGCCGCCCTCGCCGAGCAGGGCGCGGACCCGGTAGCGGCCGAGGATGACGCGCTCGTGCGGCGCGGCGGGCGTCGAGCCGCCGCCGGCGATCTGCTGCGTGCGTTCGACGTCCGGGCAGAGCTCGAGCGGGCGGTCGCATCCCGGGCAGCGCGAGCGCTCGACCGCGCGGACGGACTGTCCGCACGACGGGCACGTCACCTCGCGCTGGAGGATCTCCTGGAAGACCTCCTGCAAACGGGCGGCCTCGACGTTCCGGCGCCGCAGGAGGACCTGCGAGAGCGACACCTGTTCGCCGGCCCGCGTGGCGTCGTCGAGCTCGCGGAAGGCCTCCTCGAGGGCGGTGCGGGTGAGCAGTCCGCGTTCCAGGAGCGCCTGCGTGAGCAGCTTGTCCCAGTGCGCAACCTCCCCCATGCGGGCATCTTACATCACGCCGGGGTAACGGCATTACCGCCGGGTGACGCGACGAATCCCGTAACGGAAGTTCGAGAAAAGGCGTACTAGGCGGAAGAGTTGCATCGCGCGCCCATAATGGGTAAATATGGGCCCCCCTCGCCCGCGCCGAAGGGTGGACGCCTTGCGGGGGGCAGCCCCTGAAACCCTGGCACGGCGATTGCCATGAAAGGAGCGGTGGTGAGGCGGTTCCTGGCGGTGGTGGCGGTGCTCGTCTCCCTCCCCGCGGGCGCAATGCCGCAGGAGGAGAAGCGCGAGCAGATGGTCTGGCTGCGCGACCTGGCCACAGCGCGCACGATGGCCGAGCGCGAGTGGCGGCTCACGGTGCTCTTCTTCTACGGCGACGTGGCCGGCGACGGCGACGCGCGCAAGCACCACAAGCACATCGACAACCTCTTCAAGGACGACAACCTCAAGAAGTACACGCGCGACTTCATCGGCGTGCGCGTCTCCTGCCACACGTACCCGGACGAGGCGCGCCGCTACGGCGCGGTGAAGGGGCCGATGCTCGTGATCCTCGGGCCCGACGGCAAGGAGCTCGGCAAGTCGCTCAGCTGCGACGTCGGCACGCTCACGATGGTGCTCGGCCGCTTCGCGAGCGACTTCGCCCCCATGCCCGTCCCCTGGCGCTGCGACTTCGGCTACGCGATCTCCGAGGCGCGCCTCCTGCGCGGCCTCGTCCTCGTATGCGGTCACGAGAAGGACTGCAAGACGTGCCAGCAGGCGCAGGAGATGCTCGTGACCCGCCGGATGGTGGTCCCGCGCCGCCGGCTCGTGTGCGTTCGCCTCGAGAAGAAGGAGCACGCGGAGAAACTCAAGGAACTCGGGATCGGCGTCTTCCCGCACCTCACGCTCATCCGCCCCGGCAAGAAACCCGAGGACGCGCCGAAGACGGTGGTGAACCGCGCGTGGCCGGGGAACGTGAAGTCGCTCGCGACGATCGTCGAGGAGCAGCTGAAGGTCATCGACGACGAGAAGTAGGACCGCGCCGCCGATCGAAAAGCGGCCGACGTTTGCTGTTGCGGTCCGATGTCAACCGGATGAGTTGCGAGTTACCATTGGGTAGGTGCCCGACAACCCGACCCTGCCCACCCTCGGCCCGCGCGGCGCCGCCGAGCCCCTGCCGAAGGTCGGCCCCTACGAACTCCTGAAGCTCCTCGGCCAGGGCGGCATGGGCGCCGTCTATCTCGCGCGTCACCCGGAGCTCCGCCGCGAGGTCGCCCTCAAACTCCTCCCCTCCGACGCGTCCGCCGAGGACATCGAGCGTTTCAAGCGCGAGGCCCGGGCGGCGGCGCGACTGCGGCACAGGGGCATCGTGTCCGTCCACGAGGTCGGCGAGGACGCCGGCCGTCACTACTTCACGATGGACTTCATCGCGGGCGGCACGCTCCACGACCTCCTCAAGAAGGGCCGCATGCCCGCCCACCGCGCGTTCGAGCTCATGCAGAAGCTCGCGTACGCCCTCGACTACGCGCACAAGCAGGGCGTCGTCCATCGCGACCTCAAGCCGCAGAACATCATGCTCGACGACTCGGGCGAGCCGCTCATCAGCGATTTCGGTCTCGCGCGCGTCGCCAACGACGTTTCGCTCTCGCGCTCCGGCCAGATGTTCGGCACGCCCAACTACATGGCGCCCGAGCAGGCCCGCGCCGACAACCGCCGCGTCGACGCCCGCAGCGACCTATGGTCGCTCGGCGCCTGCCTCTACCAGATGCTCAGCGGCTCGACGCCCTTCGAAGGCACGAGCGTCATCGACGTGCTGCTCCAGGTCTCGGAAGTCGACCCCAAGCCGCTCCGCGCCAGGAGCGCGACGGTCCCGCGCGACGCCGAGGCGATCGTCTTCAAGTGCATGACCAAGGAGCCGGCGGGCCGGTACCAGACCGCCGCGGAACTCGCGGAGGACATCGGCCGCTTCCTCGAGGGCCGCCCCGTCACCGCGCGGCCGGTCACCGCGATGCGGCGCGCGTTCGCGTGGCTCCGCCGCAACCGGGCGATCGCCGCCACCGCGACGCTCGGGGTCGTCGGAGTCACGGCGACGCTCCTCTGGACGCTCTGGCTCGGCCCCGCGATGCGCACGGCCGCCCGGCACAACAGGCTCCGCAGCCTCGAACTCCTCGCGGCGACGGGCTGCGTGAGCGAGTCGGAACGGCTCGTCAAGGCCCTCGAGCGCGGCGACGACCCCGGCGCCGTCATCCGCGAGACGAAGGACGTCGCGTCCGCCGTCAAGGCCCGCCTCGCGCCGAAGGACCCGGAGGAAACCGCCGCCGTCGAACGCGGGCTCGCCACGTACCGCGCCGGCCCCGTCCTCTCGCACGCGCACTACAAGCGCGGAGAGTGGTCGCTCGCCTACCGGCACGATCCGACCGGCCCGTGGGGGCTGAACGCGCAGGTCGAGCTCGCGCGCGAGTGCGTCGGCCGCTTCCGACTCGACGAGGCGGCGACGCTGCTCCGCCGCGTGCGCGGCCGCTTTCCCGAGAGCGAGGCGGCCCGGCGCGCGATTCCCGTCCTCGGCGACGTGCTGATCCAGCAGGGCGACCTCACCGGCGCGCTCGCCGCCTATCGCGACTCGGGCACGCAGCCGGAGCGCGTGAAACTGCTCGAAGCGATCACCGGCGAGCGCCACGCGGTCGCCATCCCCCCCCGGGCCGTCGGCGCCTCGTTCGATCACGGGTACGAGCCGATGCCCCTCCTGCGCCTCGACGCGCCGACGATCGTGCTGCCGTTCCGCGCCGGGCGTCCCGCGTTCCGCGTCGGCCGCGACGGCCTCACGGCCGTTCCGTCGCCGCTCGCGGTGCTCCCGCCGGGCGACGAGATCGCGGAGGTCTGCGACGCGGACCTCGACGGCGACGGAACGCGCGAAGTCCTCGCCGCCGTCTACCGCAGCAGCCAGGGCGGCGGCTACGCGGTCATCGTCCGCGACGGCGGAGCCTGGAAGCTCAAGCACCTCGAGCTCACCAACTCCGCGAATTCGATCGGCGTGTGCGCCGGCGACCTGACGGGCGACGGCCGCGACGAGGCGTTCGTCACCTTCATGTGGCGGACGGCCCACCAGTGGCTCGTGCAGGAGCAGGCGGGACGCATCGTGACGACGCCCTTCCACCCCGGCGGCTCGCACCCGTGGATGCCCGCCGCCGCCATCGTCCGCGTGGGCGACCGCCACGTCGCCCTCCTCGGCCGCTCGGGCCAGCTCTCGAACACCGTCGATGTCTGGGACGGGCGAGACGGGCGCGTCGGCAAGCGCGGCGAGATCGTCGTCGGCGAGGCGAACGCGTTCGCCGCCGACGGCGACGGCCTGGTCGCGATCCTCGCGAACGCCTTCCCGGCGCACGTGTCCCGGCCCGAGCTCCGGCAGATCCTCGGCGATCCACCCGACGACTCGCTCGTCGTCCTCCGCTGGCGCGAAGGCGGCTTCGACGAGATCTCGCGCCGTCGGCTCAGCAGCGGCGACGCCATGAACACGGACGTCGGATCCGTGAGCTGCGGCCGCCTCGCCGGCCGGAGCGTGATCGCGTTCACGACGACGCGCGGCGCCGTCGACCCGCTCAAGAAGCAGGCGGAGGGTCTGCGCCTGCGCGTGGTCGCGGGCGATCCGGCGGGCGAGCCCGTCGCGTTCGGGCTCCCGTGGGCGACGCGTTCCTTCCGGCTGCTCGACCTGGACGGCGACGGAGAGAGCGAGCTGATCGTCCTGCTCGAGGAGAAGCTCGTCGTGGCGGGACGGCGGACGGGCGCGCCGCCGAAGCTGAAGGAGGCGGACGTCGAGGTCGACCCCGGGAGCGAGGCCGCGCGGCTCCTGCGCGCCGCGGACGACCTGCTCTCGACGGAGCTCTTCGAGGACGCGCGCGACCTGCTGCTCGAGATCGCGACGCGCTTCCCCGGCACGATGGAGGCGACGGAGGCGCTCCGCATCCGGTGCGACGCGTACCTGCGCCAGGCCGAGCTGCTCTTCGCGAAGGCGCGCGCGCAACGGAACGTCGCGGAGGCGCTCGCGACGGAGACCTCCGCCTCCGCGCAGTGCCTGGCCGCGGCGCGCGAGGCGCGCGACGTCGCCGCGCGCTTCCCTGACCAGCCCGCGCTGCGCCGGCGGTTCTTCCTGCTGGCGGCGGAGGCGTCGCGGCTCGCGGCGGACTTCGAAGGCCAGTGCAGGGACCTCAACGCCGCGCTCGACTGCGCCCGGGCGTACGACGACGCGGCGCTGCGCTCCACGAGGATGAGGGTCGAAGACCTGACGCAACTGAGTCCCGTCGTCACGGGCGACCCGACGCATGAGTCGTTCCCGTTCGTCACCGACGCGCCCACCCGCGTGCGGCGGGCCGGAGGCGCGCTGGAACTCGTCGCCGACTCGCGCTCCGAGCGCTTCGTCGCGGGCATTCCGCTCGCGCAGCTCCGGACCGGTTTCACCCTCGAGCTCGACCTCGAGATCGAGACGAGCTGCTGGACGGCGGACGTGCGCTTCGGACTGGTGCCGCGCGACCGGACGATCGGCATCCATGCGGGGGCGCTCCGCCTCTGGATGTGGGGGAACACGGCGTGGGACACGCAGTCGGCGGTCATCGCCACGCCCGGTGGAAACGAGATCGCCCTCGGAGGATACCGCTCGAAGTGGCGGCTCTCGTGGCTCTACGCGCCCGAGGTGGAGCTTCAGCGGCTCCAGGTCTTCGACCGCGAGGGGCGCCTCTACGCGTCGTCCCGGGGCGGCACGGTGCCGATCTTCGAGGGGCCCGCGCTGCTGGGCGTGCTCATCGACTACTACGGCGGCGACGCGCTGCTCACGCACAGGCTGCATCCGCCGCACGCCGTCGTGCGGATCTCGAACGTCGTCTTCAAGGCCGCGCGCACGTGCGGCGTCGACGGCAGCGCGCCGCTGGACTCGCGCGGCTTCGAACTCGCGGCCGGCGGCCGCTTCCTGAGGGGCGACCTCGCGGGCGCCGCCGACGGCTACCGCCACGCCATCGAGCGCGACGGCCGCGCCCTGCGGCCGCGGATCATGCTCGCGCTCTGCGCGAAGGACGCGGCACCGCTGGCGGAGGCGCTGGCGATCGATCCGTACGCGACGGTCGCGGACATCGACGACCTGATGCGCGGCGCCGCGCCGGCGCACCAGCGCGCGATGGGAGAGCTCCTCCAGGCGCTGCTCCCGCGGTCGACGGGCATCGCGCGCGCCGCGTGCCTGGCGTTCCTCGGCGAGTTCGAGAAGTGCGCGGCCGCGCTCTCGACGGTGCCGTCGTCTCCCGCGCGGCACTATCTCTTCCGCCGCAACTGGATCGGGGAAACGCCGGCGCTCCTCGAGTCCTGGGAGTGGCTCGTCACGCGCGGATTGCGGACGGCGGGGCTCTCGCTGCCGGTGGTCGCGTGGGCGCCCGGCCCGGGCGAGTCCGCCGACTCCGCGCGGGAGGCGCTGCAGGAGGCGGCGCAAGCGCGCAACGCGCTGCAGATGTGGGTGGCCGCGAGCCGCTGGCTGCTGCTCAAGCCGGACGACCTCCAGGCGCTCCGCTTCCGCGCGGAGATCTGTCTGGCGATCCAGGAATTCGGCCAGGCCGAGCTCGACGCGCTCAGGATCGCCGAGCTCGCGCCGAAGGACCCGGCGATGCTCATGGTTCCCGCGATCGTCTACGCGCGGAAAACCGCGACGCGCGAGACGATGGAGTTCCTGGAGAAGGCGGTCGCGGCCGGCCTGCGCGGGACGGCGGCGCTCGACCGGCCGGAGTTCGGGTTCCTGAAGGAGAACGAGAGCTTCAAGAGACTGAGGGCGAAGCTGGAGACGGAGTAAAGGACGCCGTGCGTCGAGCCGCACGGTACGCAAAGGGGGTCTCGAATCTGCTCTTCTCTGGGTCCTCCGGGTACTCTGGTGTTATCTTCTCGAAGATGAAGCTGGCTCTGTTCGCTCTGGTTCTCCTCGCCCAGGAGCGCAAGCCGCCCGACGACGTCGCGTTCGAACGCGACCTCGTCTACGGCAAGGGCGGCGGCGAGGAGCTCAAGCTCAACCTCTCGCGCCCGAAGAGCGCCGAGGGCGCGCTTCCGTGCGTGCTCGTCATCCACGGCGGTGGCTGGGCGGGCGGCCACCGCGCCGGGCATGACGAGATCACGTGGAAGCTGGCGAAGCGCGGCTACGTCTCCGCGACCGTCGGCTATCGCCTCGCGCCCAGGCACCGCTACCCGGCCGCGGTCGAGGACGTGAAGTGCGCGGTGCGCTACCTGCGCGCGAACGCGGAGAAACACGGCATCGACCGCGACCGTCTCGCCGCGATCGGCTTCTCCGCGGGCGGTCATCTGTCGATGATGCTCGGCGTCATGGGGAAGGACGACGGCCTCGAGGGCGACGGCGGATCGGCCGACCAGTCGAGCCAGGTGCAGTGCGTCGTCTCGTTCTTCGGCCCCGCGAACTTCCTCGCGAAGGATCTCCCGGAGACCAGCCAGAAGATCCTCGCCACCTTCATGGGCGGCACCGCCGAGGAGAAGGCGGACGACTACAAGAAGGCCTCGCCCGTCACCTACGTCTCGAAGGGCGACGCGCCGATGCTCCTCTTCCAGGGCACGAAGGACCCGCTCGTCCCGCACTCGCAGGCGCTCGCGATGCTCGACGCCATGACGGCCGCGGGCGTGCCGGGCCGCGTGGAACTCCTCCCCGGCGCTCAGCACGGCTGGGGCGGCCCGGAGGCCGCGCGCACGGAGGAGGCGACGTACGCGTTCCTCGACCTGCACCTCAAGAAGAACAAATAGGAGGACCGCCGTGGGCGACACGATCTCGCGCAAGCGCGTCGAGGACCTGGAGCTCCTGGTGGAGCAGCTTTCGATGCAGGTCCGCGCGCTCCAGGAACTCTGCGTGCGCAAGAAGCTCTTCACGCGCGAGGAGTTCAAGACGCTCGTCCACGAGATCGATTCCGTCGACGGCTCGATGGACGGCCGCACGACGCGCGTGGGACGGCCGCAGAAGAGGGGGGACTAGAGTGCTTCGTTGACCACGTGGTGGAACGAATGAACCGTCATAACGCCGAAGCGCCAAGCAGATGGGTCGGCGTTAGGCCATCGGAGGAGTGAGGGTCTGGTCCGCCAAGCCCGCGCGATGCGCGGGCGGACCACCCTTTTGGCGGTTTGGCGCTTTGGCGGTTGGCTCCACAAGTTCCCCAACATGCCACGAGTAGCGCTCTTTGCGCCTTCGCGGTTCGTTCCTATCCTCGCGTCGCCACGAAGAAGTACCGCTTGAAGGGGAACACGGTCCCATTCACGGTCTCCGGGTACGCCGCCCGCAGCCGCGCCTTGTAGTCCGCGAGGAATCGCTCCCGGTCCGCGGCCGCCACCTGCGACACGAACGGCAGCAGCGCCGTCCCCTTCACCCACTCGAACGCCGCGTCGCGCCCAGCCAGCACGTGCACGTACGTCGTCTCCCACGCCTCCACCGCGCACCCGAGCCGCCACCCGAGCCGCACGTAGCGCTCCAGCGGCAGGACCGGCGGCGTCCGCGGCGCGAGCTTCCACTCCGCCGCCACCGCGTGAAGCTCCGTGTGCGACGGCGCGTCGAAGTTCGCCGGCATCTGCACCGCCAGCACGCCGCGCGGCGCGAGCATCGCCACCAGGTGCGCCATCAACCGCTCGTGGTCCGGCACCCACTGCACCGCCGCGTTCGAGAACACGAGGTCGACCGGCGAGGGCGGCCGCCACTCCACGAGATCCGCGTCGACGAGCTCGACGCGCCCCGCGAGACCCCGCCCTCCCGCCAACATCTCCGCCGAGTTGTCGACGCCGATCACGCGCGCCTTCGGCCACCGTTCCGCCAGCGCCGCCGTCAGCTCGCCCGTACCGCACCCCAGGTCCGCGACGACCGACGGCTCGATCGCCGGCACGCGCGCCAGCAGGTCGAAGAACGGCCGCGACCGCTCGCCCGCGAACTTCCCGTACTGCGCCGCGTCCCACGCCACGTCCGCACGGTAGCGGCGGGCTACGGTTTCTTCAACCGCTCGATGCGCTCGCGCAGCCCGCGCTCGAGCCACGGGTTCAGCCGCGCCGCCTCCTCGTACTCGCGCGCCGCCGCCGCGCGTTCGTCCTTCTTCACGACCGACCACGCCTCGCGCGCCTGTCCGCGGTACTGCCACACCGACGCGCTCGACCGGTTGAGCGACTCCGCCTTCGCGAACGCCTCGAGCGCGCGCGCGAACTCGTCCGACGGATCCTGCCGCGAACGGATCCTCGCGATGCCGCGCTGCGCGCGGGCGCGGCCGAGCCCGACCCACGACTCCGCGCGGCGGCCGTTGCGCCGGATCGCCGCCTCGAAGTCCGCGACCGCGTCCTCGTCGAGCGCGAGGCGGACCACCCCGCGCCGCGCGTGCGCGTCCGCGCTCTCCGGCGACGCCCTCACCCCCGCGTCCGCGTCCTCGATCGCCCGCGCCAGCTCCCCGGCGGCGTCGGCGCCCGGCCGCAGCGCCCGCGCGAAGCGGCAGATTGCGCGCCAGCTCGGCGTCCCATCCAGGTCCGCCAGCGCGTCGTCGAGGAGCGGGCCCGGGTCCGCGCCGCGCAGGATCTCCAGGAACCCCCAGCCCGCGCGCAGCACGCCGTGCCACATCCGGCTCTCGTCCGCCGATCCGCTCAGCCGCACCGCCTCGTCCACGTCCGCCAGCCCCGCGCGCTGGAGCTCGCCTCCGTCGCGGCCGCGCGCGCCGAGCGCCGCCGCCCGCCGCGAGCGCAGGATCCCGCGCCAGAGCCATGCGCGGCTCTCCTCCCGCCGCAGCGCGATCGCGCGGTCGA
>Ga0187893_10008473_pt1 | contig 16189 bp, 14 predicted proteins | sample MA1701074metaG_FD_139574 | JGI IMG/M metagenome (GOLD analysis project Ga0187893, IMG submission 139574) | White microbial mat communities from a basaltic lava cave in the Kipuka Kanohina Cave System on the Island of Hawaii, USA - MA170107-4 metaG ...
CGAACTCAATGTCGCTTCTTTCATACTGCATTTCGACAAGCTTTTGTAAAAGCTGTTCGCGTGACATTTGTTGTTTCGGCTCAACCAATAAAAGCATTCCGTAGTAAGCATCCGGGTCGCCAAGACCATAAATGCAGGACACGCTCGCAACGACAATTACATCTCGTCTTTCAAAAAGCGCGCGTGTTGCGGAAAGACGCAGACGGTCTATCTCGTCGTTTATAGTCGCGTCTTTTTCGATGTATGTGTCCGTCGCGGGAATGTAAGCTTCGGGCTGGTAGTAATCGTAATAAGAAACAAAATACTCTACGGCGTTTTCGGGGAAAAAAGTTTTGAACTCCTGATAAAGTTGTGCGGCTAAAGTTTTGTTGTGAGCAATAACAAGCGTCGGACGCTGAACCGCCTGAATAACAGAGGCTATGGAAAATGTTTTCCCTGAACCCGTTATACCAAGCAAAACTTGGTCACGACCCCCTTCATTTAACCCTGTTACAAGTGATTCGATTGCTTGCGGTTGGTCGCCCTGTGGTTTGAAATCAGAACGTAATTTGAATGACATAAAACCCCTTCTGTGAATAACTGCGAATGATAGTTAAAAAGTGAATCTTAACCTGTCACACCACAGTTGTCACAGCGGGGTAAAAGTAAAAAGTAAAAAGCGAGAAAGAAGAAAATAAAAAGCGAGATTCTTCTACTTTTGCCTTTTTACTTTTGATTTCTGTTAGGCTTGCGCGTGTTGCTGAACCGCTTGCATTAAAGATGAACGAACAACTGAAGGCATTCCTTCATCTTCCGATAGATTACGAAGCTGCTCTGTGTTTTCAGGTCTCTGTGCTTCGTTCATAATCCGCACACACAAAACCCTGACATTAACGTCCTCGTGGTTTGAGATAGCGTCGAGAAGAAGTTTTGTTTCGCCAGCATGTGCCAACAGCGAGAGAAATACAATCGAACTGTGAATATTCTTCTTGTTGGAGCTTGTTAATTGTGCAAAAGACTTTTTCGCTAAGCCGGTTTTAATGCAAGCCTCAGCCGCTCTCTTTATCAATTCATCATTATCGGATTTGATAATTCTGACTACGTTGTCAGCGACTTCAAACTTTAATTCGTTCAATGCTTCGATAGCGGCTGAGCGGACATTTACTTCCTCTTCAGCCATTGCAACAAACAAAGCCGGAAATACGGATTCGTGAGCAATTTGTTTAAGGCTGTGTATTGCAGCGACTTTCACACCTGCATTTGCGTCGTTCATTAAAATATTTGTTAATGCAAATACCGAATTTTGTGTGTTGTATTTTGCAAGGATATTTGCGGCTTTTTCTCTCACCTCAGAATTTTCATCGCCAATGTCTAGCAAAGCGTTATAAAGCCCATCAGAGTCAAGGGTTTGTTGTAGCGGTTCAATTAAAGCAGGTTCTTTTAATTCCCAAATTTTTTCATCATCGTTCAGTTCTTCGAGGTTTTGCTCAGATGCGCTTGCTTTGAGAAGTTCGGACATCTCGCTTTTACTCAGATGTTTCTTCTTATGTTGCGAGTCGGTCTGCTCCTTAAATGTCATAAAAATTTGAGGTTTATTATTTGAACTTCCTTTGGCGAGTTTTTCTTTTTTACGTTTGCGTACAATGAAATAAATCTCAACAGGCAAAGCCAAAATTAAAAGCGCGGCAACGATGTAAAAAGGTAGGAGTTTATAGATTTCTTCTTCATCCTCCGGTAAAACTGGTGTTTTTTGAAATGCGAGAAAGGCAACTGCTGAATTAGAATGGCGACTTTTGTGTATTGCGTTTGCTTCTACTTTGTCAGCAAAAAAAATAACACCACACATCACGAAGAACGAGACGCATAGAATCACACTAAACCTTGAACACCTGTTTTTTGCAATCATAGTTTTATCCTTTGAAATCGGAAGGCGAGAATGCTGCAGCTGAAAGAACTTCTACGGTGAATGGCTATCAAACAAGCCTAAAGCATTATGCTGCGCGCAAGCCTTCTTTGTCATTAAGTTTTTCTTCGGGCAAGAGTACATACCCCCATTAAAGGGGCGAGGCATTTATAGATTACTAATTTTGGAGCGAATTACTCAAGTATCTTTTTCATTTTTTTCAAGAAAAGTTTTATCGGCAATCAAATTATCTTTTCATACCTCTAAAAATACCCTTTGTATTCATTTTCCATTTAAGGACCGTTTGATGCCTTCTGCTTTAGAGGAAGTTAAAAACCGATGACAAATGACAAATGACAATTGATAAATGGAAAATGAATACAAAGGGTGGGTGTAATTATCAGCTTAACTGAGCAACTCTTTTACATTCTCTGTCGGGCGTCCCATTACGGCGCGAGAGCCGCGTTCCACAATCGGGCGTTGAATTAAATCGGGATTTGCAATCATAAGTTTTATAAGTTCGGAATCTGTGTGATTGCTGTTTGCAAGACCGAGTTCTTTATAAACTTTCTCGCCGGTTCGCATAACGTCTCGCGGACTTAGATTCATCTTTTTTAAAAGCTCACGTAATTTTTTTTCCGTCAACGGCTTAATGTAATAATTGACCTTCTCGTAATCAATACCACTCTCACGGAGCAGTTTGTCCATCTCGCGGCATTTCGTTCAGGTTGGTTTTTCATAAACAGTAATTTTGTCAGACATAAAAATCTCCTTTTGAAGTTTGAATTTGGAATACGAAATTTTACCACCGACATTTTTTTTCATACATATGGGAACTAAACTTTAAGCGTGGAGTCTAAGCGTTTGAGTTTACTCCTAATGACCCGATGGCACCGACAAAAGGAGAAACAAGACAATGTTCAATAACTTGGTGGAGTCCAATAAACACTCAGAAGAATTCAAACGCAAAGGCTCTTTCTTTTTAGGCGCAATCGCAATTTACACAAGCTTTTTATTGGTCGGAGGCGTTGTAAGCATTTACGCATATGATGCGCATCTCGACAATCAAAGCCTTGAATTGGTTTCGCTTCTTTCACCTGTTCCAATTCAGGAACAAAAACAACCTGAAAAACGCGCTGAACCAAAACCTGCAAATAACAAACAACAGGTTGCAACCAGAACACAATTCGTTGCCCGTGTAGATAACCCCACAAAAGTACCAGATAAACCTTCTTCAGAACCGAGCAAAGTTCCTGAAATACCTGCGTTCGGCAAGGTTGAACTCGGCGAATCAAACACTGATGTCGAATCAGTTCCCGGTGCGCCTTCAAACGGCACAGGAGGTCCAGACGGGAATAATGTCAAAACACAAATGGAAGTCGAAAACACAACGCCGCCCCAAGTTGTCAAAAAAAGTGAAGATGTGGCGGTAAAGAAACCAACGGTAATTTCAAAAGGTGTTATCAATGGTCAGGCAATATCGCTACCAAAACCCGCATATCCGCAAATTGCTAAAACAGCAAACATTGGCGGACAGGTAAGCGTTCAAGTGTTGATTGATGAAACAGGCAGAGTCATATCAGCAAGTGTTGTTTCGGGTCATCCGTTATTAAGAAACGCCGCAGTCACAGCCGCAAAACAAGCCAAGTTCACACCAACAAAACTTTCAGACACCCCGGTAAAAGTAAACGGCTTGATTGTCTATAACTTCACGCTATAAAGAAGTCCCAAGTCCCAAGTCAAAAGTTGTTTTCAGACTTGGGACTTGGGACTTGGGACTTTTGACTTGGGACTTGGGACTACTTAAAGATGCGCGGCATGCGCTCGCTGATTCCGCAAGTCAGTTCGTAAGAGAGAGCGCCAGCTTGTTTGGCGATTTCTTCGGCTGTGATTGAGAGTGAGTTTTCGTTCCCCAACAATGTAACACAATCATCCATCCTCACCCCTTCGACATCGGTCACATCAACTATCGTCGCGTCCATTGAAATCCTTCCGACAACGGGCGCGAATTTTCCTTTTACAATTACACGCCCTTTGTTTGAAAGCCCGCGCATATAACCATCGTGATAACCAATCGGGAGCGTAGCAATCAATGATTTTCTTTTTGTTTTGAATGTCCGCCCGTAACCAAGGGTTTCGCCTTTTTTTACTTCTTTCAACAAACCGATTCTCGAGTGCAAAGACATCACAGGCTGAAACGGTATCGGCGAAACTTGCGGCGGCAAAATATCGCGCCACAACCCGTAAAGAATCCCGCCCGGTCGCACCATATTTTTGTGTGACGTTTTATGTCCTACAATCCCCGCCGAATTCGCAAGGTCAATGTTTGCCGGATTAAATCCTTTCTCACGAAAAGCCTCGACTGCCGCCCTGAACCTTGTTATTTGCTCGAAAGTAAAATTATCGGATAGAGGTTCATCCGCAGAAGCAAAGTGAGACATCAAACCGTCAACGCGAATGTTTTTGAATTGTGAAATAGCATTTATAAAATCACCAATCGAATCATAACGAACTCCAAGCCGTCCCATGCCCGTATCAATTTTGACATGAACATCTGCGATTATTCCTTTCTCTTTCGCCGCACGGTCTAAAGATTCAATAACGTCAATGCGATAAACCACAGGCGTCAAACGATGAAATAAAATCGCTTCCTCTTGTCCCGCCCAAAATCCGCCTAAGATAAGAATAGGGTTTGTTATTCCGGCTTCTGTTAATTCAATTCCCTCCTCCGGTAATGCAACTGCGAACCAGTCCGTTCCTTCCTTTTCCAACCTTCGCGCGCACTCCACTGCACCATGTCCGTAAGCATTTGCTTTAATAACGGACATGATTTTTACGTCTTGCCCAACACGCGCGCGTATCAAACGAAAATTTTCTGCCAATGCGTTGAGATTTATTTCCGCCCAAGTCGGACGATGTGCGTAAGTTTCCACTTGATTCTTTATTCCCGATTTACTATTCAATATTCTTCAAAACTGATTTCGAGATTCTACCCGACACAATGCCTTTAATCGAACTTGAACAGCTTGATATTTTCTTACTTGAAGATTCTCTCTGGATTGCTTCCGCACATATTGGCGTTCCAAGTTATGACTTTTCTTTTCACAACTTCTTTGCTTGCCGACACCCGCTTTACAGACCTGACAAAATAACAGCAGTCGGACGTTTCAGAGTTACAGACAATTACCCACAGCTTTATGAAAAACTAAAAGATGATGGCATTCGATTGATTCACACACCTTTACAGCAACAGCTTATTTCCGAGCTTCCGTCTTGGTATCCGCTTCTCAAAGATTTAACTCCTAAGAGTGCTTGGTTTGATATTCCGCCGACATTTGATGAGATTGAAAAGCATTTCTCATTACCGGTATTCATAAAAGGAGGTCGCCAGATAAGCAAAGATAAAGCAGAACTTTCAATCGCCTACAATCAAAACGACTACGAAAAAATTAAAGAACAATTTCAATTGAATCCAATCTTGCATTGGCAAAAATTTGTCTGCCGCGAATTTGTAGAACTCCGCAAAGTTCCACATTACACGACGGATAAAATTCCTCCTTCTTTTGAGTTCAGAACTTTTTGGTGGAAAGGCCACTGTGTTGGTGCCGGTTCTTATTGGTCTGATTTTGCTTCTTACGATTGGAATATGAATGAAAAACTCGAAGGGCTTCATATTGCTGAAACCGCCGTCCAACGCCTTGATGTTCCTTTTGTTGTGATTGACATCGCTCAAACAAAAGAAGGCGAATGGATTGTCATAGAATGCAACGACGCACAAGAGAGTGGTTACGCCGCAATATCACCAATAGGTTTGTGGCAAAGAATTATTGAAATCGAAAAAGGAAATCTTATTAACGAATAACCTGCTTACTCGCGCCACATGTTTTCAAACCGCGTGAACTCTTTCAGAAACGCAAGCTTTACTGTCCCTGTCGGACCATTACGTTGCTTCGCTATGATTATCTCTGCAAGCCCCGCGTTTTCCTCTGTGCGGTTGTATTGCTCTTCGCGGAAAATAAAGGCAACTACGTCTGCATCTTGCTCAAGAGAATTATGAAGGATGACATCATTACCAATAAAATTGTGTAATTTATCAACGGTTAAATCAAAAACTTCTTCTACTCCATCTGGTTCAATTGACATTATTTCATCCCAATAAACATCGCTGTTTGCCAATTGCATTAACTCTTCGGAATGGACTGCTTCGGCGACTCGCGCGGCGCGTTCACGACTCAAATTTTGTCTGTAGATTGATGTTCCGCTATATCGGGTATTCATTCGCTCGAACATTTCTCTAGCTGTTATTTGATTCTCTCTCATCGCTGGAACAACATATAACTGCCATGCTTCACGCGGGATAACGTCTCGGTTCGTGTTAGCAATTTTGTCTTTTAGGTAATTAACAATTTCTTTCAGGCTCTCATTTTTATATTTTCCAACTGCGCCTACAACTCTCGCAAAATTTTCAATATCGGGTTTACCAGTAAGCTGAACATGAAATTGGTCACGTCCCTTGCCGCCAAGCGAATAACGTCTTAACCAAGCATTGATGCTAAGTCTCAACAATAAAGCTTGAACATCTCTTGCAAGTCGTTCGCTACCTGAAGCGTAATAAATTGAATGCGCATAAAAACCGGGCTTCATACGAATTGAACCATCCGTTGCCCACAAATGACGAAGAAATAAAGCAATGGCTTCTTTTGGTTGTTGAAAGACTTTTTCGGGAACGCGCTTTTCGTAAGAACGAAGACCAAAAACGCCAAGCGAATCCAGCCACTCTGACTTTGCGCTTCTGACTCCGTGAGTGTGATGTCGTGTTGATGTCAGATATACCTGATACCAGTTTCTTTCGGCATTGATTCGCGGATTAACCTCATTGCCAAAAACGCTCTTTGTAAGCTCTTCGACAATTTCGGCTAAATCTTTTTCCCGCGTTGTGTACTGAATGATGTGGCGCGGCAAGGCGCGCCCGTCGCCAATCATCTGCCCGAGCAGGGCGAGTTCGGTATCGCTCATTGTTTGTTTTTGTGGAGTTTGAATTGAGCGAGGCAGCGCCATTCTTTCGCCGACCTTTAATTCATCGAGCCGTTTCCAACCATGCAAACTATAAAATTTGTGATTTCCTGTCGCGCGAACTTCGCGCCCCAATCGAGTTGTGAGACGATAAACGGGCTTCACACCTGTCGCAAAAGCGTTAGTTACAACCGCTCTCTCAATCCCCCAAGTTTTTTCGTTCAATGCCCACACTGCAAAATCTTTTTTGCCTATAAGCTCACGAATAGGAACGCGCTCGCCGCTGTCTGCCAATGTTATTAAGGTGTCACCGACAACACATCCCGATTCACGTAAATCCGACATTAAGGGCCTGTGGTCAGTTCTCGTTTCCGAGGCACGTGACAATTGCGACAGAGCTATCACGGGAACATTCAGTTCTTTCGCAAGACCTTTTAATTCTCGCGATATTTGCGAAACTTCCTGTTGGCGCGATTCCGAACGACGCGAGCCAGACATCAACTGCAAATAATCCACGACAATTAAATCAAGTTTCTTTTGCTCGGTTGCCAACCGCCTTGCTTTAGCGCGCATTTCGAGAACTGAAATGCCGGGTGTGTCATCAATAAAAATCTTCGCTTCCGACAAAGTAGCAAGCGCGTTTGCAAGTCGGGGCCATTCGTCACGCGCAAGGTGTCCGCTACGAAAACGATGCGCGTCAACTCTGCCTTCACTGCAAAGCATACGCATCACCAAAGACTCTTTTGACATTTCAAGCGAAAAAACCGCGACAACCGCCTGAGCTTGAATCGCCGCGTTTTGCGCTATGTTTAAGCACCATGAAGTGTTATGAACACAGATGTCGTTTGCTACGAAGTTGTGTGTTTCGGGAATGGTCAAATCGTAAACTTGTTTGTCACCCGCGTATTCTATCGAAACAATCTCATCCCAATAAATTTCGCTGGTCGCAATGTAATTCAAAGCTTCGCTTTCTAAAGCACTGGCAATTGCAGAAAGTCTGTCCCGCGTGGGTGCGCGTTTCCCGACATGAATGTTCGTGTGGCTTTTCAAATTCGCGCGTTTCGCCAAAGAAGACCAAGACTCCTGCCCTTTCAATCGCGCTATGTGTTCCCAAATTTGAATCGGAATCAAATCGCGGTTTGTCTGATAGTTTCGTGATTCAAGAATAGTTGTGATTGCCGATATAGATTCTTCTTTGCCGTAGATGCCAATTTCGTCAATAAAAGTTTTTATTGACCGCGCATCCGTTATATCAATCTGCCAAGCATGACGCTGTGAATCTTTATACTTAACGCGCCGTTCCTTTAGTGAAGCAATTATTCCAAAACGCAAAAGCAGATGCTGGACTTGGCGTATGAGTTTCTCACTAACTGATGCAAAACCGAGCTGACATTGTCCGCTTGATAAAACCGTCGCCCAACCGTCTGTTGCAAACAAACGATTCAAAAACAACGCAACAAGGTGGCGTTTCAATTTGAAGATTTGAGGCGGAATAAATTTAGTGTGGCTGCTGCATCCAAACAGGTTTAGTTTTTTCAACCAAGAGGTGTGCGGATTTCTGTATTCGGTTGAATCAGTTTTGCGAATTCTTAAAGAAAAGGTTTTTTCTTTGCTGTTTGCTTGAACCGTTTCAACTCCACCAAACTCTTTTACCGCCTCTTCAAAATCACCCTGCAAACTTTTCTTGCCAACAGTGAAAATAGGTGATGTGCGAGTTAAGCCGCCATCGCCAATTAAATAACCTAAAAGCTTAACTTCGCATTCGCGCATCCCTTCATTCCCGAAAACATTCATCACACGCGGCACTGCTATCTTTTGTCCGACTTTCAAATCGTAAAGCGGCTTCCAACCTTCAAACGCCAAGAAGGGATGCGAGAGTGTGCATTCAATCTTTCTTCCGAGCCTTGTTTTCGCTTCATAAACAGGCTTGATTCCGTCATCAACATAATCGCTCGGCTCTGTGAATTTGAATTTGAGATTGTCTTGAAGTGTCAATACTTCCGCGCTTCGTCTTTTGTAAATTTCCTCAATAGTTTCAACGCTTCCATCGCTCAAAACTATTTCTGTGGCGCCAATCTCGCACTTGCCCATGCTGGGCCTTGCGGCGACGATAATTAAATCCGACGACTGTAAGCCCGAAGTCATCTGGTCGAATTCGGTGAACCCTGAAGTCAATCCTGTGAGCATTGCGCGGCGACCTGACATCTCTTCGACTTGTTCTAGGATTTTTTCGGCGACGGGTTTGATGTGCGCGAAACCTTGTCGCGTGCGTTCGTCTGCGAGAGCGAAGATTGCCTGTTCCGCATGGTCCAGCATGGCATCAGCCTCTTCTTCGCCTTCCAAAACTTCGCTGATGATACTGTTACAGACTTTTACCAGATTTCTTTGGAGTGCTTTGTCGCGCACTATTTTTGAAAACGCATGGAGATTTGCAAAGTGCGGCAAGCCGTAAGTCAAATTGGAAATTCCGGTAATTCCACCCACGGATTCAAGCGAAGCTTCTTTTCTGAGTTCTTCGCCTACGAGGAGTTCGTTTATCTCAGAGCCGCGTTCAAAAAGGCGCGTCATTGCCACAAAGATTCTACGATGCGCAGGGACGTAAAAATCTTCAGGCTTGATTTGTTCAATCGCTTGACTGATGAGTGCGTTATCTAAAATTATTGCGCCCAGTATTGCGCGCTCTGAATCGGCGCTATTCGGAAGCGGGCGTTCCAAATACTGCTCTCGCGTGCTTGCGTTGTCGTCTTTCGTAAAACTACCGGGCATTCTTTTTGAGTTAGAAAACTTTGAAGATAAAAAATCGCAAGCGGGCGGCACATCAAAAGCAAATGACTTTTATCAAGCCGTCCGACTTGCAGTGTGGCAATATACATCAAGCATCCGCGAGAGACAAAACTTGCTTTCTCTTGTTACTATGCGGCTTGAAAAATGTGTGTTTTAGAAATTGATTCGTAAGAATTTCGGAGCTGAATTTATGCGCCTTTCAAAAAATTTTCGTTGTCTGTTTTTTACCTTTGTTATTGCATTACCTGTTTTCAGTGTGTCGTGCAATTGGTTTGCGCCTTCTACAGGGAAAAAGTCGAATATAAACAAAACGGTACGTGAACCCGAAAAATATCAAGCCACATTTTCTTGCACACTTTTCAAAGACGGCAAACAGGAAAGCCAGTCTTTTGTGAGGCTGAAAATTTCGCACCTCAACCGGTCTTATCGTTATCGTTTCACAGTTCAAGACAGAGACCTTATCTATATCGCGGGCGCAAAAGAAAACACAGTAAACGGAAAGAAAAGCATAGAACCCTTCACCTTTTTTATCATGCCCGAATGTAGTCAGTATTCTGAAAACAGGTTGGAAGAAATCGGCTTCAAAATTCCCAGCACAATCGCGCCCGAAGAACTTGTTTACAATATTCAAAAACAAGACTCGGTTGAAGAATTGGGCGAGGAAAATATAAACGGGCGAAACACGACCAAGTTTCGATTTGAAGACAAAGTGATGGGCGAAGGTTTTGTTTACATGGACAACGAAACGAAGCTTCCTATCCGCGCCATCGTCAACGCACAGGTATATGACCCAAAATCAGATTACGGCGACCCGGAAGCCGAAAGCCGTTTTTTGCGCGTTGTCATTGATATTACAGACATTGAACTGACATCAAACCCCAGCGATTTTGAAATGCCGCAAGGAATGGAAAAAGTTAATATAGATAAACTCTGTCCTAAGGTAAAGGAAACTGCTGTTTCCATTGCAAACAGACTTTGGGAATCGGCAAGCAAAACAATACCAAAATAAAATTGAACGACTGGTGATTTATCTGGTTTGCCCAATGCCCTGAGGTTAAATCACTTTTGTAAAATCACATCAGGCAATTGTTTATTACGGCGACTATTGCCTTACAATCTCGTGACTATATGGGCGGAATGACAAGGGTAAGAATCGGATTTGTAACGGTAATCGTAATCTTGGTTGTCAACGGCTTTTTCTTTTACCGTGCGGCGATGTCCTTACAAAATAGCTCTTTGCAAATGGCACAAAGCCGCGAAACTTCAAGAGCGGCAAGAACGCTTCTTATAGCTTTAGTTGACGCCGAAACAGGTCAAAGAGGTTATTTGATTACAGGAGATGAAAGATATTTAGAACCCTATAAAAACTCTCTGAAAAACATACACAGTCTGATGTCAGAGTTAAAAGACCTTACCGCAGACAACGCAAATCAGAGAGATTATATATTCACTCTCGAAAAAACCATCCCTGACAAAATCAACGATTTAGAAAAAAAGATAGAAATTCAAAAGAAACAAGGACAAGAAGTGGCGCGTCAAATTGTTTTGTCTGACGAAGGCAAAAAAAAGATGGACGAGATACGCGCACTCATATCCGATATTGATTTAATCGCCACAACCGATTTGAGAAAATGGGACGAGCAAGTCCGAACAAGCGGCAGACAATTTAATATCGCCATATTAATTTCGAGTTTTTCCGCGTTGCTTCTTTTATCTTTGATATATGTCGTAACCATTCGTTATTTCCGTGAAAGAGTAGAAAAGGAAAAAGTATTAACGGAAGCAAACGCTTTGCTTGAGTCCCGCGTCAACGAAAGAACAAAATTACTGGCAGAAACAAATGAACAGTTATACGAGGAGATTCAGGAGAGAAAGCAAACCGGGGAAAAACTTCAAAAGTTTACAGTTGATTTGGAAAGAAGCAACAGCGCATTACAGGATTTTGCGTTTGTTGCTTCGCATGATTTACAGGAACCTTTGCGAATAATTCAGGGGTTCAGCGGCAGAATCCAAAGTAAATTTTCTGAAAACCTGCCGCCGGAAGGAAACGATTTTCTCCGGCGAATACAGAAAGCCGCAAAACGTATGGAAGGGCTTATTCTTGATTTGCTTGCATATTCACGTCTTACAACAAAATCACAACCATTCGTTTCAACTAACCTGCATACAATAGCTCAGGAAGTTTTAGACGACTTGGAAGAGACAATAAACCGCACAAACGGGAGAGTCGTATTAGCAGATTTGCCTACTATTGACGCCGACCCTTTGCAGATGCGCCAGATGATTCAAAACTTAGTCGCAAATGCCCTAAAGTTTCATAAAGCAAACGTACCGCCGATTGTTGTTATCAACAGTCGGATAATAGATAAAGAGAGCGAAGAACATAACACCCGTGAAAAAGAATTTTGCGAGATTACAATAAAAGATAACGGCATCGGCTTTGACGAAAAATACCTTGAGCGTATATTTCAACCATTCCAGCGATTACATTCACAACAAGATTATGAAGGTACGGGTATGGGCTTGGCTGTCTGTCGAAAAATAGTTGAGCGACACGATGGAGAAATTACTGCTCAAAGTATATCGGGACAAGGCACGACTTTCATTGTGACTTTACCCACCACACAGATAAACGAGGTAACGACAAGTGAGTAAAACAAATCTACCCGTTGTGATTTTAATGGCGGAAGATAATCAGGATTACTGCCTCTTGGCGAAAGAAGCCATAGAGGAATCAAAAATTGATAACGATATGCGTTTTGTTGAAGACGGCGAAGAGTTATTGAAATATCTGCGTCGTAACGGGAAATTCACGGACCCGGACAAATCACCTTATCCCGGACTAATTGTTTTGGACCTGAATATGCCTCGTAAAGACGGGCGTGAGGCTTTGCAAGAAATAAAGACTGACCCGGTGTTAAAACGCATCCCCGTTTTAGTTTTAACTACGTCAAATGCCGAAGAAGATATGTTGAGTTGTTATGATTTGGGGGCAAACTCTTATATAACTAAGCCTGCGACTTTTGAACGCTTGGTTGATTTGATGAAATCACTTGGTGATTACTGGTTTGAATTTGTAGAGCTGCCAAAGAATGAGTAAGTGTTAAGGGATAAATAAATGGAAACAGTTAATGTTTTGCTGGTTGAAGACATCGAAGATGATTATTTACTCACAAAAGGCTTGCTCGAAGACATTCATCCCGACAAATATCATATTGATTGGGTTTCAACTTACAGTGATGCAGTTGCGGCAATTCGCCTAATTACACACGACGTCTGCCTTTTGGATTTTCGTTTAAGCGGACACACGGGATTGGAGCTGTTGACCGAAATTTGTGCGACGGAATGTGATATTCCGATTATCGTTTTGACCGGTCAGAGCGATACGACTTTGGATTTACGGGTAATGCAGGCAGGAGCTTCAGATTATCTTATTAAGGGCGAACTTAACCCGACAAGTCTTGAGCGTGCGATTCGTTATGCAATTCAACAAAAAAGAACTCAAGTCGAAAGAATAAAACTTGCCCGTGAAAAAGAAGCACGCATAGCGGCAGAAATTGCCAACCAAGCAAAGGATGAATTTCTCGCCATTGTGTCGCATGAACTTCGCTCGCCTCTAAATTCAATGCTGGGTTGGGTCAAATTAATGCGTTCAAAAAAACTTAATGAAGCGGTTTTCGAGAAAGGATTGGAAACTATCGAGCGAGGCGTACGGACACAAGCGAAATTAATTGAAGACCTTTTGGACATCTCGCGTATTGTCAGCGGAAACTTAAAATTAAAAATTACTCCTGTTAATCCTGTCGCCATCATTAATGCGGCAATTTCTCTCATTCAACCGTTGGCAGTTGAAAAACAAATTTCCATACATTCGCGTTTACAGGAAGATGTTAAAACAATCAAAGCTGATTCAGACCGACTTCAGCAGGTTGTTTCCAACTTACTTTCAAATGCAGTTAAGTTCACGTCCGAAAACGGAAAGATTGAAGTTATTCTGGAACAGACTGATAAAGAAATAAAAATCATTGTTAAAGATACAGGGCGAGGTATCAATAAAGAATTTCTTCCACATGTTTTTGACCGCTATAAACAGGCGGATACTTCAACGACAAGACAACACAGTGGTTTAGGTTTAGGTTTGGCAATTGTTCATCACATTGTTGAACTACATGGCGGCACAGTCACCGCCGACAGTTTAGGAGAAGGTCAGGGGGCAACATTTACAATTGTGCTACCAATAAAAACTGACGCACCTAAACCTAAATAAGAGAATGCCGCAAACCGAGCGCGATAGTCGGGTGTGTTTCTTTGCATGAACTAAAGCGCGCCCCTTGCGGCATTCTGACCGAAGTCACATTCTCAAACTTCTGTTGGTTATCAAACGATAGATTACTAAAAGAAGTATTACGCCAAATACGGCTAAAATTAAACTGACCAAAAACCCCGGCTCGCTTAACTCTCTGCCGTCTCTTGCCACACGCCCGTAGCCTAAAAGAACCTGTCCAACATAACCACCTAAGATTGCGCCTACGATGCCCAACAAAATCGTCATTATCACACCGCCCGGGTCTCTTCCCGGCATTATTGCTTTAGCAATCAGACCAACAATCAAACCAAAAACTATCCAACCAAGAATCATTGTAAAAGTCATTTTCTTTCTCCTTATTACAAAATAAATATCCAAGACTATTGCCAAAACTATTTGCAAATACTGCTCCACTAAACTAAAGACTCAAAGAGAACCTATACACTTTGCATACGTTTTACTTTCCTACTCAAAGCTTACAACCTGTTTTCAAAAGCCTTCACGTGCGGAAGAAGGGTTCAATTCCCAACGGTTTTCATCTCTACGATTCAGTTTTGCTTCACCGTTAAGAGGCTCATTATCTTCGTAGGTCAATCCCATCGCTTCGCCCAAATCTTCAACAACATCTTGGTCTGGTGTGGGGTTTCCGCCACCTACGGACTCTTCGCCAACATCCGCTGTCTCTCAAGCCGCATCAATATCGCCGCCCGAAAGAATCGGAGATTTTGAATGATGTTGTTCTAATTTTTTCGTATGTTCGTCGTTACTCAAACCATATCGTGCCGCCCTTTCAAACTCTTCTTCAACTTCCGGGCTTGGCACATACTTTTCGCTCTCCATTCTCCCTGCGTCGTAAATTCCATCGTGTCCTCTTTTATCCATTGCTATTCACCTCTCTTTGTTAAAAACTCAAGACATCAAACCATCGCGTTTTTCGAGAATGTCCCGCAACCACCACTCATGTTTTTCGTGAATTTGAATATTTCTGGCAAATAAATCGTTTGTGCCCGGGTCATCATGTTCGTCTGCGGTTTTCGCCCCTTCGCGCATCTCCTTAATGACAAGAATCAAATTGTCGTCAGCTTCCTGAATCATCTCTCGCATTGTTAAATTCTTTTTAGCGACGGAAACGCTTGCCGTTTCCACCATCTCAACCGGATGAGAAACAGGGTCTTGCCCAATCATCCTCACACGTTCGGCAAATTCGTCTGTAGTCTCCAACACTGCGTCTGCAAATTCATCAAAGAGCTTATGCAAATCACGGAATAGTGGTCCATAAGTTTGCCAATGATAATGTTTGTAATTGGTGTAAAGAATGTATGAATTAGCAACCTGTCTTTGTAATTGCTTCACAACAGGGTTATTGGCTTTGTTCGCTTTATTCAACGTCTTTTCGATTTCCTCGATTTCTTTGCTTGAAACTTCATTTACTGATTTTTTTGTTGCCGTAGCCATCTTTATTTTCCCTTCAGTTTTGAAATTTGAAATCTAAACTTTACAAGAGCATTTACCGTTCCAAATTTCATTTACAAAATAGAAAAAAAGAGAGCGAAACTTTCTTCAAGCCTCACTCTCTTCTCCCCCTTGCCAAAAGCATTTTCACTTTATCCAAAATGAATGAATCTATTTCATCACGGATTAAGTGGTTCTTCTGTACAGTATCGTACTAATGATTTTTTTATTTCCTTAGAATGTTCTCTTCATTGTTCTACCGATTTTTTTGCCGACACGCGCTGTACCAATTCCCGTGTGTTTACCGAATGAACCCATGCCTTTGCCAAACTCTTTTCCGGCTTTTAATGGTTTGCCTTTAGCTATATTTTTGGCAAACCTTTTTGCACCGCGAGCCGCACCCTTTCCGGCTTTCTTGTAAGCTGTGCCGATACCGCGTCCGCTTTTGCGGTCGCGTGTTCCTCTCTTGCTGCGTTGCGGCACGGTCGTTTGATTTCGTTCTTGTTGCAGGTAAACACCGTTTGCCTGCGCCGTATCCGTCGAAATGATTAACGTCAGACCAAGAGCTAAAATTGAAAATATGCTATAAACCTTCTTCATAAATTTCTCCTGATTATTTTATCCAAAAAAGTTTCCGCGAATTTGCGCGCGTTCCTCACGGCTCTTCAATTGATATGCCGCCTTCATGAACCAATGCACGTACGAAACACAAAAAAATTGTAATCCAATTGAATTAAAAGAAATAACATGAA
>Ga0187893_10008474_pt1 | contig 16187 bp, 9 predicted proteins | sample MA1701074metaG_FD_139574 | JGI IMG/M metagenome (GOLD analysis project Ga0187893, IMG submission 139574) | White microbial mat communities from a basaltic lava cave in the Kipuka Kanohina Cave System on the Island of Hawaii, USA - MA170107-4 metaG ...
TGAAGGTTGAATCGCCCGCCTGCACGAAGGCTCCGGTCTGCGGCTGGAGTTTGGCGATCACGTCTCCGCTGATCACCGAGGCGATCAACCTGTGGGAAAAGATGCCATCTTGTCCCACATTTGCGGAGGCTTCGGACAAAGCGGTCAATCTCACTTTGGCGCCGCTGGCGAGTAGCAGTTGACCCATCCCACCGATTGAAACAAAGATCGGGGCGTCGGCGGGCGCTTCGATCAATTCACCCTGAGTGATCAAATCCGCCGGCGCAGCCTTGCTCGCCGGAGCGGGAATCGCGAAACCATTCAGGGTCAGGCTGAAGCACAAAGCTATGATCAGACATTTCATTCCATGCATTGTCATTTCTCCTTCTTTCCGCCGCTTCTTCGGATGGCGCGCCGGCCTTCTGATTGCAGCGCCGGATCCGGCGTGAGTTCCAAAGTTGGCAACCGGATCGCCGCCGGCTCGCGACTGATTGCGCTGGCGCCAACATTTTGATCGTTGACCATCTCTGCTCGGTTTGCGGGGAGCGCGGACGCCGAGCCTCCGAATCTGACTCGAACTGGGTTTGAAGTTATGCCGTCCAGCGTCACCGTTACATCCACCTCGCCGCGCCCAGCCAGGCTGCGTGGAACGAGCACGTTGATCTGATCCAGCCCGACGAAACCGCCTTGCGCTCCGGCGAAGATCGCCTGCGATTCAACTCCACCGATCCTGACCACGACTGGCGTCGCTGAGCGCCGGAAGCGAACGCCGGCGCCGAACAGCGCCAGGTAGAGTTGTTCGCCGGACGGGCCGAAATTGAGCGAGCGGGTGATGAAGCGATTTTGCGCCGGATCGAACTGCGTTACCGGCTCGAACTGCTGCGATCCGTTGGCGCCGATGCGCAGCGCGACCGCGGCTGCGGCGCCCTGCCCGTTGGCGTTGGCGGCGAACAATCCGGGCAAGGCGTTGGTGATCTGGACGACTCCGCGCGCGGCGATGCGGTTTTCTCTGACCACGGACACGGTCGCCGCTCCAACCATCGTTCCCGGCGGAATCTGGAAATTGATCTGTCCCGGCGAGACGAAAAATAAAGGCGACGCGCGCTCAAAACCCGCGCCGTCACGCACGCGCACCGCCACTCCCGCGAGCGAGGTCGGCAATGGCGTGGCCGCCGCCGTTTGCACGCCGGGAGCCAAGCCGCTGCCGAAGCTTGAAACGATGGATTCGCTGGCGAGCGCCGTGTTGAGGAAGCTGGCCGCCGAGACGCTGGCGATCGCGGCTTCAGTGACTCCCAGAACCGCTGAAGCCGTTGTGACGGTGGTCTCGCCGTCGAGAAGCGTCACCTGGACTTTGTTGATCTCCGGGCGCTGCGACGCGCCAGTGAACTTCTGGATGATAGTGAAGCTTTGGCCGCGCACCAGATTGCGCTGGGCAATCGGCTGCGCCAACCCAACGTCAGCGCCAGCCCCCACGGGCTGGTCGTTCCGATCGAGGAACTGGTAACGCGCCTGCCGCAGGTCGAGGTTGGAATCGTGCGTCGAGCATTCGATGGTGAATTCGTCGCCCGCGCGGGTGAAGATGACCAGCGGCTCAAGCCGCGAATCGGACGGATGAATCATCTTCGCCGGAGTCGAAACGCGCCCGGTGAGGTTGATCGTCAACGGCGCGCCGGCGCCCGAAGTGATGGTCAACTGCGAGGTGATGACATCCGGGATCACCTGGTTGGCGAACAGTTCCGTCGTCCTTCCCGCCAGGATCGGGATCAGCGGGTTGAACTGCACACGAAAGCTGCGTCTCTGCCCGCCCGGAAGCGACACTGGCGGCGAGCCAGGGCTGATGGGGAGCGGCGTTTCACTCCCGTCAGCATTGATGATCCTCACCGGAAACAGAGCGCTGTCGTTGGTGTTGGCGATTCTTCCGTTCATTGCGTCGCTGCCAGTGCGATTGATCGCCAGGTTCAGCAGCGACGAAGCGCAGCCGGTGTTCTCCAAAGTAAAAGTCTGGGACGGCGGATTGGGATTCAACTCTCGCGCCGCAGGCACAGAGCCGAAATCGAATGCTGACCTGCCATCGATCAATCTGATCTGAGCGTCCGAGGCGACGATATTGACGACAGCGGTTGCCGTGTTATTGCTCTGGATAGGATCGAAAGTGGCTGAATTAGCCCTGGCCGTATTGTTGATCGAAGAGGTTCCTGCCGGCGGGCAACCGGCTCTGGCCACGATGGTCGCAGTCACGGAAGCGCCGGCTGCCAGCCCTTGAAAAGTAATCGTGCGGTTGTTCCCCAGGCCACCGCAGACTCCGCCGCCGGAAGCCGAACAGGAAACGAAGGCCGTGAATGAAGGCAGGCTGTCGAATACGGTGAAAGATTCCGCCGCGTCGGGGCCGAGGTTAGCGACGGTGATGTTGAAGGCGACTTGCGATCCGACCACGACAACGCCGGAGTCGGCGGCTTGGGTCACTTGCAGATCGGATGTCTTCGGCGTCTGATCGGTGAAGCTGGCGGCTTTGATGAATACATTGGAGTCGAACTTGTCGTCACTGGCGTCAGCGATCGCCAGCTTGATGTGGTTCAGTTGACCTGGTACGACCTGGGCCTGCACCGAGAGCACTACGGTCAAGCCATCCATCTCGGTGTTGATGGTCGCGCCGCCGTCTTCCAGATCGTTGTTGAGATAGAACTGGGGGTTGGTCGGATTCGTTCCAAAAGGGTTGCCACCATTTACGTTATTGATCGCCACAGCGACGTTGCCGCCAGGCAACATTGCAACGTTCTGCCCATTCAGGAAGAATCCGAAAACGTCGTTAAACTCTTCGCCGACGAATTCGTTGTACTCGTCCGAAGAGAAGACATACTGAAAGGAGACGACATTGCCGACTGGCACAAAATCGAACTCAAGGACCGTTGCATCGAGGGTCCGTAACCCCAAAATCAACCCGCTAAGCTGACTGTCGCCAGGTAATCCGTTCCTTTGCGTCACATCGCCGAAGGTGTTGGGGCCTACCACATTTTGAACCCGACCTGTGCTCAGGATGATCCCTCGATCAAACCCGATAATTCCCGCTCCCCCCGTGAAGGAACCGGCTGAGTTGCTAGCGCCGCGATAGACGACATTGCGGATGCTGACTCCACTGCCTATCAGCGCAGCGGCCAGATCGGCCGGACTTTTATTGGTCAGATCAGTGACAACCAATCCGTCCTGGGACTGTGTTTCGTCTCTACTTACCGTGGTTTTATTGAAAGTCTCCGGGACGAACCTACGCTGCCGTTCCTGTGCGCCGGCCGACGTTGGTTTCACTTTGGCGATGAAGCTCAGAAGGGCAATCAGGATCGCAATGCCTGCAAGTGACTGCCTTGTCAGACGGCCATCATGGCTGGATTTCTTTTTCATCTATTTATCTCGTAGATCTGCCTCGCTCCGGATTGGCTTATGACTCGGGCCGACAGTTTACGTTGCGCCTAGAAAACAGAGATTGGCATATATGTTTGAGGGAAACGATTTCGCCCGGACTGATTGCTTATCATAGATTGTCTAAGCAGCAAGCCTGATGCGATTGGCGGGGGTCTTCCCACAATAAACTATGCGCAGTCGGCAATCATCTTCCTGGTAAGGCAACGACTGATCGCGCGCGCTCCGGAGCAGTGGTAATGATGATCGGCTCTTGTGGGGCGCAAGGTTAGGGTCGGTAGGGCACTGGTAGCAAGAAAATTGTAACGGGCGTGGCCAAAATCGCCGCCGAAGCTGAGCGCCAAAGCCCGTCAGTATTTCGCTGGGCGCCTTGGCCGGATTCGAAGCCTAGATTGCGAGCTTTCGGCTGAACGACCGATATGAATAACAAAAAACATTTAAGGCTCTCTGGCGGGGGGAGTCTATGCAGTTCGGTACATTCAGTCAATAAAAAAATTCTATCCTTCCGCCACACAGCCGGCGCAACAAGCAACCAGTTGAGATTGATGAACGGCGCCTCGCTCGAAGTCTGTTTGCCATCGGGCGACTGCCCAACCGCGTTGGCGACGCAAGGGAAAATTTCGACGTGCGGCCCGACCGGCTGCTGCGCGCTTCGACAGCCGCTTCCAGGCGATAGCCCGGAGCGTTTGGTTGGCCTAGCTTGCCAGATCAAGTCTCAGCGTGTAAGCTGTCCCCGTTAATTCAAAGCGGTATCTAAGCTTAGTTTAAGCAGTGACAAACTTCCCGCACTGCCGTAATGACACTCCCAAGTTTACGTGAGAATAGCGCCTAACACATTCATTCGTTGTTGGTATGAAGTGTATGGAAAGTTGTTTTTTTGCTTCGCACGTTACTCGGATGATGGTCACAGCAGTTTCGGCGTTTACGTTCTGCCTCTGCGGCGCCATTACGTCATCGGCTCAAATAGTCGAGCCGGTCTTGTCAGACGACGCCATCGAGCAGGTCAGAACCTTTGATGCGGGAGCCGACTTGGCTATCTTGAATCACGCTTTGTGCAGTTCCTGCCGGACTTCAGAGGTCAACCTGGTTCTCGCCCCGAAAGCGCGCGAGGAGCCGTTCTCTGCGCCTGTGGTCAATCTTTCCCCCAGCAACGCGGGGAAAGCGGGAAGCGGGACGAATTCCGGCAATCTCAATGATCCGATCATGCCGTTGCCGGATCACTCTCTGGATAACCTTTTGCGCAGAGAGGCGCGCGGGAGTTCTTTCGATTGGGGCGGAGCGATCGCGCAATCACTTTTCTTTCTGGGCATCCAGCACGGGTTCAGGCTGGCGACCGAGAGCGGTACGCGGGCGGATTTGAAAGGACCGTTTTTTAGTGACTATTTCAAATCGGTGGGCAACCTGGCCGGGTGGGGCGATGGTGATCCTTTCAACGTCAACTACCTCGGGCATCCGATGATGGGTTCGGTCGCGGGCTTCATTCAAGTTCATAACGATCCGAATGGCGCCGAGGAAGAAGTCAGTTTGAAGAAAAGTTATTGGCGAAGCCGTCTGAAAGCCTTTGGCTGGAGCTTCGCTTATAGCACCCAGTTTGAGATCGGGATGATCAGCGAAGCCACTATCGGCAATGTCGGCATCAGACCATATGGCACATACGGCGCAGCCAAACACCCGATGGCTTACGGGGACTTTGTCATCACGCCAATTGTTGGAACCGGATGGCTGATCGGCGAAGACCTGGTGGATCGTTACGTAATTAGTTACTTCGAAGGCAAAACCAACAATCGCACGGCGCGATTTATCATCAGAGGCTCGCTCAATCCGACGCGCAGTTTTGCAAACCTGCTGCGCTTCAAGAAACCCTGGTATCGTGATACCCGGAATTAGTTTATGGCAACCGGCTACCTGAGCTTAATCCTCCACGCGCATTTGCCGTTTGTGCGCCACCCCGAATATCCCGACTTCCTTGAAGAGGACTGGCTCTATGAGGCGATCAGCGAGACTTACATCCCGCTGCTGGTCGCGTTCAATCATCTGCGCGATGAAGGCGTGAAGTTTCGCCTGACGATGTCCATGACTCCGCCGTTGTGCGAGATGCTCTGCGATCCGCTGTTGCAGGAGCGGTACCTGGCGCATTTGAACAAACTGTGCGAATTGTCGGAGAAAGAGGTTGAGCGCACGCGGGAAGAAGCGCAGCATTTTCACTCAGCGGCATTGATGTACCGCCGCCATTTCAACGAATGCCGCGAGGTCTTCGATAATGTCTATGGCCGCAACATTGTGCGCGGCTTCCGCCAGTTGCAGGATGAGGGGTTTCTGGAAATCATCACCTGCTGCGCGACGCACGGTTTTTTGCCGCTGATGTCGAACGAGACGGTCAAACGCGCCCAGATTCAGATCGCGCGGGAAAATTACATCAAACACTTCGGACGTCCGCCGCGCGGCGTCTGGCTGGCCGAATGCGCGTTCAATCCTGGCGACGACCGTCACCTGCGCGAAGCCGGGATCGGATACTTCATCGCCGACGCGCACGCCATCCTTTACGGCGAACCGCGTCCGCGCCGGGGCATTTACGCGCCGGTCATCACCCCGGAGGGAGTGGCCGTTTTCGCGCGCGACACCGAAACCAGCGAACAGGTCTGGAGTTCCGACATCGGTTATCCGGGCGATCCGGATTACCGCGAGTTTTACCGCGACCTGGGTTACGACGCTCACGATTACGATTACATCAAACCGTATCTGCACGACGACGGCGTGCGGCGCAACGTAGGGATCAAATACCACCGCATCACCGGCAAAGTTGAATTGCATCACAAAGAACCTTACGTCCCCGAATGGGCGACTGGAAAAGCGGCCACGCACGCCGGCCACTTTATGTTCAACCGCCAGGCGCAGGCGCGGCATTTGAGCCATTCGCTGGGGCGCGCGCCGTTGATCATCGCGCCTTACGACGCGGAACTCTACGGCCATTGGTGGTTCGAAGGCCCGCAGTTCCTCTTCTATCTGTTCAAAAAAATTCACTATGACCAGGACGAGCTTCAGCCGATCTCGCCAATTGATTACTTGCAGATTTATCCTGACAACCAGAAACAGACGCCATCGGCCTCTTCGTGGGGCGCCGAAGGTTACAACCGCATCTGGATCAACCGCCAAACTGATTGGATGTATCCGCACCAGCACGCCGCCGAACGAAGAATGGTCGAATTGGCCGAGCGATTTCCACACGCCGAAGGTTTGACCGAGCGCGCGTTGAATCAGGCTGCGCGCGAATTGTTGCTGGCGCAATCTTCAGACTGGGCGTTCATCATCACCACGGGAACAATGGTGCAATACGCCGTGAAGCGGTTCAAAGACCACATCCATCGCTTCACGCGGCTCTACGAGATGATCAATGCGGACCAGATTGATGAGCGGTGGCTGGCTGATGCCGAAGGCAAGGATACGATCTTTCAGGAGATTGATTATCGGGTTTATCAGCCGCGAGAGTGAGGAGAGTTGGCAGTCCCACCTTATAGGCGGAAGCTGCGAGGGAGCGGAATTGCTTAACAGAGCAAGCTTTCGCCTCTAGGCGAGACTATCAGTTTTTTTCACCTGTCCGGATCGGCTACTTTCCCTTTCTTCCCTTTTCTCACCGGCTCTTCCTGTTTTGGAGGCTGGGGTTCGACCGGAGGAGGTCTGAGTATCTTCGGGTTCGATTCCACTCTGGGGACTTCGACCGGCTCTACGCGCGGCGGCGGCGCGGCGACGGGCTTGTTGGGCGTCGGCGCTGGGTTGTCACTTCCTGTGGCGCTGCCGGCCAGAGGATCCAAATTCGGCACGTCATCCGAACCTGGCAGGATGTCTCCGTTGCCGGCTGCGATGCGCGCCAATTCCTTGGCGTGTTCGCGCGAGCGAATGACCTGAACCTGTCTGAGATCATCGGGCACGTCGGGGACCCGGCCGAATTTTTCCTTTGGTTTGTCTTTCAGGTATTTCTGCATGAAGTCAATCCAGAAAGGCAAGGCGGCGGTGGCGCCCGATTCGCCTTTGCCGAGCGGTTTCTTCCGGTCGCTGTAACCGATCCAGACTCCGCAAACGACTTTCGGCGTGTAGCCGATGAACCAGGCGTCGGTGAAATCGTTGACTGTTCCGGTCTTCCCCGCCAGTTCGTGCCCGATCGAAGTCGCGGCTCTGGCCGTTCCCATCAGCACAACGCCGCGCATCATCTCCACCATCTGCGCGGCCACATAATCCGAAAGCACTTTCCAGAACTTCGGCTCGGCTTTATCCAACACGTTGCCATCTCGGTCAACCACCTTGCGGATGCGCACGGGTTCGACGCGCACGCCGCTGTTCGGGAAGATCGCGTAAGCCGAAACCATCGGCAGCAACGGCTCTTCAGTCGCGCCCAACGCCGAAGGCAGGAACGGCGCCATCGGATTCGGCAAGCCCATTCGCTTAACCAGCTCGGCGGCGTTGCCTACACCGACTTCGTCCAGCACGCGCACCGCCGGGATGTTGCGCGACAAAGCCAGAGCCTGGCGCAAAGGCATCGCGCCCATAAACTGGTTGTCGTAATTGTGCGGCGCCCAACTGCCGCGCTGGAACGGCGAATCGTCAACAATGTCATCCGGTCTCAATCCCTGCTCGAGCGCCGTCGCATAGACGAACGGTTTGAAAGCCGACCCTGTCTGGCGGTTGGCTTGAGTCGCGTGGTTGAACTTGCTGGTCGCGAAGTTGTAACCGCCGACCATCGCTTTGATCTCGCCGGTTTTGGCTTCGATCAACACCAACGCGGCCTGTATGTCGGGTTCAGGATCGAGCGTGACGGTCATCGTCTTTTTCGGCGGCGTATCAATCGCTTCGATCTTGAACTGCGCCAGATCGCCGCGTTTGAAGATTCTCGCTGGCGGGCGACCGAGCGCCTCAGTGTGTTCGGCGGTGATGAAAGCGGAGTATGATCCGAATGAGACTTGCGCGCCGCGCTCGCTCACCTCTTTGATCAACCCGGTCATGATGTCACCGACTTCGGGCACGGCGATCCACGAAGCGTGACGATAGCCTTCGATTTTCTCACCCTTCTTTTCGATGTTGTCGAATTTGACTCTCCATCCGTGGCGGCGCTCGTACATCCGCGCGCCCTTACGCACGGCGTCAACCGCCCACTTCTGCGCCTGCGCGTCAATGGTGGTGTATACGTTCAAGCCGGCTTTGTAAACTTCCATCGCATCCTGCGAAGAATGTTTCTCGACCATAATCCGCTGCAATTCCTGGCGCACTTCCTCAACGAAGTAGGCGAAAGGCGAGCGGTCGTTCTTACCACGCTGATCGTCCAGGTTGAGTCCGAGCGGTTTGGCCTTCGCCTCATTGGCCTCTGCCTGCGAAATATCTCCGGTATCAACCATTGCTTGCAGCACCAGATTGCGCCGCCCCCGGGCGTCCGCCGGGCGATGGATCGGAGAGAACTGGTGCGGTCCTTTGGGCAAGGCCGCCAGCAGCGCGTATTGATCCAGACTCAGGTCCTTGAGCTTCTGGCTGAAATAGTAATTGGCCGCCGCCTCGAATCCGTAGGCTCCGCCGCCCAGGAAAATCTGGTTGCAGTAGAGCGTCAGGATTTGCTCTTTGGTGTAGACGCGTTCGATTTGCAGCGCGTAGAGAGCCTCTTTGACCTTGCGGATGTATGTCTTCTCGCGGTTGAGAAACAGTTCGCGGGCAAGTTGCTGCGTCAGCGTCGAGGCTCCTTGCGCGCGGCGTTGGCGCATGAAGTTTTGATAGGCGGCGCCGGCGATGCGCACCGGGTCAACGCCGATGTGTTCGTAAAACCGCGTGTCTTCGATGGCCAGGATCGCCTCTTTCATCCGGTCGGGAATATTTTTGTATTCGAGCGGAATGCGGCGTTCGAGCGCCAACTCGCCAATCAACGTGCCGTCGTCGGCGAAAACTTTGGTGATCTCGGCGGGGCGGTAATCAGCCAACGCATCCACTTCGTCGGCGTAAACCGAGAAGCTCATCTGGTAGGCAAAGACCAGCCCGGTCATCCCCCCCGCAATCAGAGACAGCACCATCAGCGCGCCGGTCGTCGAACGGCGGAAGAACCCTTCCAACCTCGCCACTATCTCTGCTAGTTTATCGGGCAACGCCATCGAAGAAGACCTGTTGTTCGAGCCGTTTGGCTCATCATCCGGAGTCAAGAAGTAGTTATCTGGCATAACGCGGTAATTATACCAGCCGACCACGCCTTGCGCTCAAGCGATTCCAAACCAGTTTGCAGGCCCCGTGGGAGCGGCCCTGCGACGAAGAAAGCGATGAAAGGACGATAAAATGAATTTCCGAGGTTTATCTCTACTGCTGATATTTTTAATGACGCCGACCGCCCTGGTCCAAACCGCGCCGGAAACCCCGGCCAAACCAACCGCCAAACAGAGCAAAGCCGAACCAACGAAATCCGCCGCCAGCGCAATCCGCGCGGTGCTCGACGCCCAGGTCGCTGCCTGGAACGCAGGCAAGCTGGAAGAATTCATGGACGGCTACTGGCGCTCGCCGAACCTGACCTTCTTCTCCGGCGGCCGCAAACTTTCGGGCTGGGACGCGACCATCGAACGTTACCGCAAAACTTACCAGGCCGAAGGTCGAGAAATGGGCAAACTGGTCTTTTCCGACCTCGACATCCAACTGCTCGGACCGGACGCGGCGGTCGTGCGCGGGCGATGGGAATTGGCGATGTCGGACGGCAAGAAACCCGGCGGGCTTTACACGCTGATCTTCCGGCGCTTCAGAGAAGGGTGGAAGATCATTCACGACCACACCTCGTCAAACCCGTGATGGCCGAATCTCACTGCATTGCCTCGGCTACCTGTGACAGCTTCGGATGCTTACTTGCACGACCCGCCGAGATTGAAGTCGGAACCGGCGGCGACGAGGGCTGCGGTCTCATTGCCAAGCGGCGTCCGTCATCTGCAAGCTATCCAATTTTTCAGGAAGTGCTTGAGTGGTGCGCAAGACGTTGGCATAATCCGTATGCAATTCTCGGTTCTTCTACTGCGACTTCTAACCCTAAACATCCAACCACAAACCCAAACCGCTCCAGGAGGGGAGCAAATATGGCCATTGATTTGAAAGAGACGCGCATTGACCTTTCTCTCTCGAAGTACGACAACCTGAAAAAGCAGCTTCAGGGAGGTATTTTGAAATCGCACGGACGCAATCACACCGCGCACCTGCTTTTACGTTTCACGGCTGAGCCGAAGGCGGTCAAACAGTGGATTCAGACCTTTGCGCGCGAGAACCTGACTTCGACAAAACAGCAGATGGAGGATACGGATCGCTTCCATCAAACGGGAGAGTCAAAGTTGTTCGTCAACTTCTACCTCTCGGCTGACGGTTACAAGCGCCTGGGATTTGATACGAGCCAATTTGAAGAGACGTTCAGGAAGGGCATGAAGCATCGGGAAGGTAATAACAAGGATCCTATAGTGTCTAAATGGGAAGAACCCTATCAGGGAATGGTCCACGCCCTGATCACTCTGGCCGACGCTAAATCCGACGTAGTGGAATCAGCCTCGGAAAAGATAAAGGCCTCGGTCACTTCAGTGGCTGAGGCGCTAACGATCGAGCGTGGGCTGCAGCAGAGGAGGGGCGCCACAGCCGTCGAGCATTTCGGCTATGTTGATGGTCGCAGCAATCCGCTCTTCCTGAAATCGGACTTCGACAATGAGCAGACCAAAGAGTGGGACCCGTCGGCTCCACTCGGTCTGGCGCTCGCCGCCGATCCGCTCAATTCCTCCCCCGATGCGTTTGGGAGTTACTTCGTCTTCAGAAAGCTGGAGCAAAATGTGAAGAGTTTCAACCAGGCGGTCAAAGATTTGGCGAAACAACTCGGTGTAAATGTCAATGAAGACTTGGCAGGCGCCATGGTCATTGGCCGGTTTAGAGACGGCACGCCGGTTACTCTGCAACCCAACGACGGATTGAAAGCCGTGAACGATTTCAATTACAAAAATGACAAGAACGCGACGAAATGTCCGTTCCACGGCCACATCCGCAAAGCCAACCAGCGCGGCGAAACCCCGCTCACCAGCGAGGAGAGCGAGCGCAGCCGGCGGATTGTTCGGCGCGGCATCACATACGGTAAACGCGCTGAGGGCTTGACTGATGAACCGGAGAGCGGCGTCGGTCTGCTCTTTATGTGCTACCAGGCCGACATCGGTCATCAGTTTGAATTTCTGATGCGCTCCTGGATTGACAGTTCACGCTTTCCGGAGGGCATCAACATCTTCAACATCTTCAACATCTTCAAAAGAACGGGCGATGACCCACTGATCGGACAAGATCAAGACGCAGAGCAAAAATGGCGAACAAAGTGGGGCGACGAGGACGCCGAGAGGATCAAGATCAATTTCGGAGGTCACGTCCGGCTCAAAGGCGGAGAATATTTCTTCTCACCCAGCGTCGGCTTCCTTCAGAGCATCGCGGTTGATTTGCCGTAGCCGGTGTCGCTTGCGCACGGCGTCAGAAGCATTTCTGCAATGCGAAAGCGGCGTCAGGTCAGATCAGGCTCGACGCCCGCGCCTTCCCAGTTCGTCTTGCTGAACCCGCCGGAAACTTTGGAGGAAACATGCTGAAGAACATTCGCCAGACCGGGCGACTGCTGCTGGCGGCCGTCATCGCCTGCTCCGGTTTCACGGCTGCGGCAAAAGTCGAAATGAAAACCGTCGAATACAAAGGCTGGAAGAACAATCTGCAACTCTCGAACGGCGTGGTCGAACTGATCATCACGCTCGACGTCGGGCCGCGGATCATTCGTTATGGTTATGCCGGCGGCCCGAACATCTTCAAGGAATTCGCGGATCAGATCGGCAAATCGGGCGAGAAGGAATGGCAGATTCGCGGCGGTCACCGGCTGTGGCACGCGCCGGAAGATTTGAAGCGCACTTACGAACTCGACAACTCGCCGATCAACTACGAGAAGCTTAGTGAGTCGGGCGTGCGCCTGATTCAGCCGGTCGAGCCGAACACCGGCGTGCAAAAAGAGATCGATGTCACGCTCGATCCCGGCGGCACCAAAGTCACCGTCACGCATCGGCTGCGCAACACCGGGATGTGGGAAGTCGAACTCGCGCCCTGGGCCTTGACGGTGCTGGCTCCGGGCGGAACCGAAATCATCCCGCTGCCGCCGAAAACCCCACACCCACAGGGCCTGCTGCCGAATCAGCGGATTATCCTCTGGCCATACACTGACCTGGCCGATGCGCGCTGGCGCTGGGGAACGAAATACATCACCCTCAGCCAGGACAACGCGAAAGGCCCGACGAAAATCGGCCTCGCGCATCAACTCGGCTGGGCGGCGTATCTGAACGGCGGCGCCCTGTTCATCAAGCAGATCGAGTACAAAGACGGCCAGACTTACCCTGATAACGGATGCAACTTCGAGACGTTCACGAATCAGGAATTTCTCGAACTCGAATCGCTCGGCCCGCTGCGGAAAATCGGGACGGGCCAGGCTGTCGAACACACCGAACGCTGGTGGCTGCTCAAAAACATTCCGAACGATACGACCGACGCGGGGATCGATAAAAACATCAGACCGCAGGTTGAATCGCTCATCAGGCAATAACTCGCGCCATTTGCGCGTCACGATTCAGGCGCTCGGCTTCATCTCGGATTCGATCTCGGCTAAAGTCTGAAAGAAACTGCGCGCCACCGGTCGAACGCCACGACGATCAGGCTGCGCGCCGACTGCGCTTATCCGTTGCTGTCAGGGATCGGTAGACGTACCCGCCCAGGTTGTCCACGTTGATAATGATTGCGGGGGCCTGTCCGCGTTCATCTTTGCTGGCGGCCAACTGCTCGACCATGCGATCCGGCAACTTGCTTCCTTCGCGCTCAGCCAACTGGCAGAAGTAGACCAGCCGGTGCAGCAAGTCCGACTGCGGCCCAATTGTCTGCTCACCCGATTCCCAGCGAGATTGGGTAGCCGCATCAACTCGCACCAGCGCCGCCCACTCCCGCGCTTTGTAACCGGCCTGCTTGCGTAGAAAGCGCACCTCATCGCCGGTGAGCGGCGCGGGTTGGAGCGCGATGGCGCGTCCAATCGTCTCCATCAATTGCCGGGGACGCGGCAGATACGGCGCAGTCGTTTTACACTTCTTGCACACTTCGACCTTGAGATTCTCCAGGTAGACGTTATCTACCCCGCTTTCCGTGAAGTGATAGGTTTGTCCGGTCTTGATCGTCAGCTCGGAACCACAGATTTCACACTTGATCATACGCGCTCCTTAAAACACTGTGAGGACGCGCACCGTGAAATCGCTCTCGATAATCACGGTGATGGCGGTCAGATCATCGCCGTCGAGATCGCAGCCTTCGACGCGATACTTCCAATTCTGATACTGATCGTCCCACTCCGCCGCTCGTAATATCTGTCCGTCGGTCAGTACCTTGATGACATCCGCAAATGTCACCCCGCGACTGGGCATGCTGTCGCGCTTACAATGGCCAGTGAGCAGCACCGTGCCTTGAGCGACAATCTGCTCAATCAGGCTTTTGGCGTCAGTCGGGGAGAGCGGGGTCGGGGTCGCCATCAGTCTTCCTCTTTTCAATCTGAGGTTAGGTAAAGTTTGATCATTCGTCAAGTTTACTGAACGATCATTGACCACGAATCAAAAGAATCTGCGCTTCTTTGGTCCGAGGGATAGACAACTTGCCTGCCCGAATTGTGAATGCATCCTGCCTCATTCTTCATCTTTCGAGACTTCATCAGCTAGGCGTGGATTCTTCGATTTCGCCCAAATCTCAAGAATCAAGGCCAGCGTCTTTGCCTCTCCTGCTTTACTGGGCATTTTTCGCGCGGATACGCGCGCCAAGCGAAAATCCCCAAGCTTGGCAGAATCCTCCGCAATGGCTTGTAAGTAGATGGCTTTGTAAGACTCATTATCTAACTTCTCGGCGAGCGAGAGAGTCTGGCTGAGCAGTTGAGCGGCTTTCTCTTTCTCCCCAAGCCTAGCATAAGCCTTCGCGATGGATTGTATGGTGCTGGCTTTGGAATACTCATTGCCGAATTTCTCGGCGTACGAGAGAGCCTGGCTGAGCAGTTGGGCGGCTTTCTCTTTCTCTCCAAGTTTGGCATAAGCCTGCGCGATGGTTTGTAAAGCGCGGGCTTTGTAACCCTCATCACCGACTTTCACGGCGACCGAATAGTAAAATTTCTCAGCGACCGAAATAGCATAGCTGAGTAGTTGAGCAGCTTTCTCTTTCTCCCCAAGCCTAGCATAAACCTCCGCCATGACTCGTAATTTGTCTGTCTCATCGCTAATCTTCTCGGCGAGCGAGAAAGCTTGGTTGAGAAGTTGAGTGGCTTTCTCTTTCTCCCCAAGCCTGGCATAAACCTCCGCGATCGCTTGTAAGGCTCTGGCTCTTCCTTCCTCATAGTCGACCTTCTCGGCGAGCGAGAGAGCTTGGTTGAGCAGTTGAGCGGCTTTCTCTTTTTCCCCAAGCCTGGCATAAGCCTCCGTGGTGACTCGTAAAGCTCTGGCTTTAGAACTCTCATCGCCGATCTTCTCAGCGAGCGAGAGAGCCTTACTGATCAGTTGAAAGTCTTTCTCTTTCTCTCCAAGCGTGGCATAAACCTCCGCGATGGACTGGAAGGCTCTGGCTTTGGAAGACTCATAGACAAACTTCTCAGCGAGCGAGTGAGCTTGGTTGAGTAGTTGAGTGGCTTTCTCTTTCTCCCCAAGCCGGGCATAAGCCTCTGCGATGGACTGTAAGGCTGTGGCTTTAGAATCCTCATTATTGTCGATCTTCTCAGCCACCTGGAAGGCCTTGGGAAAATCTCCCATCATCGCGTAGGCGCGCGTGATTTGGGACAGTGCTTCTGACTCAGTAATTTCATCACTGTATGTCGCAACGTCCCACTTGATTTGCTGTAAATAACCCCACTGGCTATACCAAACAGAGGCGAATGCGATGCCAAGCAAAACCGGAAGAGAAGCCAAAATGAAACGAAAGCGAATCTGCCGCCAGCTTGCGGCGATCAGCGATTCTTTGCCGCTGCGGTTCGGCTCGCACTGCATAAACGGCGTCTGCTTTTTGATTGATCGAAGCTCGCGCCAGGTCAGGCGGTAACGCCGGTCGCGGTCATTGCCAGTCCATTCGTTGAAGCGGCGGTCGAGCAGGAGCGAGGCGCGGTCGGCTTCGCTCAGCTCTTTTCCGGCAGTCCGCCGCAAAGCCGGAATCAAACGTTCGTGGGCCAATTCGTAACCATCAACCTCTTCAAGCTTGACCGGGGCGATCAAACGCACATCGCCACGCGAAAGCCATTCGACGGCCTCTTTCAATTCTGCGTCGGCGAGCGCATCGCCGAGTTTCTGTCGCAATTCGTCGAGCGTCAGCGCGCCCGCGCGCGCATTGCGGTCCAGATCGGTCAGCGCGAGCAGGACTTTGGTGGCTGCCTGCCGCCGCGCCGGGGTTTCGCGGGCATCGAGCGCGCGCGTCAGAAAGCGTTCCAGCAAGCCTTCGACGCCGCCCAGTTTCTGGAACGTCGTGCGGTTGAAGGCGTGCGCTCCCTGCCCGGCTTGTCCGGCGATCATCCAGGCCAGGATTTGAATGTCTACCGGCGAGATCAGGCCGTCGTCCGCGCCGGCCAATTCCCGTTCGGTCAGTTCTTTGATGAAGCTCTCGTCGCAATCGAGTTTTTCGGCGTCGGCAATGACGCGGAAGACGGCGGCGGCCTGTTCGGGGCGGAATTTCTTCAGGCGGAATTTCTGCTGCGGCCCGAGCGAATAACCCATCGCTTCCTGCAATTCGCTCAGGTGATCGAGGAA
>Ga0187893_10008476_pt1 | contig 16184 bp, 9 predicted proteins | sample MA1701074metaG_FD_139574 | JGI IMG/M metagenome (GOLD analysis project Ga0187893, IMG submission 139574) | White microbial mat communities from a basaltic lava cave in the Kipuka Kanohina Cave System on the Island of Hawaii, USA - MA170107-4 metaG ...
AAGAAGATGCGTTGAACAAACGCATCGCAAAAAATCTTTCTAAAATCAACTTAAATGTAAATGCTGATGTGGAAGGAAACTGAAATTGGAAATCTACCGAGTGATTGGAATGTTACACAGTTGGGAGAAATCTGCACTCTCATAACTGATGGCTCACACTTTTCACCGAAGGAAGAACCATCAAAATATTTTATGGCATCAGTAAAAGATATGCGATACAACTATTTTGAGTTTGCTGATTGCAAAACCATTTCAGAAAAAGATTTTAATTCATTGGTGCAAGGAAATTGCAGCCCAATCAAAGGCGACATTATCATTTCAAAAGACGGTGCAAATTGTTTGGACTTAATTTTTGTTTATGACCAACCTGATAAAATTGTTTTGTTGTCATCAATTGCAATCGCACGATTGAAGAAAGGTTTTGATTCACATTTCCTCATGTATTATTTGCTTTCTCCAACAGCACAATATTTAATGAGAAACAATTTTGTTTCAGGTTCTGCAATTCCAAGAGTTGTTTTAAAAGATTTTCGTAAAGTTTTAGTTCCTTCAATTCCCTATGAAAAGCAATTTGCAATTTCATCGGTTCTGAAAAGTTTAGATGATAAAATTGCATTGCTTCATCGCCAAAACAAAACCCTTGAGCAATTAGCGGAAACGCTTTTCAAGCAATGGTTTGTTGAGGAAGCACAAGAAGGTTGGGAAGAAAAAGGTTTAGTTGAAATTGCAGAATACTTAAATGGATTAGCACTTCAAAAATTTCCTGCAAAGGGAATTAACGATTTGCATGTAATTAAAATCAGAGAAATGAAACAAGGCATTTCTGACAACACTGATAAATGCAGTAACGATATTCCTTCTCAATACATAATTCAAAACGGAGATATTTTGTTTTCGTGGAGTGGGAGTTTAGAAGTTGTTATTTGGTATGATGGAGAAGGTGCATTGAACCAACACCTTTTTAAAGTAAGTTCAGATAAATATCCAAAGTGGTTTTACTACTTAGCAACGAAACATCATTTGGCAAACTTTAAAATGATTGCTGAATCAAAGTCAACCACAATGGGACACATCCAAAGAGAACATTTAAGAGAAGCAATTATTTCAATCCCACCGAAGGAAATATTTACTGAATACGATAAAACGATTGAACCACTTATAGAAAAGAAAATCAAAAACAATTCTCAAATTAAAACACTAACAAAACTTCGTGATACATTGCTTCCTAAACTTATGAGTGGTGAAGCAACAGTAAACGACTAAAAGAAATAATGCCACTTACAGAAGAAGAAATAGAGAAACTAATTAGTTGCACAAAGATGTTCATGAATCATGTTCACTTTGTGCAGCAGTCGTTTAATCTTCTTCCCGATAACAAGCATTACGGCACTTGCATAAACTATGTGGACTTACAAGAGTATCGTGATGAGTTTTGTAATGAATTAGTAAATACAATATCAGAGTGGGTTTATAGCCAAAAGAAAGCAGCCGATGTAATTGACATAATGATAGGTGAAGGGAGAAGTTTTCAAAATGCACAAAACACCCTAACGACAGAAGCATTTAAGAAATTCAGAAACCACTCAACCGATAAATTATTAGTCCAAGGACAATTTGGAGAATTGCTTTTGTTCAACTTTCTGCAAAGTTTTTTCAAGTGTGTTCCCTTGCTTCGCAAAATGCCAATCACAACTTCTGTTGAGATGGAAAGATTTGGTGCTGATGCAATTCATTACAAATACAGTGGCGGTAAAAATCTTTTCTATTTAGGTGAAGCAAAAACTTACAGTACCAAATACCAATTCAACACTGCAATAGCTCACGCTATTGAAAGCATAATAAAAACATACGGTGAACACCGCAAAGAACTTGGCAGATATGTTTATGATTCATTTATTGATGATGCTCTAATTGAAATTGCCACTGGATATAAAAACGCAACACTTAAAGATGTGGAGCTTCATTTGGTTTCGGTAATTACCTATTGCGAAACAGAAAAGTTTGACAAGAAAAGTGAAAAGCAAATCAAAGAGGACATTGTAAAAATTATTGAAGAACGAGGCAAAGCAGTTGACAGAAAATTATTCAAAACCATTGAAACAGGTTTACATCCACGATTCAACTACATCATTTTACCAGTTTGGGAATTGGATAAGTTGCTTGAACAATTTAAAAAACTCATTGGTAAATAATGGAAGCAAAAGACATTCTCATAAAGTTGCTCCATTTAGAACTTGTTACCAATGCTAACAGGTTCAAATTCATTGATGGAAATTCAGATGAACAAATTGATGAAGAATTTTTAACCGATGCAATTTCTGCTTTGAATGAGTTGTCGGTAAAGACCGATGAACTTTCAAAGAAACAACTCATTGCAATTTGTGCTTTGCTTTGGACTTACAGAAAAAAGGAATGGGACGGACTTAAAAATTATTTGGTTCTGTTTCTTTCAAGAGCAGGTTTTGGACCTTCATCCATTATGATTGATTCCGACTATTCATTTACTGACAAGCAGTTTTCGTTTAGCGAAAATCTGATGAATCAATTTGCGGTTACAGTTGCACAGGTAAAAAGCGAAATCAAAGTTGGCAACTCAATTTTTTTATTGAGTGATTTTCAGAAAGACATTTGGGAATCCATTGAGAAAAATTCTTTGATTGGAATTTCAGCACCAACATCGGCAGGAAAATCTTTTCTCATTTTGCTGAAAGCAATTGACCTCATTCAAAAGAAAAGCGGAGTGGTTGTTTATGTAGTGCCAACACTAAGTTTGGTTTCGCAAGTAACTAGTGATTTCAGAAAACTACTTGATGACTTTGAATTGACTGACTACTCACTTGAAACTACTTACAACAATTCATCAGCGACACCTAACTCCATTTACATCTTGACACAGGAAAAAGCGATAGCCGCCTTTTCACAATCTGACAAAGCATTTGCAAATGTTCGCTTGTTAGTGATTGATGAAATTCAGAATGTAGAGAAGGTTGCAGATTCAGACGACCAGCGTTCAAAAGTTTTGTATGACTTGATGATTGAACTTAGGAACAGTTCACAGATTGACCACATAATTATTTCGGGACCGAGAATTATTAAGATTGATGAATTAGGAGCAAGTGTTTTCGGAATAAATTCCGAAAAGAAGGAAACAGATGCTTCACCAGTTCTAAATCTGACCTACTCTATCTCAAAGAAAAAGGAAGATTATTATTTCAATGTTTATTCCGATTTGTTAGAAAAAAGTCTGCAAATAAAAATTACTAACAAAGAATCAATTCAGGGTTACGGAAAGGTTCAATATAATGACAACTACCTTGACTATCTAAGTAGCTTTTTAGATAGTTTTGGCAAGGAAGAAAGCACTTTAATATTTTCTCCCACTTCAACCACTTGCAATAAAATGGCTTCTCACATCGCAAAAAACATGGTTGAGAAGAATGACAAATTCCTGAATGAGTTAGCGGGGTTTATTTCTGCAACAGTGCACCCAATGTTTACAATGGTGGAAACAATTCAGAAGGGAGTTGCTTACCATCATGGTAAACTCCCATTTCATGTGAGAGTTTTAATTGAAGATGGAATAAGAAAGAAAAACATCAAAACGATTATTTGCACAACAACTCTTTTGCAGGGAGTGAATTTACCAGTTCAAAATATCATTATCAGAAACCCCAATTTGTTTATTGCAAAAAAAGAAACCAGCTCCAAACTTTCTAACTATGAAATTGCAAATCTTCGTGGCAGAGCTGGAAGATTACTCAAAGATTTTATTGGCAGGACTTACATACTTGATGAATTGAGTTTCAAAGAAAGTGATACAAAACAGTTAGAATTATTTAAGGATGCCTCTAAAGAATTGCAAGTTGGTTATGGCAAAAAATATCAGGCACACAAAGAGAAAATAAATAAAGACATTGCAAATAATGTTGGCAGCACAACAGAAAATCAGGATTACTCATTTCTCACAACGTACTTGAGACAAACCGTTTTGCGATATGGACTTTTCTCACAAGTGTATCTTGGCAGAGTAGGAATTGTTTTGACTGATACAGAAATGAACACCATATTTGAATCACTTTCAAAATTGGAAATTGCAAAAACCATTTGTGCAAAGAACAGATACTGGGACCCGATAGATTTGAACAATCTTTATCAAAAAAGAAATCTATTCCAACTTCCGACAAGTGCAAATGAATTGGGTCTTTCATACAAAATCAAATCACTTCTTCAAGTGATAAAAATGAATTTTCCAATTTACTACTTTAAATATTTCGGAGTTGAAAATTCGTTTAGAAAAGATGGAACTGAAATAGACAGAATACTTCAATCATGTATTCTATCTGAAAATTGGTTGAAGGAAAAGTCACTTGCTGAAATTTTCTCTGATAGGTTTTATGATTCATCGGAAAAAATTGACGATGCAATAAATTTTGTTCAGAATAAAATTTCTTATGGGCTTCCGTTATTATTAAAACCTTTGTATGACATTAAAGAACCCGAAGGAATGTTTACAAGGTTTATTGAATTGGGGGCATACAAGCCACTCACAAGAAAACTGATTGAGTTGAGCATCCCAAGAGAAACTGCAATCTTTTTAAGCAATAACTTTGAATTCAGCAATATTGACAATAAACAAGAACTGATAAATCAATTAAGAATAGTAAGAAACAATTTATCCTATTGGTATAAAGTTCAATTGAGTACGATATAATGAAGCCTATCACCGAAAATATCATAGAAGAATCAGCGATTGAAATTTTACAATCGCAGGGATGGGAATATGCCAACGGCAAAGAAATTTCTCCCGAAGGGCTTTTTTGCGAAAGAGAAAATTACAGTCAGATTGTTTTGGTTAATCGTTTGCGAACTGCCATTGCCAAAATCAATCCTGAAATTCCATTAGATGCACAAGAAGCAGCCGTTCAAAAAGTATTGCGGATTGCTTCACCCGTTTTGTTGCACAACAACGAAGAATTTCACCGCTTGTTGGTAGAGAAAGTAAAAATTCCTTATCAGCAAAACGGCTATGAACGCAGCCATGAAGTGGCTTTGATTGATTTTGAAAATCCTGCCAACAATCAATTTACGGTTGTCAATCAATACACCATTATTGAAAACAATCAGAACAAACGACCTGATGTTTTGCTTTTTGTGAATGGTTTGCCTTTAGTTGTAATTGAACTAAAAAATGCAGCCAGTGAAAATGCCAACATCAAAAGTGCTTATCAGCAAATACAAACCTACAAAGCCATTATTCCGAGTTTGTTTACCTACAATGCTATTTGCATTCTTTCAGATGGATTGGAGTGTAAAGCAGGAAGCGTTTCGGCAGACCTGAGCCGATATATGACTTGGAAAACAGCAGACGGCATTAAAGAAGCATCACGATTTAAACCACAATTAGAAACCTTGTTGAAAGGCATGTTGCAACCAGCAACACTTTTAGATTTGGTTCGCAACTTCATTGTATTTGAAAAATCTAAAAAGGAAGATGCAAAAACTGGATTGATACAAGTTCAAACCGTAAAGAAATTAGCAGCTTATCATCAGTATTACGCAGTAAACAAAGCCGTTCATTCTTCTGTAGTTGCTTCGGGCATCAATGGCGATAAAAGAGGCGGTGTGGTTTGGCATACACAAGGTTCGGGTAAAAGTTTGAGCATGGTTTTTTATTCGGGTAAACTCATTACTTCTCCCGAAATGCGAAACCCGACCATTGTAGTCATAACAGACCGCAATGATTTAGACGACCAGTTGTTTGACACCTTTGCTTCTTCGGTTCAGTTGCTAAGACAAGAACCAGTTCAAGCAGAAAACAGAGAACATTTGAAAGAACTGTTGAAAGTGGCAAGCGGTGGAATTGTATTCACTACGATTCAAAAGTTCTTACCTGACAATAATAAATCTGTTTACGACCAACTATCCGACCGTAAAAATGTGGTAGTGATTGCTGATGAAGCCCACAGAACGCAATACGGTTTTGAAGCAAAATTGATTGATGAAAAAGACAAAGAAACAAAAGAAGTAATCGGCAAACGGATTGCCTTCGGTTTTGCCAAATACATGAGAGATGCTTTGCCCAACGCTACCTACATTGGTTTTACAGGCACACCCATTGAAGGAACAGATGTAAACACACCACAGGTTTTCGGAAATTACATTGACCGCTACGATATAAAAGATGCCGTTGATGATGGTGCAACGGTTAAGATTTTCTATGAAAGTCGTTTGGCAAAAGTTAATCTGGACGAAGAAGGCAGAAGATTAATCGAGGAGTTTGATAAAGAACTTGAACAAGACGAAGAAGTAACCGAAAAACAAAAAGCCAAAGCCAAGTGGACAAAACTGGAAGCCATTGTTGGTAATCAGGAACGGGTTAAGAATTTAGCAAAAGATATTGTCACACATTTTGAAAAACGGCAAACCGTATTTGAAGGCAAAGCAATGATTGTAGCCATGAGCCGCAGAATTGCAGCAGACCTTTACAAAGAAATTATTGCCATAAGACCCGAATGGCATAATGATGATATGACCAAAGGTGTTGTCAAAGTGGTAATGACAACCAACAGTGCAGACGGTCCTGAAATCTCAAAACACCATACTACCAAACAACAAAGAAAAGATTTATCAGAGCGGATGAAAGACCCTGCCGATGAATTGAAACTCGTAATTGTTCGGGATATGTGGCTGACAGGTTTTGATGCTCCGTGTTTAAATACCATGTATGTGGACAAGCCCATGAGAGGACACAACCTCATGCAAGCAATCGCAAGGGTAAACCGGGTATTCAAAGACAAACCTGGCGGTTTAATTGTAGACTATTTGGGCATTGGAACAGATTTGAAAAAAGCCCTTTCATTTTATGGTGAAGCAGGTGGAAAAGGCGACCCAGCGGAAAACATTCAAAAGGCATTTGAAATATTCAAAGAGAAACTGGAAGTCATTCAGCAAATGTTCAATGAAGACAGTGGTACAAGAAATGACATTTTAGTTGAAGAACCTGAAGCCTATTATGAAAACAGTTTCAAATTCAATTACAGAAGATTCTTTGCAGTAAATGCACAGGAGAAACTTTCTATCATTCTGCAAACAGAAGAACACATTTTAGGATTGCAGGACGGCAAAGAAAGATTTATCCGTGAAGTAAGTTTATTAAGTCAGGCACTTTCGCTTTGTATCACTAAAGAAGAAGTTCAGCCACATTTGCCGGAAGTTGCTTTTTTCCAAGCAGTAAAAGCAAGGTTAGCGAAGTTTGATGCACCAACAGGTGGAGGAAGAACAGATTTGGAAATTGAAACCGCTATCAAACAAATTGTTGATGAAGCATTGAGCAGCGATAAAGTCATTGACATTTTTGATGCAGCAGGAATTGACAAACCCGAAATTTCAGGATTGGAAATTCTTTCAGACGAGTTCTTAAATGAAGTTGAAGGAATGCAACATAAGAACCTTGCTATTGAGTTGCTGAAAAAGATTTTGAACAATGAATTAAAAGCAAGAGCCAAGACAAACCTTGTTAAGAGCAAGAAACTTTTAGAAATGTTGGAAAGTGCTATCAAACGCTATCAAAATAATTTGCTGACAACGGCTGAAATTATTCAGGAACTAATCAACATCGCCAAGCAAATAAAAGAAGCAGACAAGGAAGGTGAAAAACTCGGACTGAATAATGATGAAGTAGCGTTTTACAATGCACTTGAAATTAATGATAGTGCCGTTCAGGTTTTAGGTGACGACACCTTGAAAGAAATTGCAAGAGAAATCGCAGACAAAGTAAGAGCCAACGCAACTATTGACTGGACAATCAGAGAAAGTGCAAGAGCAAAACTAATGGTGCTTGTAAGACGGACACTGAATAAATGGGGTTATCCGCCAGACAAACAACAAAAAGCAATTGATACAGTAATGAAACAAGCAGAATTATTAGCAGACAATTTAACAGCATAAGCATCAGCCGACGCACCAAGTCAGGCACATTTGCAAGGCACACAAAGCCGACACACAAAAGCCAACCTTGCAAAAGAGCCTGCCTTGTTCCTACGCTTCCGGGACACACCCTGCTACGGTGGACACAGTATGCAGTTTGACAAAGCAAGACGAAGGGCGAACACATAACAGGGGGTTTTATGCTATGCTGGCAGACGTAGTAACAATGAGCTGCATATCGCTATCAGCTAATATCCGGCTGACGAATTACTATTTAGCTTTTTGTTGTTAACTTCAACTTCAGTTTTTCAAATCGGCAGCGGTTCCGGGCTGGACATTCAATGAATACCAGCACAGCATAAAGCCCTGTCCGTTAGCAGCAATTATAAATCAACCAATTATTTACTCCAACACTTTGTAGCACTTTGTAGCATTTTGTAGCACTTTGTATCATTTTGTAGCATTTTGTAGTATTTTGTAGCACTTTGTATCATTTTGTATCATTTGAAGAAGATTAAATGGATAATTCTGTATTTATATTTAGACTCAATTTAGATTGGCAACTAATAGCGCTGATAAGTCAGATTGATAGATTTGACGCATCGTGGACCTCCATTGAAAGAAGAGAAAAACAAAGTTTAAAACAACTTAAATCAATTGCGACTGTAAGAAGTGTTGGTGCGTCTACGAGAATCGAAGGCTCTAAACTAACTGATGAAGAAGTTGATGTGCTACTTAAAAACATTGACATCACTAAACTTGAAGATAGAGATTCTCAAGAAGTGGTAGGATATTTTGAAGCTTTAGACATAATATCTGAAGCATATAACGATATACAAATTGCAGAAGGCGACATCAAAAATTTACATAACATCTTGATGAAATATAGTACAAAAGATGAATGGCATAAAGGCAATTATAAGCAACATAGCAATGCAGTTGAAGCTAAATATCCAGATGGAACAAGTCAAATAATCTTTCAAACGACAGAACCTGGAATTGACACAGAATCTGCCATGAGAAATCTAATCGAGTGGTACAATAAGGAAAATACAATTCATCCACTTGTTAGGTGCTCTATTTTTACTTATGAATTCTTAAGCATACATCCTTTTCAAGACGGGAATGGGCGATTAAGTCGATTAATATCTTCCTTATTATTACTAAAAAATGGATATAAATGGATTCAATATGTAAGCTTTGAACATGAAATTGAAAATAGAAAACTTGAGTATTATAGAGTGCTAAAAAGTTGTCAAGCCCAGCGACCATATGAAAATATCAGCGATTGGGTGAATTTCTTCTTCGATGCCCTAAAAAATATTCAAAGACTATTAATGCAAAAACTTCAAGTTCATCAAGGAGAAGGAGAACAGTTGCTTCCTCGTGAAAAACTTGTTGTAGGTTTTATACAAAATAATCCTGGTTGCAAATCCGGAGGCATTGCAAAAGGGTTAGGTATCTCAAGAATGATTGTCATAAGACAACTCACAATTTTAATAGAAAAAAATCTTATTGAAAAACATGGCAGTGGTTCCGGAACCCAATACACACTCAAATAACGGCTTACAACAAAAGTATTTGCAAAAGCAGGGCTTGACAATGTAACATCGGCTGTGTGCAAGCACCAGCAGCGGTTCGGACTTGACGTTCAATGTTCAGCTTTTTTGTCTCCACAAACTTACTCGCAGAGAACTCTGTGGAAAGCACATTGCGATAACGAATTACAGCGTTCCTTTCAGGCAATGCTGTGAGAACAAAAGAGGCAACAAGGTAATGAGTAATTATTTTCTTTGTTCAAATTTGCCAATCATATCACTTAGCTTAATAGCCTGTTCCGGGGTAATTAAATTTTCCTGCTGTAAAGGAACAATTGCATCAACAATGTAATCGTATTCCATTTGGCTGGATATTTTGTTTCTTTTCAGTAGTTTATTAAGTTTATCTATTCGTTCAATTTGAATGTTTGCAGATTTCAATTCGCTCCAAAAATGATTTACAGCAGTACCATGCCCCTCCTGAAAATAAGTTAAGGCAAAATGCTTTATTTGCTTTATATCTTTATACTTTGAGTGTGCAGAAGCTATTGCTACCTCTTCTCCAAATTTTGTATATCCCTTTATAATAAGGTCTAATTGAAAAGTAGTGAGGTCTTTCGGTGGAAATTTTTGAATTGCCTTAATGGCGAGCTTAATGATCATTGCAGTATCTTCAACTTCAGATAAAATTTTATCCTTCGATATAGCCATTTGTGAAGTTATTGTTTTAGTAATTGTTGGAAATTTTATTTTCCCTCCACCGTGGCACATCCCTCACGTACCACACTTCTCTTCAATAAAAGCTGCTCCTATTTCCGAACGTACAAGAGTGCGACGCAACAACCGATGCCATAAAAAACCCCGCCTGACCACAAAGAAAAAAATAAAAGTCAGTCGGGCAGGAAAAGCCGGGTTCACAAAAAAATCACTTCATTACTTCCAGTTCTTTTTGCAAACGGAACATTTCATCTCTTAATCTTGCGGCTTCTATAAAATCAAGATCACGGGCTGCTTTCTCCATTTGTTTCTTTGTTTGATTGATGGCTTTCTCCATTTGCGGAATGGTCTTGTACTCTGCCTGGTCTTCCGCGGCAGTAGTTACAATATCATCATCGGGTGCAAGCGCATAAGGATTTTTTACATCGTAGCCTTTTATATCAAGCACGGCAGTTTGTTTCATGATTTGCTCTATAGATTTCTTTACAGTTCGTGGCGTTATGTTATGCGCTATGTTATAGGCAACCTGCTTTTCCCTTCTGCGGTTGGTTTCATCAATGGTACGTTGCATACTCTCCGTCATCTTATCTGCATAGAAAATTACAAGCCCATCCACATTACGCGCTGCACGTCCCGCAGTTTGTGTCAATGATCTTTCATTACGCAGGAAGCCTTCTTTGTCTGCATCAAGAATAGCCACCAGGGAAACTTCAGGCAGATCAAGGCCTTCACGCAAAAGGTTTACGCCTACCAGTACATCAATTTCTCCCAAACGCAGTTGCCGTAATATTTCCACGCGTTCCAATGTATCAACATCGCTATGAATATATTTTGATTTGATATTGATGCGGTGTAAATATTTATCCATTTCTTCCGCCATGCGTTTGGTAAGTGTTGTTACCAAAACACGGTCGCCCTTTGTAACACGTTTATCAATTTCATCAAGCAGGTCATCAATCTGGTTTACGCTTGGCCTTATTTCAATCGGCGGATCAAGCAAACCTGTTGGACGAACGACCTGCTCAACAACAATACCGCCTGTTTGTTCAAGTTCATAATCTCCCGGTGTTGCGCTTACAAAAACTGTTTGGCCTATCATGTTTTCAAACTCATGAAAGTTGAGCGGCCTGTTATCGAGTGCGGAAGGCAAACGAAAACCATAATCAACAAGAATTAATTTGCGGCTCCTGTCGCCACCATACATGCCAGCCACCTGCGGAATAGTTTGATGACTTTCATCTATAATGCATAAAAAATCTTTTGGAAAATAATCCAGCAAACAAAACGGTCTTGTACCAGGATTGCGCCGGTCAAAAAATCTTGAATAGTTTTCTATGCCATTACAGTAACCCAATTCACGAATCATTTCAAGATCATACTCTACACGTTCTTTTAAGCGTTGCGCTTCAATAAGTTTTCCTGTACTTTTAAAATATTCTGCTTGAGCCATCATTTCATCCTGTATCTCATGCATAATGCTTTGCAACATATCTTTTGGTGCAATGTATAAATTGGCAGGGAAGATGGCGGCATTCTCCACAGTTGCAATGCGCCTGTTGGTTTGCACATCCATCGTTTCTATTTCTTCAATTTCATTTCCAAAGAAAGTAATGCGGTACCCAAAGTCAACATAAGGAAGATTAATATCAACCGTATCGCCCTTTACACGGAATGTACCGCGTTTAAATTCTATTTGCGTACGTGTGTATAAGCTATTTACAAGCGAATGCAGAAAACCCTGTCTTGAAATGGTTTGGCCGCGTTCTATACGAACAATACCATTTTCAAAGTCAGTTGGATTACCAATACCATAAATACAACTTACACTTGCAACTACAATAATATCTCTGCGGCCGGTAAGCAATTCGGCGGTTGCCTGCAGCCGAAGTTTATCAAGCTCTTCATTTATGCTCAAATCTTTTTCTATGTAAACATCACTTACCGGTAAGTACGCTTCCGGCTGGTAATAATCGTAATAGCTTACAAAATAGCCCACTGCATTATCAGGAAAGAATTGTTTGAATTCCCCATACAATTGAGCCACCAGTGTTTTGTTATGTGTAAGCACCAGTGTTGGGCGTTGTGTATTTTGAATTACGTTGGCCATGGTATAGGTCTTACCGCTTCCTGTAACGCCGAGTAAGGTTTGAAACTTTTCACCGCTTATTATTCCTTCGGTTAACTGCAGTATTGCGCCTGGCTGGTCGCCGCTCGGTTCGTATGGTGCATGTAATTTGAAAGACATGCTGCTAAGTTAATAAGTTGATGGGTTGATATGTTGCAAAGAAGTATTAATTATGTAACCGCCGGTTTAACTTATGGCATCGCCGGTTGCGTCGCATTACGTTCATCGTCCGGAACTATTTTGATCATGTGAAAAGTGAAAAGTCAAATCCAAGTTCTCACTTTTCACTTTTGTCTTTTTTTAAACCCGGGGTCAGACCGGCCTCGCCGTGCCGACCGCTGTACTATTGAGGAAGTGTGCGACGCAACCGGGGCATCATGCTTATCCTGTTGCCGGGTACATAAAAAATAAAATCCCGGCAAGACTGCCGGGATCGTCCGTTTTTATTACCTAACTCTTGAATCTATCTTTTTTGTCTCTTCTTGGGGAAGAAATTACCGTTATTAAGCTTGGTAGAAGTTCCTTCTGTTGGCCCGAAGTGACTCATTGCACAACGGAAACCAATACCACTGCTGCTCTGGTCTTCTTCTACAAAACGGCGTGCACCGGGGCTTAGCCAATAAGGCATATCGTTCCAGCTACCGCCTTTAATAACCCTTGATTTATCGCTAACCAAAGTAGTTACGCCATAACCATAATATGCTTTGCTGAGAGAATCACCATCTAAGTAGTTAACAGCATATGAATGCTGGTAATTGCGGCGCTCCACCAGGCTTGAATCATTTTCAGGTACATATTTCATGCGACCGAGGCTGTCTCTCATGTTGCCCTGACCACCGGTTATATCAATCTTTGAAAATACGTTACCACGGTAAGGGTTCATATCATCTGCTTCGAGGTTTGTTTGAGGCCTGTAAACATCAGCAACCCACTCACTTACGTTACCACTCATGTTATACAAACCAAAACCATTTGCAAAGAAGGAAGTTACCGGGGCTGGTATTGCAGAACGGTCGTTCAAGCCACCCGGGGTACCCATATAGTCACCATTACCTCTTTTAAAGTTTGCGAGGAATGCACCCTGCCATGTACCCCTTTTTGTTGCACGCAGGTTATCATAACCCTCGTTCTTCCATGAGTATATCTGTTTATTGGCAATCAACTCCTCCCCTCTTTTCTTTTCAGATTTACGGGGTTTTGGGTTTTCGTTGATCAGACCCAATGCTGCATATTCCCACTCTGCTTCTGTCGGCAGCCTGTAGTCGGGGAACATAATACCGTCCTCAAACTGTACTTTGGTACGGGGCCTGCCCTGTGCATCAAGCAAAGGATTTTTCTTTGGTTTACCGGGGATGCCTTCATATTCACCCATCAGGTAAGATTTGCTGTTAAAGTTATCCTGCCCGCCACCATTCATTTCCTGTTTTATAACATTTTTATTCTGGTATCCGGCTGTAATTAGTTCATGTTCATTTACCCTGTCTGTACGCCAGATGCAAAAATCATGTGCCTGTTTCCAGGTTACACCCACAACAGGATAATAATTGTAAGAAGGATGGCGGAAATAAAATTCTACATACGGCTCGTTGTAAGCAAGTTCGCTGCGCCATACCAGTGTATCAGGATAGGCACCTCTTAACACTGCTTCATATTGCGGATCAGAAAAAACATTAGTCAACCAGTGCAGGTACTCGCGGTAATGCACATTGGCTACTTCTGTTTTATCAATAAAGAAAGAATTAACTGTTACCCGGCGGGGTACATTATTCCAGTCGCCCATTACATCTTCCTGTGTGGCGCCCATCGTAAATGTACCGCCCTGTACAAAAACAAGGCCCGGCCCGGTTTTTACATCTTTAGCTTTAAAAACATAATAACCACCCTGGTTTTTATCATTATAATTCCAGCCGGTAACATCCGATTTTTCCGGCTTCTTTTTAAAGATGCTGCCGTTCTTACAGGAAGCAAAGCCCAGGGCTGCTGCAAAAAATAAACTGTTTCTTACTATTTTGTACATGAGAGATGCCGTTTTATCAATTTATAGAACGATAACAGAAATGGAATATTGTATTTTTTTAAGGGAATGTGCGAATATATAAGTTTTACTTTCGAAAAAACACAACAATAACAACAAGAAGGTCTTAAATGACGTTCTTACCTGAACATGATTATTTGATTACTTTACAACAGATTGTTTGGTAAGAGTTAAAAAAGTTCCATATTTGTTGCACCAAAAATTAAACGGCCCATTTTGAAACATACAAAACCTGACCTGATATAGACCAAAACTCTACGTTAATTTGCTGAAAATAAGAACACCGGCATTTGTATAGCCTATAGAATATTCAGCTATTTCACAATTGTAAAAAAATAATTTCAATGAAGCGGATTACACTAAGATCAACTGCTTTATCTGTTTTGTTAAGTTTTGGTTTGGGGCAAATGGTGCATGCTCAATCTGAAATAAGCGTAGTAACAACAGCTGTCCCTTTTTTAAGAATATCGCCCGATGCCCGTGCAGGTGGAATGGGCGATGTAGGTATTGCCACTGCACCTGATGCAAATGCAGTTTTCTGGAACCGTGCAAAATTACCATTTGCTAATTACAGTGCAGGTATATCTGCCACTTATACACCATGGTTAAAAGACATTGCACAGGATGTTTATCTAGCCACATTAGGTGGCTATTACAATCTTGATGAAGAGCAGTCTATCTCGCTTGGCCTTCGCTACTTCAGTCTTGGCAATATTCAGTTTACTGATTATAATGGCAACTTATACGGAACCGGCAGACCCAGAGAGTTATCATTGGATTTCGGTTACTCAAGAAAGATATCTGATAATCTTGGTGTAGGTGTAGCATTAAGATACATTAATTCAGCCTTGGCTAATGGTGCAGTGTCACCTTCAGGTACTTATAAAGCCGGTAATGCAATGGCCGCAGACCTTTCTTTGTATTATTCAGGGTTAGATGAAAACGGTCAGGGTTTTACGTCAGGATTAAACATTAGTAACCTGGGAACAAAGATTGGTTACACAGATGATGCACAGGGAAAAGATTTTATACCTGCTAATCTTGGTCTGGGACTTGCTTATACCTGGGCTATGGAGGAATTACACAAGTTTACACTGGGTCTTGATGTAAATCATTTACTGGTACCTGCCGCACCCGAAAATACAGACAATGACTCACTGGACGAAGTAGAGCTTGACAAATACCGAAATCAGAGCGTAGCTGCCAGTTGGTTTCAGTCATTTGATAATAAATCAAATACTGCATCAATAGGTGCGGAATACACTTACAATGACCAGTTCTCGTTAAGAGCAGGTTATTTTCTGCAACCCAAAAGTCAGGGTGGCCAAAGTTATTTTACTGCGGGCGTGGGACTAAAATATAATATGTTTGGGTTCAATTTTTCTTACCTGGCACCATCTGGCCAGGGTGTTACACGAAATGCACTTTCCAATACCATACGTTTCGGCATATTGTTTAATCTGGGTGAACCGGTGGAATAATAGAGAAATTTTTTGTGCAACCGGCAGTCAAATCTCTGTTCAACCCCGGTTGTGTCATCTTGATCCCGACTTGTCGTGGACTCACTTCAACTGCAACAATTTTATTTAGCTATTAAACAGAAAATATTTTAAAGGGATGTTATCAGGAAAAGATACCATCCCTTTTTTAATTTTTTTTCTTTCCTTCGTTTGATTTTGAAATTATATGGCGGGCTGTTTTTACCGGCAGCATAAAGAACAAAGCGTACAAGTACGCCGTTGCACAAAGCTATGGCGTACAAGAGTGCGACGCAAGAATGTTTAATAGCGGCATACAGCCCGGTTCATAAATTTGAATACTTTACAAAACACCCCTTTAGGGG